>ERZ795048.561-NODE-561-length-38204-cov-5.559464_pt1 | contig 38204 bp, 25 predicted proteins | sample MGYA00375132_ERZ795048 | MGnify/ENA primary metagenome ERZ795048 (study PRJEB30177, sample SAMN05720225) | activated sludge metagenome | isolation source: Anaerobic digester | place: Hong Kong | collected 2014-12-17 ...
GCACAATAACATTGCAACTGCAATTTGGCGGTCGGTATTATCGCCGCAATTGCTTTTTAGAGCGCAAGCTTATGCTTCGTTGCATAAAGCCGATAACTACAGCGAGATGAAGATGAATTTCGAAAATGTTGTTTTTGACACATCTACGGGATTCAAAAGCAAAGTGAACGATTATGGTTCGAAAATGAGCCTGGTTTATAAGCCATTCTACTGGAACGAGTTGAAAGTTGGGCTTGAGTATAATAACTACCTCTTTTTCAATGCGACCATGCTTAATGAACTCGATAACGGAAGCGCAAAAAAACAACCTGAGCTTTTGTCGGCTTTTTTCGAAGACAAAATTTCGATTGGTGGCCTTACTTTGCGCCCTGGTTTACGTGCTTCAAGTTTCGACGGGCAAAAAATGTTGTTCGAACCCCGTATAAATGCTGTTTTAAAACTATGGAGCGGAACAAAATTTAAAGCAGCCTGGGGTAGGTACAATCAGCATATAGTGAGCATGAATACTCAAGAGTTTGAATTTAACCAGTTTCTCGATTATTATTACCCGTTAAACAATGGTTTGCCAAGTGTTTCGGAGCATTATATTGCCGGAATTGAAGTTCCGCTGAACAGACAAAACACTCTCTCGGCCGATTTTTATTACAAAGATATTGAGCGAACTTATACTTTCGATTTGTTACAAGACCGCTTTGAAGTTTTTGCGTTAAGTGAAAAAATTGTGGCCGGAACCGGGCTTTCGTATGGAATGGAATTAATGTGGAATGGTAGTTTTGGAAAGCTTTCGGGGTGGAGCAGCTACACTTTATCTAAATCGACACGTTCGTTCCCTCATATTATGAATGGCAAACATTACAACTACGATTACGATCGGAGACACTCATTCAAAGCTGTGTTGAATTATCAGGCTACCAAACGTATTTCGTACAGTACTTCGTTTATTGCACAAAGCGGTGTGCCGCGTTCAATCGAAAATACTTTACAAATGTATTACATGTACGATGCGCTTACCGGGCAAATGATTTATAGCCCTCAATATACTGTTGCCCAAAAGAATGCGTCGCGCATGCCTTGGCTTTTGTATCTCGATTTTGGCTTGCAAAAACAAATTGTAACGGGCTTTGGCAAAGATTTGGCAACTTTTTTTGGTGCCGACGAGTCGTATCTTGTTGTAAATGTTTATAATGCATTGTTTTTTAGGCGAAACGTACTGTATTATTTATCGACTGGCGACCTTGGGCTTTACATCCCAATGGGCGATAACTACCTGCCAACTGTAAGTGCAGGTTATACAATTAAGTTTTGATGCTTAGTTTTAAAACTAATGATAATTGACTGTTGAAAGAATTTAAAATGATAAAACATAAAAATATTTGCTTTTTAATATTGTTGCTGATACCCACTTTGTTTAGCAGTTGCCTCAAAATAGGTGAGTATTATGTTGGGCTTCATTTGCAACCCGATATGGAAAACAATAAGTTTGAACCTGGTTTAAATGTATTTGGTATCATCAAATCGGGGCCCGATTTCGATACAATTAACCATCGTTTTGAAGTTCATCGCTTACTCGATATAAACGATTGGGAAAACGGTTTCGAAGTAAACGATGCTAGAATTCAGCTTGTTCGAAAAACAACAAATGGTGAGGAATTTAGTTATGAATTAAATTCATACAGCAATGGTTTGTATTATTTCCCCGATATTATTGCTGCTGAGGGCGATGTTTGGAAATATTCATGTACTTATGATACTTTTACTGTTAATGCTACTTGTACTATTCCAAACGAACCAATTGTAGATGAGCAAAGTTTTGTTTTTATTGATAATAGTTTAGTGTTCAATATTCAGTCTGATTCGAGTGCATACATGTACACTGTTTACCTTATTCAAGATCAGTATGCTGAAGTAATACAGGCAATTCCCACGCCGGATAGTATAACATCGGTTAAAATTGAGCCCGAATGGACCATAGCTGAAGGCAAATTATTTTTGTACATTTTTGCGTTCGATAAAAATATACGGCAATACCATACCACCTCAAATACTTTTTTCAAGCCTAATGCATACCGACCGTTGTTCTCAACAGTTGATGGTGGTTACGGTGTTTTTGGAGCTGCAAGCAGTACTCAAGTAATTCTTGATAAACGTTGAATGGATTGATTTAAATGTGAAAAAATCGTTTCAAATCAGTTACTTTCTTCAATCTGTAATGAATAAAAAGCAAAATTACAGCTACAGAGAAAACCGATACTAGTAAAATTGGGCTCCAAATAAGTTTAAATGCTCCTAAATGAAGACTAACAATGGTTTCGATAATGATACAAAGCACGCCGCTTAGCAATAAGAAAAATGCAATAAGGTTAATTCCTTTTTGCTTGGTTTTTTTTACAGTTGTAATAAAAACACCAATTGCAAAATAAGTTGAAAGAATAAGCGGTACTCCCAGTTTCAGTCCCCAACCCATATTGTTGTTTATATAATCGATGGTGAGCAAAAGTAAAGCAGTGCTTACAAAACTTAAAAATGCCATAAAAACTGCTTTGTTTTTCATAAACGAAAGCAAACTGATGTTGATGAATAAATACAGCCCTATTGCTAAAGTGTATTTCGACCAAGTAAGTGTTTTGGTTGTAAGGAAATCAATTATCGATGTTACAATCATGCCTGTGAGCAAAATAATTCCCGATAGTTCCCAAAATAGTTTTTCTCTTTGTGGTTCGGTAAGTCCGGTCAAATCATAGGTGTGGTTCTTTTTGTTGATTTGGTTGTTTGCATTAACCGAATTAACGCTGCCGGTTTGTTCTTTTTCGGCCTTCTCGCCACACAATGGACAGAAATTCATTTTTGGATCCAGTTCTACTCCGCATTTTTTGCATTCGTACATAATTCAATGTTTTAAATGGTCAAACGTACATTAATACCTTGTTGGCTTAAAAACCTGAAGAATCGTTTTTCTAATTCTTTTGAATAGCTAATATTGCCAAAAGTTACGATTAGCTGGTCTTTAAAACCAATAATACCACAATTGGTTTTGATGAGTTTGTTTGGGGGAGGTGCTATGACTTGCAAATGTTCAATTTGATCGGCAATTTCGGGTGGAAAGTTTGGACGTCCCAAGTTTGAAAGCACTCCACTGTACTGATTGCTGCCTAACGAGTAATAATTCATGCGCAAAGCAAGGCTTTTGATGAAAAGAGGTATGCCTCTGATAATTATCTTTCTTTCGCTTCCCACATTGCGCGATAATATTTTATTGATAAGCTTTTCGTCGGTTTCGAGTTGTATTTGATGGTGAACGGTTTTCAAAATTTCGTCGAATGAATAATGCCCCAAGCGTAAATCGATTTCGGGCATAACAAAGAGCGAAAAATTGCGCATGGTTTTGCTTGGGTACATGCCCCTCAGGTTAATGGGGACCTGAATGCTTATTTTTGACTGAGCCTTTTTTTTCCTTTAGCCTTAAGTTCTTCGTAAATATCTTGCAGTGCATGTATATAAACGGCAGTTAGGTAGGTGGTTATGCTTACGTTTTTTTCCGAAGCGACTTTTTTTATTGCTTTAGACGGAATTTTGGCTGTTAAAACACTGAACCGATGGGGCCAGCTGGTTTGGTAGGGCAGGTGGAATGCTTTACGTTGGCGAGGGTTTTTGGGGATATTATCGACAAAATAACGATTGTAGGCATCTTCAAATTCTTCGCTATCAGGTGTTTCATCGGGTTTGAGGTAGGTGTGGTTTATGGGTAGTTGGGTGCCACATTCGTTAAAATAACTTATCAATAAGGATTGGAAATATTCAAAGGCACCGCCACCATCGGTAATGATGTGCGAAAACTCAACACTGAGGCGGTTTTCTTTAGCAAGCACCCTGAATAAACTGCTTTTTCGATTGAATACCCGGCACGGGTCGTGTACATCGGGAACAATAGGCGTAGTGATTTTATCCGACTCGAGATAATACCAAAAAAAACCCTTTCGCATTTTTACTTTGTAATACGGGAACCGACCTTCGATTTTATGAAGTGCACTGTAAAGTGCCGAAATATTTACAGCTTTTTTAAGTATTGCCGATATTCTGAAAACCGAAGTGCGCTCATTATTAGTAATGGCCGGAAATATTTTTGCTGCATTATCGAGCGGATACCAAAACGACTCATTTTCTTCTACTGCCATTTGTGTATTTCAATTAAAATGTGCTTTCGGTTAAATCAAAACTTATCAAAAAAGTTGATGCCAAATTTAAGCTTTAAAATTGGTTAATAGCTTAAATAATGTTCTTAGTTTTGCCATTTTATGCAAAAGATATTACAATTATGCTTTCTGAAATATTTAATTCGCTCAATTATACTCATTGGATGGTGTTGATATTTGCTGCATTATTTACAGGCATGTCGAAAAGTGGGGTGTATGGCCTTGGCACGGTTGTAGCGCCAGTATTGGCTTCGGTTTTTGGAGGCAAAGTGTCGGCTGGCTTGTTGTTGCCCATGCTGTCGATGGCCGATGTTTTTGCAGTGTTTTTCTATAACCGGCATGCCAGTTGGCCGCATTTACGAAAACTTTTCCCTTTTGCAATTGTGGGGGTGCTCGTAGCCTTATGGGTAGGTAAAATAATTAACGACAGTGCTTTTAAACTCATTATGGCTGTTTTTATTTTGGGTGGAATCCCATTAATGATTTGGCGAGAGTTAAAAAAGGATACAAAACCCTTTAAGGGTAGTTGGTGGTCGGGTGGCTTTTTTGGAATTACAGGTGGTTTCAGCACCATGATTGGCAATGCCGCAGGACCGGTTATGAGCTTGTATTTATTGGCGATGCAATTACCCAAAAACGTACTGATTGGTACAGGTGCTTGGTTTTTTCTGGTGATCAACTTGTTTAAAATACCTTTTCATGTATTTATTTGGGAAACAATAACTTTAAGGTCGTTTATTATTAATTTGTTGATGTTGCCTTTCATTATTGGTGGCAGTTTTTTAGGCTTGAAAATTGCAAAACACATACCGGAAAAACCTTTTCGCTGGTTGGTTATTGTAATGACAGTATTGGCTTCTATGAAGTTAATTATGAGCGCATAGTGGAAGTGGATAGTTATTTTACCTCCTCGAAATCGACATATTCACCCTCGTTTTTATTGATGATTTTTTCTCCTTTTTTATTGAATTGGATGGTTGTTTCGCCCTCGTTTTTTTTGTATTGTTGTTGGTGGTTTGCCTGTTGTTTATTTGGCTCAAACATTTTAGCTACCCATTTAATAATGAAGTAGATAATTGCAATAACTAATATCGTGCGTAGTAATCCTATTATCATTGTATTTTGAATGAAATATTGTTAAAATAATTTCAAAGGAATAAAAAAAGTGCCTGAAACAAAAATTCATTTACTTCTTTTTTGAAAAAATCAGATTTTAAAGTTTAAATGTGTTTTTGGTAGAATGGCTGAAGGTGCAAAACGTTTTAAGGTCTTCAACTGTTATATCTCCAAAAAATGAGAAAAGCATGGCATTGTCCGATTCGCAAAGCAAAATATGAAATTCATTCATTTTGTTGGGTTGACCACATCCAATAATCCTAATTTGTTCATAGTCAGAATCGGATTCGATATTAAAACTATTGCAGGTGAATTCATTCGGATCAATATCAAAATAATCATTTTCGTTAAACTCATTGCCAATGCGGTCATAAATCTCATCTGAACTAAAAAAGCCTTTGTCTTCGTTGTAAAACAAAAGGTTTACTTTGTCCATTTTTAACAATACCCGTTTCGAATCATCGTCGAGAAGAATTTCGAATGGTTGAATTATCGATTTAGCAAATCCCAGGCTTACAAAACCTTGTTTGCCCGAGTACATGTCGAAAATTTTTTGGGCGTTGCTTTGCGCATTGCCGGTAACCGATGCCAGCAAAATTGCTAAAAGAATCCCTAGTTTATGTATCAGTTGCATTTTGTGTATATTTTTGATTGTTAGTGTATTATTCTTGTGCTATACTTAGTTTTTTATCTCCCATTTTCCAATACTGACCAGTCATGTCGGGTTCCCATAAGTTTTGTTCATTATTTGCTTTATACAATATAGGTAGCAAATTCTGGTCGAGATAAAGTGTTTTTCCTTTGGGTAATTCGATGCTAAGCTCAACCGATTGTTGGCGCCATTTGTGCTCTTTTTCAAGCGTAAAGTATGGATCAATAATTAATGTGTCGCCATTAATATTGAATTGATGAATAATTGTTTCTGCTTCGAAGCTCGCCCGTTTTAAGTTTTTGCCACGAGCACTTTTTTTGCTTTCTATGAATGTTTGTTCAGTATCCGATTTTTTGACAATTAACTTTGGACGTGCAATAATTAATTCCTTATTGTCGATAATGGCAATTTTATAGTTATTCACTTCAAATTTTATGTTACTGAAGTTGGTTGGGTTGCTGTCGTTAATTTTTACATAAAGAGTATTGCCGATGTTCGATATTGTGTGTTGTTCTGTTAACGAATTGGTAGTTTTAAAATCGTTGAAAATGCCACTAATCATGCCACCAGATACAATTATTGCAATAATCCAAGTAGTTAATGCTGTTAAAAAAACTGCGCGACTATTGGCTACATAGTTGAACAACAATTTTGTGCCCGCATATATCAACAATAAAATTGGAATGGCTGTAATTAAGAATATGGCTAAAACGATAGTAGGTCCAAACGATTCGCTAACAATATGGTTTAGGATAAGTCCGTCGCTAAAAGCCGGTACAAAACCCAATATTCTGGAACCGAATACAACTGCTGTGATTATTGCCGATAAAATCAAAAATCCAAACAACATTAATATCAAGCCGAATATCCGGGCAAGAATATTGTCACTCTTAGGTGGATAATTCTGATCGTACCGATGTTGTTCATATTTTTTTTCATGTCTCTGCTTATTTTTTTCTTGATTTTCATTATGAATGTTATTGGATTCGAACGAGAGAGGAGCTGCTATCCATAAAATAATGTAAAGCAATAATGCAAATCCGGCAGTAATGAAAAAAAGTATAATAAAAAGAAGCCTTACCAAAGCTTTGTCGATATTAAAGAAGTTGGCTAGGCCACTACAAACACCGCCAATTACACGTGAATTGGCATCGCGGAAAAGCCTTTTCGCTTCATTGTTGTTAACTTTTGTGTATTTGTTGCTGTTTTGGTCCGAGGCTGAATTTTGAGTGCTGTTTTTATCGAATTCATAATTATTTGCCTCGTTACCACCAATATTCTCGATGACCGTTTTAATGATTTGTATGTCAATTATACAATCGTTATTGTTGCATCGTTTTGAGAGTTCATTGGCTAAATTGTTTTCCATTTGTTGAGTTAGCTTCTCTTTTTCTTCTTCGTTTTCGATCGATGATGCATAATTTGCAATGAACGATTTTAGTCTAGCATAAGCCTCGCTATCAATCCTGAAAAATTGTCCGCTAATATTAATTGTAAAAACTTGTTTCATAATCGACAGGTGTTAAAATATGCATTCAAAGTTAAGACAGACGTTAAAGCATTAAAAAAGAATATCGGAGAAAGTTATAAAAAGTCGGTAAAACAACGACTTGTAGAGGTAAATGAAATTTTTTCGGTATAAAAAACAATATATTATTTCTAATATTGAAAAAATTCTTAATTTAGGAGTTCAAATAGCATGAAATAAAAAAACATCGGAAATGAAGGAATGAACATGCAGGTTCATTAACAATAATTATTTGATTATGCAAAAAGAAAATGATTCGCTTATCTTTGTAGTTGAGGATAATCGTGTTTACAATAAGTTGATTGTGAGTTATTTAAAGTCGAATAAATTCACAAATGTAATGGCTTTTTACTCGGGCGAAGATGCAATTAATAATTTGAACCGAAACCCCGATATTATTATTCAAGACTTTTTGCTCGATGGCATGAATGGTATCGATGTATTGAAAAAAGCCAAAGAAATTGGTTCCGATGTAGAATTTATTTTCCTTTCTGGGCAAGATAATATTGATGTTGCCATTAATACAATGAAATATGGCGCTTACGATTACATTGTAAAAGACCAAATGGCCCTCAAAAAAATGGTAAATAAAATTAACAAAATCCAATCGGTTAATAAATTGGTTCAAACCAATAAACGTTACAGGGTTTGGGTAGTGCTTTTCTTTTCAATTTTAGTACTGGTTATTATTATAATTCTGGTTTTGGCATTATGGATGCCCGGCAAACTAGCTTTTTTATAGACACTTATAAGGCTTGAATGTTTTTTTATTGCTTATAAATGAAAAAAGAATTCATCTTTTTTGCGTTTTATGTGTGAATAACTTATAATTGCATTTGAATTTAATGAGTATGTTTTAAATACACACGACTACATTTCTTTTTTAAATCATTCAAAAACATTTTTAACAACTAATTAGCCAAGGCTGGCTAAAATAATTTCAATATGTACGATATATTAGAACTTAACAAGAAGTTGCTTAATGAGCTTCGTGACATCGCAAAAGAGCTTAAAATTAAGCGTGTTGAGAAATATAAAAAACAAGACTTAATTTATCAGATACTTGATACACAGGCTATTTTGGCATCTGAAGGTAAGTTGAAAGATGTAAAAGGCCCATTGGGTAAAGCTCCTAAGAACGATGAGAAAAAGCCTGAAATCAAAGCAGATGATAACAAACCCAAACGTGGATTGTTAATTGGCCGTAACAAACCTGCCGGTAAAACAAATGACAGCAATGATCAGAAAACAGAACAAAAAGTTGAAAAACGAACAGAGACTGTTGCCAATGATCAAAAAGCTGATAAAACTCCTCAAAAATCCGATAAACCCTTAGCAGCCGTTAAGTCGAATAATGAACAGCATAAACAGCGCATCGAGCATCATCATAATAAAGATCAACAGCACAAAAAAGCTGAAAATAACGACAATGCTCAAAATAAAAGACATCAAAACCAACAGGACGACAGGCAACATAAAGGACAACGACATTTCGATAATAAAGATAAATTCAACGATCGAAAAAATCAGAACGAGAACAAAGGCAATTCCGATAATAGAAATGTACAGGAAAATAAAACTGTAGCTGAAGCAAAACCTGTACAAGATAACAGAAATACTGATAACAGGAATGATCGGAACGACAGAAACGACAGGTATGACCGTAACGATCGTAACGATCGCCAGTACGATAAACAACCTAATTTTAATAGTAACAATAATAACAATAAACCATTTCGTGCCAATGCACAGCAGCAAGAAAAGTCGATTTTCGATTTTGAAGGCCTCATAACCAATACCGGTGTGCTCGAAATAATGCAGGATGGGTATGGTTTTTTGCGTTCGGCCGATTATAATTACCTTAACTCGCCCGACGATATTTATGTGTCGCAGTCGCAAATCAAATTATTTGGATTGAAAACCGGCGATACCGTTGAAGGAACAATCCGCCCGCCAAAAGAAGGTGAAAAATATTTTCCGTTAATCAAAGTGCTGTCAATCAATGGTCGTACACCCGAATTTGTACGCGACAGGGTTCCATTCGATCATCTTACACCACTTTTCCCTGAAGAGAAATTTAATTTGACCGGCGTTGGAAGCCAAACACTTTCAACTCGTATTGTCGATATGTTTGCTCCAATTGGAAAGGGACAACGTGGTTTAATTGTTGCTCAGCCTAAAACAGGTAAAACTGTGTTGCTTAAGGAGATAGCAAATGCTATTGCTGCAAATCATCCCGAGGTTTACATGATTGTTTTATTGATTGATGAACGTCCCGAAGAAGTTACAGATATGGCGCGCAGCGTAAATGCCGAAGTAGTTTCATCAACATTCGACGAACCTGCCGAAAGGCACGTACGTGTAGCCAATATTGTGCTCGAAAAAGCAAAACGCTTAACCGAATGTGGTCACGATGTTGTTATTTTGCTCGATTCGATTACCCGTTTGGCCAGGGCTTACAATACTGTACAACCTGCATCAGGCAAGGTTTTATCGGGTGGTGTCGATGCCAATGCCTTACACAAACCAAAGCGCTTTTTTGGTGCGGCTCGTAACATCGAAGAGGGAGGGTCGCTTACTATTTTGGCTACCGCTTTAACCGAAACCGGTTCTAAAATGGATGAAGTTATCTTTGAAGAATTTAAAGGTACAGGTAACATGGAACTTCAACTTGATCGTAAACTTTCGAACAGAAGGATATTCCCTGCCGTTGATGTTACCCTTTCGAGCACTCGACGTGAAGATTTGTTGCTTAGTAAAAATATGCTCGACAAAATTTGGATTTTGCGTAACTATCTTGCCGATATGAATTCGACCGAAGCAATGGATTTTTTACGCGACAGAATGTTGAAAACTTCAAGCAACGAAGAGTTCATTATTTCGATGAATAGTGGTAATTAGTTGCTGGAAAAATGATATAGAAAAAGGGTTGACTGTTATGTTAACCCTTTTTTGTTCTTTTAATTAGCAACTTTTATTGTTTCTCAGGTACTTTATACCATTTTAAGCCCAAGTCGTTGTGTTTGTAGTTCTCGATATATTCCAATGCTTGCTTGGGATTTTCAACAACAGTGTACAGTTGTCTGTAATTTTCTTTGGCAAAATGCTCAGAGTATGATTGTTCAAATTGCTCTAACAGTTTGCCGTAAAAATTTTTTGTATTGATAAAAACAATGGGCTTTTGGTGATAATCGAGTTGTTTTAAGGTAATTACTTCCAAAATTTCTTCAAGTGTACCAAAGCCGCCGGGTAATGCAATAAATGCATCCGAATTGTCGCGCATCATTTTTTTGCGTTCGTCCATGGTTGCGGTAACAATGGTTTCGTCGGGGTGATGCGACATTAAATTGTTATCGTAAATTTTTTGTGGAATAACGCCGGTTACTTTTCCACCGTGATTTTTAACGCTATGGGCAATGTGTTCCATTAAACCAACATTAGCTCCGCCATAAATTAGTTCGTGTCCATTTTCCGAAAGGATTTCACCCAATTCCTTGGCATGTTTAAAGTATTGTTGATCAACAGCATTACTCGATGAACAAAAAACACAGATCTTCATATTTTTCTTGTGAGTTGGTTGTAAAAAATCAATAGTCATTGGAACAACATAAAATGCCCAATGACTACTGACTGATGACTAAAATATTATTAAGCGTCGATGTTTGCGTAAGTTGCATGGTTTTCGATGAACTGACGGCGAGGAGGTACTTCGTCGCCCATAAGCATCGAGAAAATATGGTCGGCTTCTGCTGCATTCTCGATTGTTACCTGGCGTAAAGTACGATGTTCGGGATTCATTGTTGTATCCCAAAGTTGTTCTGCGTTCATTTCACCCAAACCTTTGTAGCGTTGTACGTGAACAGAGCTTTCTTTACCACTGCCAAATTCTTCGATAAGCAAAAGGCGTTGTTGCTCCGACCAAGCGTAGTCTTCGCGTTTTCCCTTTTTCACCAAGTACAATGGAGGAGTGGCAATGTATAGGTGACCATTTTTGATCAGATCTTGCATGTACCTGAAAAAGAAAGTCATTATAAGTGTTGCGATGTGGCTTCCGTCCACATCGGCATCGGTCATTATAATTACTTTGTGGTAGCGAAGTTTTGAAAGGTTCAATGCTTTTGCATCGTCTTCGGTACCAATGCTTACGCCAAGAGCCGTAAAAATATTGCGGATTTCCTCGCTGTCGAAAACTTTATGCTGCATGGCTTTTTCAACATTAAGGATTTTTCCCCTAAGTGGTAGTATCGCTTGAAATTTTCGGTCGCGACCTTGTTTAGCTGTACCACCTGCCGAGTCGCCCTCAACGAGGAATATTTCGCAATTTACAGGATCTTTATCGGAGCAGTCGGCAAGTTTGCCTGGTAGTCCACCGCCGCTCATTACGTTTTTGCGTTGAACCATTTCGCGTGCCTTGCGTGCAGCATGTCGGGCCTGAGCGGCCAATACAACTTTTTGCACAATTTGTTTGGCATCGCGTGGGTGTTCTTCGAGATAGATGGCCAACATTTCACTAACTGCTTGGTCGACAGATATGCTGATGTCGGAGTTGCCCAGTTTTGTTTTTGTTTGACCTTCGAATTGAGGTTCTTGTACTTTAACCGAAACAACGGCAGTTAAGCCTTCCCTAAAGTCGTCGCCACTGATGTCGAATTTTAATTTATCGAGCATGCCCGATTTGTCGGCATAATTTTTAAGCGTACGGGTTAAACCACGTCTGAAACCGGTAAGGTGTGTTCCTCCTTCAATGGTGTTGATGTTGTTTACGTACGAGTGGATATTCTCGGTGAACGATGTGTTGTAATGTAAGGCAATTTCAACAGGAGTTCCACTTTTTTCGGTTGTAATATAAATGGTGTCTTCAATAAGTTTCTCGCGGGTATTATCGAGAAACTCAACAAATTCTTTCAGCCCTTCTTCGGAATAGAATGATTCGCTTTTGAAGCCATTGTCTTCAATTAATTCGCGTCGGTCGGTAAGGTTAAGCCTGATTCCAGCATTGAGGTATGCCAATTCCCTTAAGCGGGCAGCCAATATTTCGTATTTATATAATGTTGTAAGAAATATGCTTCCATCGGGTTTGAAGGTGACTATTGTGCCTGTTTTGTCCGACTCGCCAACTTCTTTAACATCGTAAAGGGGTTTGCCTTTTTCGTATTCTTGAACGTAAACTTTTCCTTCGCGATGTATTTCGGCTTTCAGGTGATCGGAAAGTGCGTTAACACACGAAACACCAACACCGTGTAAACCCCCCGATACTTTGTAGCTGTCCTTATCGAACTTACCTCCGGCGTGTAGTACTGTCATTACAACTTCGAGGGCCGATTTATTTTCTTTCGACATTTTTTCGGTTGGAATACCACGACCATCGTCGGCAACCGAAATTGAGTTGTCTTCGTTTATAATTACATCGATGTTTTTGCAATACCCGGCCAAAGCCTCGTCAATTGAATTATCGACTACCTCGTAAACCAAATGGTGAAGCCCTTTTTCGTTTACATCGCCAATGTACATGGCCGGTCTTTTCCTTACTGCTTCTAAGCCTTCGAGTACCTGAATGCTATTTGCTGAATAACCGTTTTCGTTATTTGTTTTTTTCTCTTGATCACTCATTGATTATCAATGTGTTATATTTGTATTTGCACTTTTTAAAAATTGTGTCCAAATATAACTAAAACTACCCTTAAAGCCTAAGTTTTAAGCGTATTAAAACTAAAAGTTTTCAACAACTTAAGTATCGAGAATGTGAATTCTTAAAAGGTATATCTAGCTCCCAATAAAATCACTAAACGGGGCGAGTTGTAGCCGTACCAAATTTCTTGTTTTCGGTTTATAAGGTTGCTTGCATTTATAAAAAACATCAACTTATTGTTGAATTGGTATTCGCCGCCAAGACTGATGTCGATATTGGTAGCCATGTTATAAGTATTGTGTTTTTCGCCTGTTGGTTCGTAAATTTTGTACAACGCTTGCCGTGGTCCAATTACATTGGCATTAAGCGTTGTTGATATTTTTTGGGTTATGTTCACTTTTGCGAAAAGCGCAGCATCGAATTCAGGAGTGTGAGATAATGTTGTTAAAGTTTTTGCATCGTGGATGTAATAATTGCCTTTTAATTCAACAATAACATTTTGACTGCTGTAACGAAGGTTGCCGCCGAAGCGTAAAATATTCAAATCGTCGTAATCGACATTGTACAGGTTGTTTACAGTTGTATCGGTAGCTGTGCGTGTTTCTGAAAGGTAATAAAATGCTTCGTTTTTGTTTATTCCGTAATTAACATCGAACAAATAAGAAATTCGACGGCTCATTTTTCCACGTAATCCACCGTAAAAAGCAATAAGTTGTTCACTTGGTTCAATGTCGAGCTGGTTGTTGATGTAAGGGTTTATGCTTACAATGGTGTTGTAGTTATTTGCTTTATATCCACCTTCAATACCTGCAAAAAGGCTGAGCATTTCGCGTATGGGATGATACGCAAAATCTATTTTTGGTGAAATGTGAAACTTAAGTGTTGAATCGGCATTGATCAACGATTGAAGGTTTAAGCCAGCTTTAAGCTCTATATTTCCTTTTGAATATTGGGCATAAGGGGCAATGGCAATTTCGAAAAACTGTCGGGCATTCTTTGTGCTATCGTAGTAATGTTGAATGTTGCTTTGCTGGTAATAGGCAAACCGGGTATCGTATTTCATGTGAAATTTGCGGTACTTGGTAGTGTATAAACCTTTGTATTTGGCACTATGAGCGGCTTGCCCGGTTGCGTTCCAGAAATAATTATAGCCCAAACCAACATTGTAATCAAAATTTGTACGGGTTTGAGTATTGTGAAGAGCAAAGTTTGCCGATGCATTATTGAATGCTTGCCTTGAATTTAGAATGCTTGAGTTTTGTTCGTGTTGACGATACAATAAACTGTCGATGCCCGGAAAACCGAAATAGCTAAGTCCATCGTGACGATAATTTATGTCCCAGTCGAGAACTGCTTTTCGGAATTGGTTTTTTGCAAAAATTTTAGCCATGTTGTTGTTGAAAGGTGTTTTTACTTTTATGCCATTATTAAGCATAATTGTCGGGCGCGACGAATAATGGAACAATTGCAGTCCGAAATCGACATTTCGCGATGGGGAAGTGTTTATCAAAACTTCGGCATAGGGGCTTAATGCGTTTCCAAAACCTGCTTTAGCATAGCCTTTATTGGGTTTAATGCGTGGTGGCGTGCCCAGTTTAACCATTGGCAGGTGATTGATGGTTTTTTCAACTTCAATGTCTTTTGAAAAAATCCGATAGTCGAATTCGGGCGAATAGTTTGCAGTGTCGTTTATACTTGGGTTGCTTGTTATCTTCTGTGCATCCAAAACGTTTGGCTGGTATGCTTTTATTACCTCTACTTCTTTATCGAGCGATGACTCCGATTGAGCAAAAACGGTAAAGCCGGCAAATAAAAGTGAAAAAAATATGCTGTATTTTGCTAGTGTGTTCATAATCAATTAAATATTTGTGTTTGAAAATTGATTGCTTATTCTGCTGTGTTGTCTGTTTGGTTTGTGTTTACTGTTTCTTTTTCGATATTTTCAATAATCGCAATTTTGGATTTTGCATCTTCCAATATACCATCGTTGTCGATGTTGTAGTTGTCGATTATACTACGAAGGGTATGTTTTGCCTGAAAAACATCTTCTTTTTGAAGGTATATGTCAGAAAGTAGTAAAAACGATTTTGCCAGCCAGTATTGGTGTGGTGTGTTTTTACTGATGAAATCCATTATTTCGTTTTCGCTTTCGGTATATTGTTTTTTATTGTACAATATTTCTGCTTTATAATATTTCGATTCGGCACCTTCTACCGATTTGGTGTCGTTGGTAAACAGGTTGAAATATTTCAATGCTTCGTCGTGGTTATTCAACATGTTATACGATTTAGCCAGTTTGAAATTGGCTTCGCGCTTCATCAGTTCAGTAATGTTTTCGGTCGAAAGCAGTGTAATTGCCGATTTTACAGTTAGTTCGGGATGGTTGAGCTGGTAATTGCAGCGCATGGTTCCTAACCTTGCCCTGAGCAAGTTCCACTTACTGCTTGCTTTTTGTTCGAGTCGGGTAAAGTATTCGAACGATTTTTCGTATTTGGCAGCATTGAAATTGAGTTCGGCAGCTTTAATTAGCGATTGTTCGGTGAAAATATTGTCGTTTCGCTCAAGAATTTCTTCATAAAAAACCAGCGATTTTGAGTACTCGCCCTTGGCATAAAGGTGTTCGGCCAAATAGAATGTTGCATTGGTTTTAAAGCTTCCGTCGGGGTATCGTTGTAGGTAGGTTTCGAGCTGTTGACCGGCATTTGGGTCGTTTTCCATGTAGCTTTTTTCAGCAGCCATGTAAAAAATTGAATCTTGCTCGTTTACCGAAACGGTTGCTACTCCGCCAAGGTTATTTACATAAGTAAAATAGCCATCAACGTTGTTCATGTCAACATAGTTGTTTTTGATACCAATCAAAGCCGCTTTGGCTTCTTCCGAAGCTGGGTAGTTTTCAACTATCTTTTTGTAATTTTCGAGTGATTGGTTATTCTCAGAGCGGTTGTAATAAATTAGCCCAAGTTGTAAGCGTGCTTTGCTTATGAAGTTGCTATTTGGTTGTTGGTTAATAAGTTGTTTGTAAGTTTCAATGGCTTGGTCGATGTTGCCGGTACGTTCGTGTGTGCGTGCTATTTCGTAATATGCATCATCAACAAACGAAGAGCGCTTGTATTGTTCTGTTAGTTTGTTGAGTTGGATTTTTTTCGATTCAAAATCGCGTTTTAATCCGTAGCAAAGAGCTATTTGAAACAAGGCATAATCGGGGTCGTAACTGTTAAGCTGTTGAGCTTTTGTGTAGTATTCAATAGCCTGGTCGTATTGTCGGTTTTGGAAAAAGCAATCGCCTGTTCGGTTTGCGGCATCGGCTTCAATTTTATTGTCGCGCTTGCTGTGTGAAAGGTATTTTCGGAACCAGGTCGAAGCATCGTTGTAATTTTTGTTGTGAAAATAGCTGTAGCCAATGTTGTAATAGCTTGTGCCAAATTCGGGCAGATTAAATGCTCCCGGCGTTGCTAAGAATTTCTGATACAGCTCGATAGCATTATTGTATTTTGCTGCTCTGAAATAAGATTCGGCACTCCAATAAAGAGCTTGCGCATTGTATGTTCTGTTGTAGCTCCCATGTTCAATCGATTTGTTGAACATTTCGATTGCTGCGGTGTAATGCCCGTCGTTAAAAAGTTCGAGACCCCTGAAAAGTGTAACCCTTTGGTACGACTCTTTAATTGCCGGCGTTTGGTTTTTAATTTTTTCAATCGAAGTTATGGCATCGCGATAATTGCGGGTAGTCATGTAAACTTTCACCAAATAATCGAATGCTGAATCGTTGCGTTTCGAATCGGGATATTTGGTAATGTATTGGTCGAAAGCTTTAATGGTTTCGTTGAAAGGCGAGTAGGAGAGTTCGTAGGTTAATTTTGCAAAATTAAAAAGGGCATCCTCTTCAATTTGTGGGTCGAAATCAAATTTCGATGCCTGTTCGAAAGCAACACGTGCTTTGTTTTTATCTCCGGTTTGCAGGTAGCAGTCGGCCAAATGGTAAAAGGCATTTTGTGCAAGGGCATCGTTTTTAATACTTGCTTTTTCGAAAGCTTTGATGGCATTGTTGTAGTCTTTCGACATGTAATAACAATAACCCAAACGGAAAAAGTCTTCAGGTGTCTTTTTCCCGTTTACCCCTTTGTATAAATCTAAAAATTGTATGGCATTAATGTATTTTCCTGTTTGGTAATAAGCATCGCCTACAATTTTGAGCAATTCGTTACGCTGTTCGTCGGGAGCAGCAGTAACCAGCCCTGGTCCCATTTCAATTACATCGTCGTAACGTTCTTGCAAATAGTATATTTGAATGGTGTAATAATCGATGAAGCCCGAAAATTTTCGATCGTTTTTTAGTTTTCCAAACTCATCGAGAGCAGTTTTGTAGTTGCCATCGAGGTAGTTAATGTAGCCCCAGTAGTACGATGCCGATTGAGCATATTTAGAATTGCTTTTTTTAACTTCAAAGAAGGATTGGGATGCTTCTTTCATGTTGCCGGCTTCGAAATTGCTGTAACCTTTGTAAAAGTCGAAATCTTCGCGGTCGGTTTTGGTCAGCAGCGATGCATCGACTTTTTGGAAAGTGCGGGCTGCAATCGGAAAACGTTTATTAGTGAATTGTAGTTTGGCCAGCTCGAACCAGAGTTGGTTTTCCCAAGGGCTGCCCAAGCTTTTTTCGAGGTAAGCCGAAATTTCGCTGTCGGCGGTTGGGTTGTTTTGTCGTATCAAGCACATGAGCCGGTAATAATCGAGGTCGAAGCGCGAAGGATCATTTTCGGGTGTAGTTTTTAACAAAACGGAGATCATTTCTTCGGCAGCAATAAAGTTTGCCGTGTTATATAAATCGACAGCTTTATTAAAACTAACGGGTTTTAGGCTCTCAGTTTGCGAAAATACGGTTGCCGGTAATAGTAAAGTGAAAAATAATAGCGCTTTTAAAGTGCTACGATTCAATATTTTCATAATCATTATTCTTCGATTTTGTAATGTAAAGTCTTCTAAAATTTTAAAAAGTAAAAATAACTATTTAATTGTTTTTGCTAAAATCTAAGTCAACGAGTTCTCAACAATTAACTGTTTATTATTTGTTTCTATTATCCTTTTACGTTAAAAAACTTAGTTTTGTACAACAAAATTGTGTTTTATGGAAAATGATTATTCCATTTCGATGGTAAATGCGTCGATTTTTCAACGCGAGCAGTTAGTTCTGGCTAATGTAACCTTTCAGGTTGAAAAAGGTGCTTTTGTTTATTTGGTTGGCAGGGTTGGCAGTGGAAAGTCGAGCCTGATTAAAACGTTTAATGCCGAAATACCGCTTTACATGGGCTCGGCAACAGTGGCAGGTTTTAATCTCGAAAATTTAAAAGATAAGGATGTACCCTTGTTGAGACGTAAATTGGGGGTTGTTTTTCAGGATTTTAAATTGTTGACTGATAGGAGCGTGTACCAAAATCTGTTGTTTGTTTTGAAGGCTACAGGTTGGGCCGATCAAGTTGCCATGAATGAACGCATTGATCAAATGCTTACTGAGGTATCGATGTTAAATGTTAAGCAAAAAATGCCTCACCAATTATCGGGTGGCGAGCAACAGCGCATTGTTATTGCAAGGGCTTTGCTCAATAACCCCGAAATAATTTTGGCCGATGAACCAACCGGAAACCTCGATCCGGAAACCTCGATCGAAATTATGCAACTTTTCAGAAAGATTCATGCTGAAGGGCGTACCATTGTAATGGCCACACACGATAAATTGGTAATTGACCGTTTTCCTGCTCAAACTTACATTTGTGCCGAGGGTAAGGTTAGCGAGCTAAACGAACCTATTGACTATGTGAATTTTAGAGAGTTGATGTAAGTTGTTGGTGCTTAGTTGTTCGCTTTCATTTCAGGCTTCCAGAAATTTTTGTTGCTTAGCTCACATGCTTTGATCATTTTTTCGGCATAAAGTGGCCGTGGAAAATTCTTATCAACGTTATTGGTGCCAATAGTGAAAAGCACTCCTTCGGCTTTGGCCAGTTTAATGAATTTTTCGGAAGGAATCTCGAAACGGTTGTTGATTTCGATAGCAACGTTTTTACTTTTAGCTGCTTCAATCACTTTCATCATTCTTTCGGTTGTCCAAAACTCATTGTAACGATCTTCCATTTGCGCTGGCAAGAAAGTAGGGTTTACGTATATGTCGATTGGTTCGGTGTTAATTATTTTTTCCGTAGTTGCAACCAAATAGTCCATAAATTCCTGTTCGTCATCAATCCAAGTTTCCTCCTTAATCCAAATGCGGTTTCTGCGACCCTTTGCATCGGTAAAAGTCATGGCATCGGTAAAAACATAATCGAAAAGGTTGATAGCTTCGGGCGAAAACATGTGCAGCCATTCGCGCCCTTCGGCTTGCATGCCAATATAAAATTGAGGGTACTGACGCATGTATTTAATGTATTCAGCAATTTGTTCATCGGTTTGAATGGGGAACCCAAGGCCGCAATTGGCAGCTATGCCATATTTTAATCCTTCGTTTTCTGATTTTTTAATGGCTTCTTCGATGGTTAAGTCACCCTTTAGGTGGATATGTAGATCAATGAGTTCAACATTGTTTTGTTGTTGGCAAGCACCAAACAGAAATAAAATAGCAATAATGAATAAGTACTTCATAACAGTTAGATTTTTGGTTAGAAAATTACTGCTAAAATAGTTTTAAATTGTTAAAAAGTTGATCGAGAGCCATTTTTGCTGTTGCTTTTTTCCCTTCTTTTTTGCTGGGGGCATTTGAATTGAATGAATATTCTTGATTACTCATTGTAATAGTCAAAAGGGTAGAAAAGCGGTTTTCGGTATTTTGTTGCCCTAAATCTTCATGCTCGAATTTGAAAGTATTTTGTGGGTTTTGCTGTAACATTATCTGCAAAATGCTTGTGTAATTGCTGCTGTTTAACAGTTGATTGGGGTTGTTTGGTTCTGTGTCGGTATTATTTAAACTGAGGCAGTTTTGATTCAGGTATTCAATGGCCAGTTTGGCTGCTTTTTGTTTGGCCAGTTTTTTAGTGCTTCCCTCGCTTTTAAAAGTTTGAGTTTGTTCGTTTATTGTTAGCGGAATTGAGTAATGGAATACTGGTTGGTGAGGTGTGCCCTCGTGAATGAATGACTCTTCGAGGGCAGTAATTGAATTCTCTTTTTGAACGATTTCGAGTAATTTGCCATAGTAGTTTTCCTTACTTAACGCAAGGTCTTCGATGTTTTTTACCGCTGCCGGAATGAGTGCCTTTGCAGGTTTTTTGCTTAATTTTGCGTCAATAAAATTATTGTTGAAAAAGGCTTGAACCCAGTTGTCGGCTGCTTTGTTCAAAGCATCGCGTTTGTTTTGTTCCCAAGTATAAGTTGGGGTTGAAATAATTGTTGGCGATTCGGTATAACTACCTATGTAACGTGCTAAAAAACCACCGGCAGGAGCCTCGGTAATTTCTTTTTCAATTTGCGAAAAAAATCCTTCTTTTTGTAAAAACTGAATAATTTGCGACGATGCCCCAGGGTTTTGGAGAAGTGCCATTTCAACTGCATTTTTTAGCTCGTGCGACATTTTTCCTTCGTTTGCCATTTTGAGCAAAAGATAAAAGTCGATCGATGTAAAATGTTCTTGTTTAATTCGCCATTGGCAGGCCTGCTCGAGCTCGGGACGCATTTTGCCGAGTTTGGCTCCTGCCTTGAGTATTTTTCTGAATTCGTTTATCGGAATTTCAATCAGGTTGCCATAACTCATACTGCCGGCTTTCTTTGCCAATAATTTTTGTGCTTTGCTTTCGAAGTATTCCGCTTTAACATCGCGACGGTAAGCATTGCCCGTGTTTATTTCATCGCAAAACCGATTAAGCACATCAGTTGTAAAAAAGGGTTCGGTTTTGTTTAGGTAACATTTTATTTGATAGTGGTTTACGAGGTCGGCAAATCGTCGTATTGGCGATGTAATATGGGCGTATGCCGTTTCGTTTAAGCCATAATGCCCATTTAAAACGGTTTCGTAAACTGCCGGGTTCGATAGTATTTGCAGCCGGTTGTTCAGCATTTCGAATGCATTGGCATCGGTTTGTGCAACAAGGTACTGATCCATTAAGGTTTCGCGCTTGGGTGTGGCTGCTTTCATGCTGTGATTGCGGAAAATAAATGGTATTTCTTTTTGTGCAAAAAATTTAGCAATGTTGGTGTTTGCCAAAATCATTATTTCCTGCACAATTAAATAGGCAAGCGTAGTTTCTTTTTTCTTGATTCGTTCGAGCTGACCATTTTCATTGGTAATATAGCCTTTCGTTAAATCATAAAACGCAAGTGCACCTCTATCGCGACGTTTTTGTACAAGCATTTGTGCCAATTGCGAGGCCAACGAAAGCATTCCGTAAAGCGGATCGTCGGTTAAATTATTGTTGAGTATGTTGGCCGTTTGCACATAAGTTAGTTTGCGTATTGAACGAAAACGTGCCTGATCGATTTGGAATTTTTGGGTTTCGAGTTGTTGGCTAAGTTCAATGCTGAATAACAATACAGGTTTTTCACCACTGTTGTTCAGACTTAAAAAACCTTCGGATAAAATTCGTGGTAGCATATTTTTTACGCCGGTACTCAGGTATTCCGATACTTGACGGCCGCGAGCCTTTTCAAAAAGCGGGCTGTTTGGTTCAATGCATTGGGCTAAGTCCGAAATGGCAACATCAACCTTCCAACCGCTAGGGATTTGTTCAATCCAAATAGCATCGTCAAGATCGCGAGATTCATCGCCATCAATGGTAATTCCTTCAAATAAAGTGCGTTGGTTTAGCCATTGTGGTTGGTCCTTCAATTCGTTGATAATGTTTTTAACATTAATGCTAACCGGGGTGTTCTTGTATTTCATTAAAAATAATTTTTCACAAAAATAGCTTTTTAGCCTAGCTTTCAAAATAGTTTTACTTGCATGGGCAATTAAGATAATTTTGTCTGAATAAGGTTTTTACATATCGAAAAAATTCTATCTTTGGTAGTTCGAAAATTAAACAAAAACAAAACGATGAGGAAAATTCTGAAAGCGCTGTCGTCGCCAATATTTATGGTTTTTTTGCTGGTGTTGTTGATAGTAGCCATGGCTACTGCTACTTTTATCGAAAACGATTTTGGATCAACTGTGGCCCGACTTAAAGTTTACAATGCTTTTTGGTTTGAGTTGATATTGGTATTGTTATCGGTAAATTTTTTGGCACAAATAGTACAATATAAATTGTACAAGCCAGCAAAGTTGTCGGTTTTTTTGTTCCATTTTGCATTTATTATAATGATAATTGGCGCTGGTATTACGCGCTATTTTGGCGAAGAAGGAACCATGCACATACGCGAAGGTGAGGCTTCAAATATTATTGATGTAAACGAACGGGTGTTCAAAATAAATGTTGAAAATAATGGTCAGAAAGGCAGTTTTGTTTTCAATAGTGCTTTGGAATTGAAAAGGGTCCTCAACGAAAAATTCATGTTCGAAGGCGAAGATTATTCGGTTAAGCTCTCGAAATATTACGAATCGGTATCGAAACAAGCAGTGCCCGATTCAAACGGAAGCCCTGTATTAGGTTTTATGGTTTCGGGACAAGGTTATCGGGGCTTCGATTATTTGTCTTTTGGCGATACTAAACGTTTTGGTGCGTTAAGTATTGGTTTTAATGACTTAAGCGATACGGTAAGCGGCATGCTTATTTATTTCGAAAACAATATGTTGTTATTAAAAGCCGACGATAGAGTTGTAGTAAGCCAAATGGGAGGCGAGGCCGAAACTATTGACAAGGCTGTGCCAATACCTGTTGAACCGCAAATGATTTATAATTATCGAAGCTTTAATTTTGTAATGCAGGATGTGTTGCCCAAAGCCAAAATTGTACCTTCGATGCCCGAAGTAGAATCAATGGGGCAGGGCATGAGCGCAATGGTAATTGAGCTTTCGAAAAACGAACAAACCCGCGAATTAGTTATTTTCGAAGATGAATGGAACACCAATAAATTTAAGACAGTAGAAATTGATCAGGCAAAAATATCGGTCGCTTATGGTAATCGTACCATTGAACTTCCTTTTAGCCTTTACTTGAACGATTTTGTAATTGAACGCTATCCGGGGTCGAACAGTCCTTCGTCGTTTTCGAGTTACGTTACCATTCACGAAACAGGTGAAGAACCTGTGCCATACCATATTTTTATGAATAATATTTTGAAACACCGAGGATATCGGTTTTTTCAGTCGTCGTACGATAACGATGAGCTAGGTACTATTCTCTCGGTTAACCACGATCCGATAGGAACCGGTGTAACTTATTTTGGATATTTGCTCATGTTGATAGGCATTGTGTGGTCAATGCTAAACCCAAAGTCGTTTTTCAGGCGTACCCTTGTTAATAAAAAGCTTTTACCCTTGTTCATCGCTTTCTTATTAATATTGCCCGGAATTGTATCGGCACAAAATAATGAACGCACTACCAATCAGGTTGTCGATAAGGGCCATGCCGAAAAATTTGGCCATTTGTTTGTGCAAAACTACAAAGGCCGAACAGAACCCATGTTTACCTATACATCGGAATTATTAAGGAAAATTGCACGTTCAGAAAATTTTAACGGGCTAAGCCCAACTCAGGTTTATATCGAAATGAGTATCGATCCGGCTTCGTGGATGGATGTTCCGATGATAAAGATAAGCAATAACGAGTTGCAACGATATTTGGGTTTAAGTGGAAAATATGCTGCCTACAACGATTTGGTGATAGCAAACAGGGGGTATGTGTTAAGTGAGTTGGTTAGCAGGGTTTATGCAAAACCAGCAGCTCAGCGAGATAAGTTCGATAAGGCAGTAATTAAAACCGACGAAAAAGTGAATATTTGTTTCGGTATATATACCGGCAACTTACTTAAGGTTTTACCTGTACCTGCAAACCCTGAGCCTACAAAATGGTTTTCGGCCAACGATGCAACAAAACTGGCTCAAAATAAAACCGATTCTCTAATGCTGGGAAGTATTGTTGCAGCTTATTTTAGCGAAGTAATAAAAGCTAAAACGTCGGGTAATTATAAAAATGCCGATGCTTATCTTGAAGCATTGATAAAGTATCAAAGTCAAAATGCAGGCTATCGCTTGCCTTCGGTTTTTAAAACCAAGGTTGAGATCTTTTATCAAAAACTTAATGCATTTAAAAAGCTGTTTCCGTTTTATTTTGCCTTTGGCTTGTTGTTTTTGTTTTTGCTCATTGCATTTATTGTAATTGGAAAGCAGTTGCCCAAATGGTTGTTCAATATCTTTTATTTTTCGGTTTTACTTGGTTTTACAGTGCATACTGTTGGCTTAGCTGCCCGTTGGTACATATCGGGGCATGCACCAATGAGCAACGGTTACGAGTCGATGGTTTTTATTTCGTGGGTAACAGTTTTGTCGGGTTTTATTTTTAACAAACGTTCGCAATTTGTTTTAACAGCAACAGCAGTATTGGCAGGTTTAACCTTAATGGTTGCCAACCTTAGCTTTATGGATCCCGAGGTTTCGAACCTTGTACCTGTATTACAGTCGTATTGGTTAACCATACATGTTTCGGTAATTACGGCCAGTTATGGCTTTTTGGGTTTGGGCGCATTATTGGGTACAATAGTTCAAATTTTGTTTGTGTTTGCTAATAAACAGAATAAAATACGCATTGCCGAAACGGTAAACAACATAACAGTAATAAACCACAAAACGCTAATTGTTGGTTTGTATTTGTTAACCATAGGAACATTTTTAGGTGCTGTATGGGCTAACGAATCGTGGGGCCGATATTGGGGCTGGGATCCAAAAGAAACCTGGGCACTCATATCGATGTTGGTTTATGCCATTGTAATTCATGCACGAATGGTTCCCGGAATGAAAGGCATCTTTACATTTAACTTGTTGGCATTATATGCTTTTGCATCGATTATTATGACCTATTTTGGTGTGAATTATTATTTATCGGGCTTACACTCGTATGCCGGGGGCGACCCGGTACCGGTGCCTTCGTTTGTATATTATACCGTGGCCTCGTTTGTGATGCTTTCATTGTTGGCGTCAATCCGATTCGATAAAATTTATAAACAACAAAATAAGACGAATAATACCTGACTTTTTTTGTGCTTGCTTCCCCGAAAAGTTGTATTTTGCAAAACTTTTTTCAAAAGTACTTTTATAACTCTTTCGAATTATATCGTATTTAATTTTTTTTGTATTGTAAAATATTGTTTGAAAATTAGTTAACAAGTGTATAAACAAGCTTTCGACGTAGATTTAGATGGTTCAAATATTTTAACCATGGGATTAATAAAACCAACATATCAAATAATTTTTCCTAAGCGAAACGGAAATTTTTCGAATCAATGGGACAGTTGCCTCGAGCAAATTAAATCAATATCAAACAACAACGATAAAGCCGTTACCCGTGTAAATATTTTTGTGTATTCCGAAAATCAGGCCGATTATATTGAGAAACAAAATAGGGTAAAGCAAACCTTTTTGGCTGAATTTGGCTTGAATTGTCCTCCTTTTGGCGTAGTTATGCAAGCTCCCGAAGAACCCAATCAGGTTATTTGTGAAATTGGAATGGTTAGCACAAAATCAGCAAGTGTGAGTTATGGCATGTTTCACGATATACCTTACTGCATTGTTGATGCCAATAATTACAAAGAATATTGGACAGTTGGGGCTCATGCTGTAAAGCCCGAATTGAACATTATGGCATCATCGCAGGCAGCTTTTTCTTATTTGAACGATTTGTACCAGCATTTGGGCTTAAGCCTTAACAATATTGTAAGGCAGTGGAACTATGTTGGCGAAATATTGAACAAGGAAGAAGATGGTGCCCGTTTGAGGCAACATTACCAAATGTTTAACGAAACACGTAGCGATTATTACGGCAGGTTTCGAACCCGCAATGATTTTCCCGCAGCAACAGGAATCGGAATGTTGTCTCAGGGTGTTTGTATCGATAGTTTTGCTGTTGATGGTAACAATAAACTTAAAATTATACCAGTGAGCAACCCGGTTCAAAGCGAATCGTATTGCTACGGGCAGGAAGTGTTGGTTGGTGCCCCCGATTTGGCACGCAAGCAAAATCAAGCTCCTCAGTTCGAAAGAGCTAAGTTGTTAGTGTTGAATAGCGTTTCGCGATTGATTGTTTCGGGTACCGCATCAATTATTGGTCAAAAAACAGTTGGTATTGGCGATGTTGAAGAGCAAACACGTGTTACAATCGATAATATTAAACGACTGGCAAACCCCGAACATCTGAAAACACTTTGCCCCGAAATGATAAATGTACCCGATAAATACAGTTACATAAGGGTTTATGTGAAGTTTAAAGATGATATTCAGAAGGTTCGCAATATTTGTAATTTGCATTTTGGTGATACACCTGCCACTTATGTTGTTGCCGATATTTGTCGCGACGATTTATTGGTTGAAATCGAAGCTGAATTACTATCATGAATAAAACAGTAAATACAATAATCGGGTGGAGCGTTTTTGGTATTTCGTTATTGATTTATACCCTCACACTCGAACCAACAGTAAGCTTTTGGGATTGTGGCGAATTTATCGCTTCATCGTACAAACTGCAAGTAGGTCATCCGCCGGGCGCACCTTTCTTTCAAATAATTCAGCGTATTTTTTCGTTGTTGGCGCCTAATAATGGAGCAGTTGCTTTTATGATGAACTTTTTTTCGGCTGTGGTGAGTGCTGCTACAATTATGTTCTTGTACTTAACTATTGTATTATTGGCACAGCGCTTTTCTAATGAAAAAACGCAGTCTGAAAAACCAATACTGATTTATGCCGCAGGTATAATTGGGGCCCTTACTTTTGCTTTTACCGATACATTTTGGTTCTCGGCTGTTGAAGCCGAAGCTTATGCTTTTTCATCGTTATTTACAGCGGTAGTTTTTTGGGCAATATTAAAGTGGGAGCGCGAAGCCTCCTTACCTAATGCAAACCGTTGGATTGTTCTGATCGCTTATCTTATTGGCCTGTCAATTGGTGTTCACTTGCTTAACTTATTGGCCATACCTGCAATTGCACTTATTTGGTATTTTAAAAAATATCGTCCAAGCACAAAAGGTATCATAAGCACGCTAATTATTTCGGCTTTAATTATTGTTGCTATTATGTTCGGGATGGTACAGGGAACCCCGCGCATTGCCGAAATTTTTGATGTGTTTTTTGTAAACACTTTAGGTCTGCCATTTAATAGTGGCTTGTTGTTTTTTGTTGTTTTTTTAGGTGCAGCATTGGCAGCATTAATTGTTTATTCGCACAAAACAAAAAAGGTGATGCTCAATTTGGCCTTGGTTTCGATAGCCGTTATTTACATAGGTTTTTCATCGTACACCATCATCATAATTAGGGCACAGGCAAACCCGCCAATGAATGAAAACAACCCGTCGAATGCTTATGCATTAATGAATTATTTAAACCGTACACAATACGGTAGCACGCCGGTTTTTTCGGGCTATTATTACAATGCTCCGGCCATAGCTTTAAAAGAAGGCAAACCTGTGTTTTATCCAGGTAGCGAAAAATATATTAAAGTTGAAGGCCAAACAGAATATGAATTCGATGAACGGTTCAAAACTATTTTCCCACGAATGTACAGCCAGCAAGACAACCATGTATTTGGTTATAAAAGTTGGGGAAAAGTTAGGGGACAAAAAGTTAACGTGAATGGTCAAACTGAGGTGTTGCCAACTTTTGGCGAAAATTTGCGGTATTTTTTCTCCTACCAGCTCAATCACATGTATTTCAGGTATTTTATGTGGAATTTTTCGGGGCGACAAAACGATATTCAAGGGCATGGCGATATTTTTAATGGCAATTGGTTAAGCGGAATAAGTTTTATCGATAAAGCCCGCTTGGGTCATAATGGTATTCAGCCTTCGGCAATGAGCAATCCCGAAACTACCAACCGTTATTTTATGTTGCCGTTTTTGCTTGGGCTTTTAGGTTTATTTTATCATTACAAACGCAATAAAAACGATTTTTGGGTTGTTATGCTGCTCTTTTTTATGACCGGTATTGCAATTGTTTTGTACCTGAACCAACCGCCATATCAGCCACGTGAACGCGATTATGCTTATGCCGGGTCGTTTTACACTTTTGCTATATGGATTGGCTTTGGAGTGTTGGCTGTTTCGCAAATATTCGAAAAAGCACTTAAAAATAAAGCAGCAACCTTGGCTATTGTGCTTTGTTCTGCAGTGCCGGCTATTGTTTTGGCACAAAATTATAACGATCACGACAGATCGGGGCGTTACATTGTGCGCGATTTGGGCAAAAATTACCTGAACAGTTGCGAGCAAAATGCTATCCTTTTTACTTTTGGCGATAACGATACTTTTCCGCTTTGGTATGTTCAGGATGTTGAAAACGAACGCACCGATGTGCGTATTTGCAATGTAACTTTACTTAACAGCGATTGGTACATCGATCAAATGAAACGTAAAGTTTACGAGTCGGATCCATTGCCTATTTCAATGGCAAGAGAAAAATATATGCACAATGTACGAAATACTGTTTTTATTCGCGACGATATAAAAACACCTGTGGAGCTGAAAACCCTTGTAAATATTGTTCTTAGCGATAACGAACGTACAAAAGTGCAAACACAGGCAGGTAGGTCGTTCGATTTTATGCCTACACGGCAAATTAAAATAACTGTCGATAAAAATCAGGTTCTGCGCACAAATACAGTTCCAGAAGAAAAAGCCCATTTAATTGAAGATTCAATTGTTTTTTCAGTGCAAGGAAATTATTTGTCGAAAAGCGATTTGGCTATTCTCGATATGTTGGCCAATAACAATTGGGAACGTCCGGTTTATTTCGATTTAAGTGTAGTGCAAACCAGTAACATTAAGCTCGAAAAGTATTTGCAAAACGAAGGCTTTGCTTATCGGTTTCTGCCCATAAAAAGTAACTCGCTCGATAGCGCTATCGACACCGATATCCTTTACGCCAGATTGATGGAACAATTTAGTTGGGGAAACATTGGTAGCCCTAAAATTCATATTGATGATAATTTACATCGAACAACCGAAATAGTGAGGCTTAAGCGTAACTTCTTTTTATTGGCGAGTGCTTTAATTGATGAAGAAAATAATGATAAAGCCCTTAAAGTGATCGATAAAGTTTACGAAATAATGCCACTCAACCGTTATTATACTTCGTACAACGATGTGGCTTTGGCCAATGTTTATCATCAGGTAAATGCAAACAAAAAAGCTGAGCAGGTTTTGACGCAAGTAGCAGATAATGCTTTTGACAAAATTGATTTTTATCTGTCGTTGGGTAGTAATTACATTGGATATTACGAACGCGAAATGAAAGTTGAAATGAGTATGGTTAAGGAGGTTTTAAACCTTAGCCAACGAATGGATTTAATTGATTTGAAAGAAAAAATACAAACACGTCTCGATGTTGTTACATCGGCATACAAACAATAAATTAACAAACATTGATTAGACGAATTTGCTTTGGCTTATTATTTGCTATCCTACTATTTTTATAAAATTTTTTAGCTGAATCAGATTGTTTACCTCTTTTACTTTTTTTATGATCAAAAAGATTTTCAATATTGGTATTTTATTACTAGCTGTTAGTGTGCAATTGCTTCAAGCGCAAGATCGTATTGGTATATACGCTTGTGGTGTTACCATTCATGCTAAAGGAGATCCCAATGCACATTTAATGCCCCTTAAATTATCGCCCGAGGGCAAAGTGATTTTTAACTATGGTGGTGTATTTCATTATAAGAATTATTTTAAGCCCCGTTTATCGTTTGATGCTATTCAGTCGTTTCAAGCCGATTGTGCTTTGCAGTTTTCTTCGGCAACAACTGTTGCAATAGGATACGATATCATTCAGAGAGGTCCCCATCGTTTTCTTTTTGCAGTGGGGCCAGGCGTCTATATTCGCGAATCGTGGGGAAATTTGAAGGTTACCAACGTGTAAACAAGTTCAAAGTAAGCGATAACGAAAAATGGGAATATAAAATTATTCCTATTGTTCCGCATATCGAATATGCATTTTTGCCCGAGGGCAAAAGTTATGGCTTTACCATTTACGGGGTACTCGATCCCGTTGAACGGGTTTACAATTTTGGTGCAGGTATAAATTACATTTTAAAGTAAGCTTTTCCTTTTCTCTATTTTACAACAATTCTTCGATTGTATTTTCCTTTATCGGTATCGATTTGTATTGCATAAACCCCTTTGTTTATGTTGGGTACCGAAAAGATTAGTTGATTGTTTTCGATGTAGTTGTTATTGCTTATAGTAATAATTTTCCCATCGATACTTAACATCTTTACCGAAACTTGCTTTACTGGCAAGATAAAATTAATGGTTACATCTTGTCCGGTTATAACTGCCGAAGGATAAAGTACTATGTCGTTTTCAATATTTTGATCATGAATGCCTAAAGAGGTATTTTGCCAGTGCGACAATACGCCAATTTCGGTGTTTGAATTGTTACGCGCAATTACTGCAACCGAGTCGATATGGTCGATATCAGTAACTGTAGTGTTAAGTTCAAATAAGTCGCCTGCATTAACATTTCCTGCTTCAATTGTTGTGCTTTTATTCGATTTTTGGTCGAAAGCTTTAACTAATATGTTTCCCGATGTAAAAATGCCAAAACTTCCGCTTATAGAAGAAATCTCATTATCAACAGTAATTTTTTCAACTACCGACCCGGCAATGTTGGCATTATAATGAATGCCGTTAACATGGGCGGCACTCCATATTTGGTCGTAGCGCATTGTTTGACCTTTTGACAGACTTTTTAAGGGGCTCAAAACTTCAATTTCGATGTATTCGTTTGATCCAGCCGAGTATATCTCAAAATTTGCATTCTGATCGGGATGATCGGCCGATGGATCGATGTCGAAAATTTTATAGTAGCTTTGGCTGTCGCGTTCATCTACATTTGCACACCAACCTGCATCGAGGTTCATAAATGTTTTTCCGCTTTTATTGGTGTCGCTGTACCTGTGAATACCATCTTCAAGCTGGGTAATATTAAGTTTCTGATCGGCATATCGAATGCTTTTTGACGTTGAAAAATATACCGAAAAGTTTTCCATATCCTTGTCGCTATCGTGCTGAACAATTGTTTGTGTAATGTCCCAGATGCTTAGGTCACGTGTTGATGCATTCACATTCATCAGGTATTGTTCAAGTTTTACAATGGTAGAATTGTTGTAAACCGTAAACCTTCGTGCTTGTTGTAATCCTTTGGCAAGTTGGGTTTCTACTTCGCTTTCGAGATAAACAACAATTGAATCGGCCGATTGATGTTCGATATTGTAAGTGTATGGTCCCCAGCATAAGTGTGGTGGGGGAGGCCAGTTCCAAAAGCTTTGTGGTGCCGGCCAGTTTTTAAAACCACCGTAGCCCCATGCCCCCGACCAAGGCCCCCATTTGTCGCTGTCGGGGTTAAATTTTTTACCAATATTTTTAGGGTGGATTGCCATTTGTTGATCGCCCGGGAAAGCATAGCGCATAACACGCCCACCAATTTCGGGTACAATAACAAGTTCTATAAAACCATTTTCAATAATCAGGCATTCTTCCCAGCCCCAGTTATTGTAATTGTCGATGGTTAAAGTTAGTGTGCCTTCTTTTGTCGAAGCTGATACAAAAACACACGATAGCAAAAGTGTTGCAATTAGTGATAAGCAGAGTTTCATTGTTATTTGATTAAGGTTTTTATAATGTTCGTTTGTGTGTTGTCATCAATTTTTATCATATACAACCCGGGTTGATAAGCCGATTGATCCGAAATATCGATAGTGATGGTTTGTTGGCCGAATACCTGATGTTTTTGAGGTTGGCCTTTCAGTTGTCCATGCATATTATAAACCGATATTGTAATTTGTTGCTCGCTAGGGCTGTTGATGTCGATGTTAATAACACTGTTGGCCGGATTTGGATAGGCCTTGTATTTTTTATTGTTGATTATGTATTCGATATTGGTAGGTATCGAAATTCCGGGTGTTTGGTTAAACCACTGTGCACCACCGTTGGTGCCAATCCAAATGTTTCCATTTGTATCTTCTGTAATTGTGTTAATGGTATTGTTGATAAGGCCTTGGCTTTGGTCATATTTTAATATTTCGCCATTTGCCTTTATAATATTAAGCCCAATGTTTGTGCCTATCCAAATGTTTTCCTCAGTATCGGCAAAAATTGTGTTGATGTTATTGGCGAAAATCTTATCGGTTTCGGCAGTATAAACCAACCATTCACTTTTGGTTTGCATGTTTTCGTGGCGCATAACGCCATAGCTCGATCCATACCATTGTTCAACATCAAGAGGTGCAATAGCTGTAATGGTGTCTGAGCTAAGACCTGCCCATGGCGAACCGTAAGTTGATGCACCCGTAAAACCGTCAACCGAATTGTATTTTAGCCTGATAATGCCTTTGCCGTTGGTTGCAACGAATGTTGTACTGTCGAATTTATATTCCGCTAAGTCGTTTATTTTAAATTCGCTATAATCAAAGCTTTCGCCATTTGAGTCGCCTGCAGTTGTTTTGTGATCCCATTGGTTTTCGCTAAGAACATTGATGGTCGATTCGGTGCTTGCCCAGCAGTTGTGACGCCAATCAATCATAACATTCGATACCGCAGTACCAACAATATCACTGTTGTCGGGCGAGTAAGTTGTTGCCGAAACAACGCCATTGTTGTTAATTGCTAAAACAGTAAGCCCTCCATCGGTCGCTACCCACATTTTTTGGTCATTTGCTATTTGCTCAAAAGCCAGGTCGTTTACCTTGTTGTTCGATAAATGGTTATCGGTATTAATAATTTGCATATCGATGCCATTGTAGCGGGCCAGTCCGTTGTCGGTTCCAATCCATGCTACTCCATTTGGGTCGAAATGTATTGCATTTACTTTGTTGTTGGGCAAATTGGTGTTTTGGGTGGTTATTGTTGACGGAAATTCAATAACCTTTAGCAATTCGATGCCGTTACCAGTACCCAAGTTCTTCGAGTAAGCTTTGTCGGTTGGGTTGTTCCAGTGCTCATAAACGCCAAGGCTTTTTAATGAAATGCCATCATCTTCGGGGTCGTAGGTTATTCCTTCGGCCCAGTGTTCTGGGCTTGCAGCTTGCAGTAAATAATCGTCGGTGCCAGCCATGTAAGGGTGTTTGTCATCCTTTTCTTTGTTTTTATATTCTTCGAGTAAAAAGTCGTAACAAACAGCATCGATGGCAACTAAATCTTGCGAAACGAAAATTGAATTTGGATAATCGCCGTTAAACGGTACCATTTGCCATTTTTCGACGTATCCTTCCCAACTACGTCCGGCCCAAATACCATCAACAATAGTAAGTAGCGTGTTTCCACCCATTTTTTCGTGGCCTAAATAGTCAACCAAATGGCGGTAGCGGTGGGTTCCCCCGTCGGTATTGTCGTGGTCGGGCAACGAGTAGTGCATGTCGTAAGCCGATTGTTCATCGGGGTCGGCGCCATCTTGCAAAATTGAACCTTGATGGTTTTTAGCTCCAATGGTTATTCCTCCCGAATCGTGCGACTTTAAACAGGGCATATTAATGAAATAAGCTGCATCGTAATATTCCTGGGGCATACGGTACGTATATTTGCCGTCGCTAAAAAACATTTTTTTGCTGCTTGTAGGTTTCGTTCGGTAGCGGCCGTTATCGCCTTTCCCGTCAACATAGTTCACATTTGGGTAAACGGTATGACAAACATCCCAGTATAAATTGTGGAAAGTACGGAACGGATCACCAATGAATATGTCTTCCTGAGCAACGCCAACTTCTTCAATCAACTGCTTAAGCAAGGCAAGCATTAGTTCGGGAGTTGAGTCCATGCGGTCGTAATCCTTTGTCTTTTTAGTTCCGGTAACTGAACAACATGAGTTGGTTACGTTTATTTTTATGAAAATTTTTTCGCCTGACTGATAACCTGTGTTGCCTTTATTTTTGTTTGAGTTGAAGTGTTTGAAAAGCGCATCCCAGGCTTGATTGATATTATCTTTACCCGAATACTTTTTAATTGCTGTGTTAAGCATGTTTTCAACAGCTTGCGCATTGGTGTAATTGGCCCACCAATTATTAATGTTGTTTTTTACAGTGAAATTTGCATCGGTAGCATCGGGATTCCATACCCATACTACTCTTCCGGGGTGTAAGCCTTGCGGCGTGCCAATTGGATTGTTGGCATCGAAATACGACGATGAAACCAAGTTTGTGGCTTTCGCATTTTTGTTTTGTGCAAGTTCATTGATCGTAAACATTGCAATAGCAACAACAACAAAGGCTAAAGCCGAAATGTATTTTGCTGAATTAATTCTTTCCCTGAATTTTTTAAATGCAAAAAACATCCCCGACATTGATAACAGGTAAACTACAAAGCCCGACATAAAGGGTGCTGCTGCTTTCATACAAGGATATGTAGCCCTTTGTGGCTTGGGTATTACCCTAACTAAAAACCAAACGGTTGATGCAATACCCATTATTATGAAGCTGAATAATCGCCAATTATATTTTCTTTTCGACATATTTGTTATTTCTAATTGTTAAAAAAGGCTTTGTGTTTACTAGTTTGAATAAAAAACCCGAAAGTGTTACCTGTCGGGTTATTATGTTGTGAAATGGTATTATTTTTTTTCAAACCTGAAGGATGTTGTGTGAATTTGATTGTTTGAATCAACTATTAATTGTACGAAATAAATTCCTTTAATTAGCGACGAAGCATTAAAAGCCGATTCGTGTTTCCCTGCTAGTTGATACTGATCATCAAATTGGTAAACAACACTTCCGTTAACCGACACTATTCGGGTTGATACCTTACTTGTTTTTTTTAATGTGTATTGAATGTTTGCATTGTTCTCAACCGGGTTTGGGTAAACACTTAATTGGGTATCATCTGTAATTGCGAGCAATTGCGACGCTGTAAGATCATCGCGGGTAACTTTAACTAATTCTATGCCTTCGCCTGTTCCCAGGTTGCGCGAGTATTGCATGTCGGTAGGGTTGTTCCAGTGTTCGTGTACACCAAGGCTTGGTATTTCGGTACCGTCGTTTTCCGGGTCGTAAATAATTCCTTCGGGCCAGTTGGCTTTGTCGGCAGCTTGGTGCAGGTAGTCGTCCACTGCGCCGTAATGTGGAAATTCTTCGTATCCGTTAGTGCCATCGTATTCATAATACAAAATGTCGAAGCCAACCGATTCAATGGCAACCGGATCTTGCGAAATAAAAATCGACGAAGTCCAGTCGTTATTCCACGGTGCTTTTTGATATTTGTTGGGCTGGGTAACTTCCATATCGGAGCTGTAAAGAGCATCCATAAGGTAAACTAAATTTTTCCCGCCCAAAAGTTCATGTCCCATAATATCGGTTAATACACGGTACATTCCGTATTGGTTCCTGATAGGGTCGTTGTACATTTTCACTAAACCTCCATGCAAGTGTTTTGCATCTCCGCGGGTATGCGATCCAAAGTGGTTTTTGGCAAACATTGTAACACCTCCATGTTTATGCGATTTCATTGTAGGGAGGTTGATCATGTATTCCATTTCTTCGAAAATGGTGTACAGGTTATCAGTTTGTATGGCTTTTCCTGTAAGGGCGCTATTCCAGTCTCCTTCACGTAAAACTTCGCCTCGGTCGGAATAATCTATTTTAGCAGTACTGCTTTTTACAACCTGTGTGCGACCTAGAGACGATCGATCAACATCGAGGTATGTGATGTTGGGGAATTCGGTGTGCCATTTATCGTAATCGCTTTCATAAATATGTTTCATTGGGTCACCAATAACAATGTTTTCCTGAGCAACACCTACTTCATTTACCAAATGGCGTAAAACCGATGTTACCAGTTGAGGCGATGTTTCACAAATTCCGTAGTTGCTGTTGGTGGTAACCCTTTCCAAACTGTTTCTGTCGAAATTGCCTCCCCACGAACTGGTACGGTTGATTTTTAGAAAAACAATTTCGCCGGCTTTGTAGCTTACTGCTCCTTTGCCCCTTTTTTGGTTGTGGTATTTAAATATCTCATCCCAAGCTTCTTTAACACTGCTTTCGTCGGTTAATTTAGTTACAGCTGCTACAAGCATTTTGTCAACCTCGTCCTGGTTGGTATATTTATCCATGTAATATTTTGCGCCTTTGCCATATTTGTCGAGCGGGAGGTTTTCGTCGGTAGCATCGGGATTCCATACCCAAACAACCCGCCCAGGATTAATGCCCTGTGCATTACCCATTGGCGAATTTGGTTCTTCGAGAGCGGGCGCATTTAGCAAAGCTTTTTTCTCGTTAATTGTTGATATGGCAGGGATTGACAAGGCAGCAACAAAAAACAATGCCGTTAACGAAAGTTGAACAGCTTTAAACCCTTTTGGGAATCTTTTTAAAAGAATTGATGCGCCGCATATACTTGCAATGTAAATAACAAAGCTCGACATAAATGGTGCCGCGGCTCTCATGCATGGATAAGTTGCTCGTTGCGGCTTTGGAATAACTCGTATGAGGAACCATATTGTAGATAAAACTCCTATGAGAAAGAAACTGATTTTTCCTAACGATTTTTTAGTTTTGAGTTGATTAATAGAGTTTTGTAAAAACAAATTCATAATAAGTAAAAGTTTAATAGTTAGATATTTTCACCAAGGATGCGCAATTTATCTAAATTAATTCAACATACCTTGTAAATCGATGTTAAATTTTTAATGTCATTTTTATTTTTGAACGATTTAGTTTATTTTGTGTTTACTATAAATTTTAATTGTGAACTACATGGAGAAAAATCTTATTGAACGTTTTATCAGATATATAAAAGTAGAAACAACTTCCGATCCAAAGAGTGGATTACATCCGAGTACACCATCACAGCTCGAATTTGCCAAACAATTGGCTGCCGAATTGATTGAGATTGGATTGAGCGATGTTTCGGTCGATGATAATGCCTATGTGATGGCTACTTTACCATCGAATATTGAAAAAAAAGTACCTGTTGTGGGCTTTATAGCTCATGTTGATGCTAGCCCCGATTTTTCGGGTAAAAATATTCAAGCTCGCTTTGTTGAAAATTACGATGGAGGTAAAATTACACTCAATAACGATTTGGGTATTGAGCTTGATCCTGAGGTTTTTCCCGAATTGTTGAAGTATAAGGGGCAAACACTTATAACTACCGATGGAACTACTCTTTTAAGTGCCGACGATAAAGCCGGTCTAGCCGAAATTGTAACTGCTATGGAGTATTTAATCCGGCACCCCGAAATTAAACACGGCGATATTAAAGTTGGTTTTACTCCTGATGAAGAAATAGGGCAGGGTGCCGATTTTTTCGATGTTGAAAAATTTGGAGCCGATTTTGCTTACACACTCGATGGTGGCGAATTGGGCGAGCTTGAATACGAGAATTTCAATGCTGCAAGTGCAAAGGTCAAAATAAACGGAAGGATAGTGCATCCTGGCTTTGCAAAAAACAAAATGAGGAATTCGTTACTTATTGCCCAGCAGTTTTTAAACATGTTGCCTGCCAACGAAGTACCTCAGCATACCGAGGGTTTTGAGGGTTTTTATCATTTAATGGAAATGAACGGCAAAGTGGAAGAAACCAATATGGAATTCATAATCCGCGATCACAATATGGATGTTTTTATTCAACGTAAAAAGCTCTTCAATGCCATTGTCGAACATTTGAACTTGCAATATGGCGAAGGTACAGTCGAGCTCGATATGAACGATCAATATTACAATATGCTTGAACAAATAAAACCAGTGATGTATGTGGTTGATATTGCCGAAGCAGCAATGATTGAATGTGGCGTTACGCCAATAAAGAAAGCAATTCGGGGCGGAACCGACGGTGCACGTTTATCGTATATGGGGCTACCTTGCCCGAATGTATTTGCAGGTGGGCACAACTTTCACGGTAAATACGAATTTGTACCGGTACAATCGATGGTAAAAGCTGTTGAGGTGGTTTTAAAAATTGTTGAAAAAGTAAGTTTGATGTAGCTGGAAGTAAATTGAAATACAGTATTGTCCGGTAAAATTATAACTATTGGGCTAAAGCCCTTGTTAATTGGGA
>ERZ795048.563-NODE-563-length-38177-cov-8.890300_pt1 | contig 38177 bp, 44 predicted proteins | sample MGYA00375132_ERZ795048 | MGnify/ENA primary metagenome ERZ795048 (study PRJEB30177, sample SAMN05720225) | activated sludge metagenome | isolation source: Anaerobic digester | place: Hong Kong | collected 2014-12-17 ...
CTCTTGTGTCTTCAATTTTAATATTTACTTTATCAACAGGAGAAAACAACGCATCAATTGGTATCACACCAACTGCCTCTGTACTGCTTTTGTTCAACTCTGCAGGGACGTAACCTCTCCCACGCTGAATCTCAACTTCCATGTCGATTTTACCATCTTCATTCAAAGTGGCAATTTTGAGGTCCGGATTCATTATTTTAATATCTGGATCGACATCAAAATCCTCACCTTTCAGCTCTCCCGGACCTTCTTTTACTATATGTATAACCTTTTGAAGCTCACCTTCATATTGAATACGAAGCTTTTTAAGGTTAAGAATTATCCTTGTAACATCCTCATAGACTCCTTCAATAGCGAAAAACTCATGAGGAACTCCCTCAATTTTAATTGCGGTAATAGCAGCGCCTTCAATTGAAGACAAAAGAACACGTCTCAACGAATTACCAATCGTCAAACCGTATCCTTTTTCGAAGGGTTCTGCAATGAATCTGCCATAATTATCATGCAGCTCATCGTGTTCAAATACAATCTTGCTAGGTCTTTTAAACCCCTTTAATAGGTTCCTCGCCGCCATTCTATCCTCCATAAATATTTAGCACGAAAACATTATACTGATAGGAACAAATAATAATTACTTCGAGTAAAGCTCAACTACAAGCTGCTCATTGAAACTATCAGTGATATCAGTCCTTTCAGGCAATCGAACAACCTTCCCACTTTTATTTTCGTGATCCACTTCAATCCATGACGGGACAGAGCTAACCGCTTTTGAAAGCTTAACAGAATCTTCAAGCATCACATTTTCCTTAAAAGAATCCCTTACCTGAATAACCATGCCTTCTTTTACCCTGAAAGACGGAATATTTACAATACCGCCATCAACCAGAATATGACTATGCTGCACAAACTGACGTGACTGCATTCTTGATGAGGCAAAACCCATTCTAAATACAACATTATCCAGTCTTCTTTCCAAAAGCGAAAGCATATTTGAACCGGTAACACCTTTCATCCGTGTCGCATCAACAAAACTTCTTTTAAACTGCCCTTCAAGGAGACCATACGTCCGTTTAATTCTCTGTTTTTCTCTCAGCTGCACACCATAATCAGAAAGCTTCGTCCTTCTTTTCTTTGGAGGTCCAGGAGGAAATTTTCTTTTTTTAATCGCACATTTATCTGTAAGACATCGTTGCCCCTTCAGCATAAGAGGCACCATTTCTCTTCTGCATAATTTACAGGATGGACCAGTATACTTTGCCATATTTTCCTCGCTTCCCTATACTCTTCTTCTTTTAGGCGGCCTGCAGCCATTGTGTGGTATTGGTGTAACATCTTTAATTTTTGAGATTGTCAAACCTGTCTGCTGTAATGACCGTATCGCAGCTTCACGTCCAATCCCAGGTCCTTTCACCAAAACTTCAACAGTTCTCATGCCTGCTGTATCCATTGCCTTTTGAGCTGCAACTTTTGCCGCCATCTGTGCAGCGAATGGAGTTGACTTCCTTGAACCACGAAACCCCTCACCGCCGGAAGAAGCCCATGAAACCACATTCCCCTGAACGTCAGTCAGAGTTATTATAGTATTATTATATGTAGCCTGAATGAACGCTTTACCTACAGGCACATTCTTTTTTTCTTTTTTCTTGGTTCTCTTTTGTTTCACCTGATCACCTCATATCACCCTATTTTTTCCTGCTGAGAAGAGGCTTACGATTACCTTTTCTCGTACGGGCATTATTCTTCGTGTTTTGTCCGCGAACCGGTAAACCTCTCCGGTGACGTATCCCGCGATAACACCCAATATCCATCAATCGCTTTATGTTCATAGCAATTTCTGTACGAAGATCACCTTCAACTTTCATTAATCGTTCAATTACTTTTCTTATTGAATTAATTTCTTCATCCACAAGATCTTTCACTCTCTTATCAGGATCTATTCCTGTTTCAGAAATAATTTTTTTTGCAGATGTGAGACCAATACCATAGATATAGGTCAAGGCGATTTCAATTCTCTTATTATTTGGTAGATCTACACCAGATATACGTGCCATATATAACCTCTGATCCTACTTGATAGTTCTAATCTTTTGACGTTGTTTATGACGCGGATTCTTGCATATCACACGCACAACACCATGACGCTTAATAACCTTACAGTCGCTGCATATTTTCTTTACTGAAACTCTGACTTTCATAATACCCTCTTGATACCACCCAGCTATTTTGATCGATAAGTAATTCTACCCCTGCTTAAATCATAAGGGGATAATTCAACAGTCACTTTATCGCCTGGAAGAATCCTTATATAATGCATTCTCATTTTACCGGAAATATGGGCTAACACCATATGACCGTTTTCAAGCTTTACTCGAAACATTGCATTTGGAAGCGGCTCAACCACAATTCCTTCAACTTCAATTGGTTCTTCCTTCGCCATAATACCTTCTTATAATACTCTGTTTGTTACAAAGTTAAGATTTTTGCTTTACCATCTATGATAGCAACAGTATGTTCAAAGTGGGCTGATAATTTTGCGTCTTCAGTAACTACAGTCCACCCGTCTTCAAGGACTTTTACACGATATGTTCCGGCATTAATCATTGGCTCAATTGCGAACACCATACCGTTAGTTATTCTTGCACCCTTTCCGGGCTCTCCAAAATTTGGAATCGATGGTTCTTCATGAAGATTTTTTCCGATTCCATGTCCAACAAACTCTTTTACTGGAGAAAATCCATATTTGTTAACATGTGTTTCAACAGCATTTGAAATGTCTGAAATTCTATTCCCTTCAACAGACTTTTCAATTCCTTTCATAAGTGATTCTTTTGTAACGTTTAACAGCAAATCGACTTCAGGCGTTACAGTACCAACCTTGAAAGTCTTAGCAGAATCACCATAAAATCCGTTAAAATATACACCCACATCAACACCGAGTATATCACCTTTTTTGAGTTTTACCTTCTTACTCGGTACTCCATGAACAACAACTTCATTTATTGAGGTACACAAAGCAGATGGAAAACCATGATAACCGAGAAACGCAGGTTTCCCACCCTGTTTGCTTATATAATCTTTTGCAAATTGATCCAGCTCAAATGTAGAAACACCATCATCAACAATTTTCTCCAGTTCTTTTAATACCGAAGACGTTTTCTGGCAGGATTCCTCAATTGCCGATATTTGCTCAGAATTGTAAATATAAATTCCCAAAACAAGACTATCAATATAAAATATTCACTACAATTACTATTTTCGTGCTCTCATTTTCCCTTTCTTGAAGAAACCGTCATAATGACGCATCAATAACTGGGATTCTATTTGCTTCAAGGTATCAAGAGCAACACCGACAATAATTAGCAGTGATGTACCACCAAAAAGATAGGCCATTTCCGGATTTACTGTCGGCCACATCCGTATTATAATATCAGGAACAATCGCAATCATTGCAAGAAAAATTGAACCCGGCAAAGTAATCCTGTTAAGAATTTTCATTATATGATCTGAAGTATTCTTACCCGGTCGAATACCTGGTATGAAACCGCCATATTTTTTTAAATTATCTGCAATGTCAACAGGATTAAATTGAATTGCAGTATAAAAATAGCAGAAAAATACTATTAAAGCACTATAAAATATCATGTATACAATATGTCCCGGTTGCAGCCAGGTCTGTAAATAAATAAAAAACTGATACCCGGTACCTTGATTTCCACTAAAAACATTACTCAATATACTCCCTATTTGCGTAGGAAAAAGTATTACTGATGATGCAAATATTATCGGAATAACTCCAGCAGCATTAACCCTGAGAGGAATTGCCTGTGCAGTCATTTGCACCATACGCCTTCCAACTACCCTTTTCCCATATTGAACGGGAATTTTTCTTGTACCAAGGGTTAGCAATATTGATGCCGCCACAACCAATACAAATATAAATAATAATATAATAAACAGAATTGGCTCCTCAATGCTCGCTGCAGTAGCAACCAATGCAGAAGGAACTCGTACGACAATACCCGCAAATATTAGAAGTGAAATACCATTCCCTATCCCGCGTTCTGTTATGATATCTCCGAACCACATTAAAACCATTGTTCCTGTAGTAATTGCCATTACAGCTGTAATAACAAACCAGAGACCGGAATCACTTGGAACAACCCGGGGCATACTTTTCATCCAAATTGTTAAGCCATATGATTGTGCAGCGCACAGAACAACTGTTCCATACCTGGTATACTGATTAATTTTTTTCTGTCCCTCTGGTCCTTCCTTAGATATTCTTTCAAGAGAGGGAATTACAACAGTAAGCAATTGCATAATAATTGAAGCAGATATGTACGGCATAATCCCTAATGCAAAAATAGTGAAACGCTTAAGTGCTCCACCTGCAAAAAGGTCAAAAAAATCGACAAGTCCCCTGCCTGAAGCACTGGCGCTTGCCGCCCTTTGGAAATATTCGATCAATGCATCCCCATTTATTCCCGGGATCGGGATATGGGCTCCAATTCGATAGATAATCAATATAAAGAGTGTAAACAGGACCTTTTTCCGAAGTTCCGGAATCTTAAAAATATTGACAACTACGTTTGCCATGAATTCTCCAGTTAGTCAGCTTTACTCGTAGATTTGCGTAATTCATCCTTAGATCTGAGAATATACGATCCACCAGCTTTTTGTATTTTTTCTATTGCTGCACCGGTAAATTTATCTGCTTTTACGTTAACAGTACGGTCTAATTCACCATCACCCATTATTTTTATTTTTTGGCTGACATTGCTTATCAGTCCGTTCTTTTTCATAATTTCCGGGGTAATGTCATTACCATCAATTTTATTAATACTGGAAACGTTAACAAGCTGAAAGGATTTCTTAAATAAATTAGTAAACCCTCTTTTGGGAACTCGACGCTGTATCGGCATCTGCCCGCCTTCAAACCATGCCCTCTTCTTGCTTCCGGCACGACTCAACTGCCCATTCATTCCCCGGGAACAAGTTTTACCGCAACCACTACTGGTTCCACGGCCAACTCTTTTTCTTTTCTTAATCGTAATCGGTTTGACTAAAGTGTACTGTTCCATTTTATAAACCTGCAATACTATTCTTCAATTTCTGTTACTTCCACCATATGTTCAACACGCCGTATCATGCCACGTACAACCGGAGTATTATCATGAATTCTCTCAGCATTCATCCTGCGAAGACCAAGCGCTACAAGCGTTGCGCGCTGTTTCGGTTTCGACCCAATTTTACTCCGTATCTGCTTAACCTTTAACTTCTTTGCCATTTTCGTAACCCTTAATTACTGCCCCATAATTTACTGATGGAAACATCCCGTAAATCTGCAGCTTCTTTCAGTGTTCTCAACTGAGTCAGACCATTTATGGTTGCTTTAACAATATTCAACGGATTTCGTGATCCCTGTGATTTTGCAAGGATATCTGATATTCCTGCTCGTTCAACAACAGCACGTACCGGTCCACCAGCAATAATACCTGTACCAGGTGTTGCAGGCTTTAATATAACCCGTGCAGACTTAAACTTTCCAATTATTTCATGGGGAATCGTATTTTTATTTACATTCACCTTATATAGACTTTTTTTTGCGTTTTCAACACTTTTCCGAATTGCATCCGGAACTTCGTTTGCTTTCCCAAAACCGATTCCAACATGACCCTTACCGTCACCCACAACAGATAATGCATTGAATGAAAAACGACGTCCGCCTTTAACAACCTTGGCAACCCTGTTTATGGTTACAACTTTTTCTTCAAGTTCAAGACCTTCAGGATCAACATGTAATCTCTTAATATTCATATTTTATTCCTCTAAGCGCTAAAATTCCAGTCCACCTTCACGCGCAGCATCAGCAAAGGCCTTAACTTTCCCATGATACAGGTAACCATTTCTATCAAAAACAACTTCCTTTATTCCCTTTTGTGCCGCTTTTTCAGCAATTAATTTTCCGAGTCCCGCTGCTGATTCCAGATTCTTTTTGTTCTTAAATTCAAAATCTTTACAGTTAGTAGCAACAGAAACCATTGTATGCCCTTTCGTATCATCGATTATTTGAGCAAAGATATTTTTATTACTTTTACTGATACACAAACGCAATTTGTTGTAATTATTTCGAATTTTGCTTTTTACACTTTTCCGTCTGCGTAAATATCTTTTTGATTTTAATCTTAATCTATCCATTATTTCTTACCTGCTTTTCCTGCTTTTCTTCGAACCTGTTCACCGGCATACCTGATTCCCTTACCTTTATATGGTTCCGGCGGACGTAATTTTCTTATATTCGCAGCAACCTGCCCTACCTGTTGCTTATTAACACCCTTAATTTTCAATTTTGTAGGATCGACTACTTCAAGAGTAATTCCTTCCGGGGCTACAAAATCAATATTATGAGAAAAACCCAACTGCAGCATTATATCCTTATTCTGTTGTGTTACCCTGTATCCTACACCCACAATTTCAAGATTCCGTTCAAATCCTTCGGAAACACCTGTTACCATATTAGCGACAAGAGATCGTACCAAGCCATGATATGCATGATTCTTTTTATCTTCAGGAGCACCCTTGTTAACAACAAAAAGTGTATCATCCTTTAACTCAAGCTCCATATCACCAACAAGACTCAGCATTTCAGTTCCAAGCTTGCCTTTTACAGTAACATCTCTACCTTTTATATCTACCGTAACATCCTTTGGGATTGGTATTGGTTTTTTTCCGATTCTTGACATGACAACTCTCTCTCTTTATTGATTATAATATCTCACAAAGAACTTCACCGCCAACATTGAGGCTTTTGGCTGTTTTATTGGTTATAACACCTTTTGACGTAGAAATAATCCAAACCCCAAGATTATTATAAACAGGTCGCAATTTCTCAGCATTAAAATACACACGTCTTCCTGGACGGCTCACCCGCTTCATACTTAAAATTGCAGGCTGATTGTCAGTGCTATATTTTAAATAAACCCTCAAAATCTTCTGTTTTTTATCATCTATGATTTTAAAATTTTTTATAAATCCTTCATCTTTCAATATTCGTGCAATTGAAACCTTTAATTTTGAAGAAGGAATATCAGTCTTTAAATGCCCTGCTTTTATTGCATTTCTCAGCCTTGTTAACATATCTGCGATCGGGTCACTTACTCTAGCCATTTTTTGCTCCACTCATTATTACTAATATTACCAGGACGATTTAACAACACCGGGAATTTTCCCTTCATTCGCGAGCTTCCTGAAACACACGCGGCACATGTCAAACCTTCTTAAATAACCCCTTGGTCTCCCACAAATGTAGCATCGATTATGATGCCTGACCTTGAATTTATTCGGACTCCTGTGTTTTGCGATTAAACTTTTCTTAGCCACTACAATTACCCCTGTTCTCTAAATGGCATTTTAAATTCATCAAGCAATGCTTTTGTTTCTTCCTTATTCTTACCTGTTGTCACAATTGTAATGTTGATGCCATGAATTTTATCAACTTTATCGAAATCTATTTCAGGAAAAATAATCTGCTCTCTAATAGAAAAATTGTAATTTCCAAAGTTATCAAATGACTTAGCCGATAAACCTTTGAAGTCACGAACACGCGGTAAAGATATATTTATCAACCTATCAAGAAATTCATACATACGGTCACCACGCAATGTTACCCTGCATCCGACGTCATATCCTTCTCTGATTTTAAAATTAGAAATGGATTTTTTGGCAACAGTCTTTACAGCTCTCTGACCAGTAACCAGTGACAATTCATCTATTGACGCACTCAGCGCATTAGGATTAGAATGAGCATCACCCAAACCAACATTGAGCACAATCTTTTCAAGTTTCGGAACCTGCATTGTTGATTTGTATTTAAAACTTTCGAACAATTTCTTTCTTATTGCAGAATTATATTCTTCTTTCAGCCTTGCAGCCATCACTTCAACCTCTTTAGTCTAATGTCTTGTTGCACTTTTTACAAACACGGACTTTCTTGTCACCACTGATCTCAATACCGAGACGAACGGCCTTTTTACACTTTTCACAAAATACCATAACATTTGATATATTGATCGGATATTCTATGCTTATAACCCCGCCCTTCGGGTTTTCATTAGAAGGCCGAAGAAACTTCTTCTTTTTATTGACACCCTCAATAACAACACGACCACGCTTAGTATCGACAAAGAGTACTTTCCCCCTGCTTCCCCGGTCTTTTCCGGAAATCACTACCACATTGTCGTTTTTCTTAATAATCGACTTATTCATGATAATCACCTGTTTATAACACTTCTGGCGCTAACGATACTATTTTCATAAAATTCTTATCCCGTAATTCCCGGGCGACAGGTCCAAAAATACGGGAACCCTTAGGCTCACCTTTCAGGTCAATAATCGCAACTGCATTATCATCAAATCTTATATAGGTACCATCATTTCTTCTGACAGCCTTCTTTGCCCTAACGACTACAGCCCGCAAAACCGCCTTCGTGTGTACTTTTTTCCCTGATGAATCTTTTAATCCATATGAAGGATGGGAATCTTTTACAGCAACGATTATGATATCCCCAACAGTTGCATATCTTCTGCCAGTACCGCCCAGAATCCGTATACACTGCACTTTCTTTACACCGCTGTTATCAGCGACATCCAGCATGGTTTCTACCTGTATCATCTTATAACCTCTACTTCGCCTTCTGGATTACTTCAATAAGTCTGAATCTTTTATCCTTAGACAATGGCCTTGTTTCCTCAATTCTGACAACATCACCTACACCGCATTCATTTTTGTTGTCATGGGATTTTATTCTCTTGCTGTGCTTTACAGACTTTTTGTACAGCGTATGCATTTTCATCCCTTCCACTTCAACAACAATTGTTTTTTCCATTTTGTTGCTGATGACCTTGCCTATATACTGCTTCTTATTTTTGGTTTCCATGAAACATCACCACAGTTTTTAATTTTACTAAACCCTGGAACTTCGGATTCCCAGTTTATATTCATTTTTTAGAGTTAATATTCTTGCAATGTTCTTCTTTAACTCTTGAATTTTTTTCGGATTATCAAGCTTACTGGTTACTGCCTTAAATCTTTCCTTACGAAGTTCTTCACGGTTCTCACGAAGCGTTCTATCAAGCTCTTCAATGGTAAGTTCTTCCAACTTGCCCTTCATTACACCTACCTCAACTATATATCAAAATCTATTTTTCAACTGAAACGATCCTGGTTTTGACCGGCAGCTTGAACGAAGCCTTTTTCAGGGCTTCCTTTGCTACTTCTTCATCAACACCTGATATTTCAAACAGGATTCTCCCCGGCTTTATCAACGCATGCCACCCCTCTGGATTACCTTTACCTTTACCCATTCTCGTTTCCGCAGGTTTTTTAGTAAAGGGAATATCAGGGAAAATCCGAATCCAAATTTTTCCGCCACGCTTCACCTTACGTGTAATAGCAATCCGGGCAGCTTCTATCTGACGGCTTGTTATTTTACCGCATTCTGTGGCTTTTATCGCATGTTCACCAAAAGAGATCGTTGATCCTCTATACGCTTTACCGCGCATCCTGCCGCGTTGTCTTTTTCTGTACTTTACTCGTTTAGGCATTAACATAGTGCATCACCTTTTTGCAAATATCTACTTTCTCTTAACTGAATATTTACTATCTTCAGTTTCTTCCCGATTCGACAATACTTCACCGTTATATATCCACACCTTCACACCAATAAGACCAAATGTCGTTAACGCTTCAGCAAATCCATAATCAATATCCGCCCGTAATGTGTGAAGCGGAATTCTTCCTTCTTTATATGACTCCGATCTTGACATCTCAGCACCATTAAGACGTCCTGAGACATTTACTTTTATTCCTAATGCACCGCCGCGAATAGCACCGGATATCGCCTGCTTTGTTGCTCTTCTATAAGGGAAACGGCCTTCGAGCTGTTGCGCTATCTGCTGAGCAATTAACGTCGCATTTTTTTCCGGTTTCTTTATTTCAACAATATTTATATACACATTCTTCGAAGCAATCTTCTGAATATCAGCCTTCAGTTTATCAATATCAGCGCCTTTACGCCCAATCAGCAGACCAGGTCTTGCGGCATGTATGTTGACATTGATACGGTCATGCAGACGCTCTATAATAATTCGTGCAATCCCTGCATTTTTATTGTTTTTTTCAACAAACTTCTTAATCTTCAGATCTTCATGAAGATATTTCGCGTAATTCTTCTTTTCCTCGTACCATACAGAGTCCCATCCTCTGATAACTCCGACCCTAAAACCTATTGGATTGACTTTTTGACCCATTGCTTTTCCCTTGCTCTTTTATAAACGATTTAATTCTCGTCAGATAAAATAATAGTGATATTGCTTGTTCTTTTTCTGATACGTCCGGCTCTTCCCCGTGCTCTCGCCCGAAATCTTTTGAGAGTTGGCCCTTCATCTACAGTAATTTTTTTGATAAAAAGCGAATCATCAAGTACTTCCGGATTCTTATATTTCGCATTGGCACCGGCGGAATACAGGGTACTCAGAATAAGCTTGGATGCTTTCCGTGGTATCGCTTTGAGGATATCAACAGCCTCGGGGAAGGAGTACCCCCGGATCTCATTTGCCACTATCCTTGTTTTTGAAGCCGATATTCTATTATATTTCGATACTGATTTTGATTCCATGTCCGATCCTCTGATGTTATCTTCTTTTGGCTACTTTATCATCTTTGCTTGTGTGACCCCTATACGTTCTAGTCGGGGAGAATTCACCAAGCTTATGGCCCACCATATTCTCAGTAACATATACCGGAATAAAATTCTTACCATTATGAACCATTATTGTATGGCCGATCATCTCAGGGAAAATTGTAGACCTTCTCGACCATGTTTTTATGGCTTTTCTTTGATTTGAAGAATTCATTTCTTCAATCTTCTTAAATAACTTGATATCAATAAACGGCCCTTTCTTTATTGATCTTGACATGTCTACTTCCTTCTTTTAACTATCATATTATTACTGTACTTGTTCTTCTTTCTGGTTTTATAACCTTTAGTCGGCTTCCCTGTTGGAGATACAGGATGCCTTCCACCTGATGACTTTCCTTCACCACCGCCAAGAGGGTGATCAACAGGATTCATTGCAACACCACGGACTTTCGGTCGTCTGTTTAACCATCGTGAACGCCCCGCCTTACCAAGACTTACATTCACGTGATCCTTGTTTCCCACAACACCAATGGTCGCGTAGCATTCCTTATGAATTTTTCTAACTTCTCCGGAAGGAAGCTTCACAAGACAATAGTTACCTTCCTTTGCAGTAATCTGTGCAGTTGATCCTGCAGAACGTACCAGCTGCCCGCCACGTCCATGACGCAACTCTATATTATAAATACCCGTTCCCAAAGGAATTTTCTTTAATGGAAGGGCATTACCCTTTTTGATCTCAGCGTTTTCCCCGGAAATCACAACATCGCCAACCTTGAGAGTATCCGGTGCAATCATATACCGCTTCTCACCATCAACATAGTTGATAAGAGCAATATTTGAAGATCGATTGGGATCATATTCGATAGTAGCTACTTTTCCAGCGATATCGAATTTGTCCCTTTTGAAATCAATTATTCTATATTTCCGCTTGTGGCCACCACCCCGGCGACGTACAGAGATCTGACCCTTGTAACCTCTGCCAGCATATTGCTTTTTGCCAACAGTCAAAGGCTTATACGGTTCAGTAGTTGTAATTTCTTCAAACGTTAAATCAGTCTTATACCGTTGCGTCGGCGTTACTGGTCTGAATTTTTTTAAGCCCATACTTTTTACCTTCTCACCTATGCGATCTTTACGAGGCCCAGTTCTTATTGACCTTCAAAGAGTTCTATCTTTTGTCCCTTCTTAAGGGTAACAATTGCCTTCTTCCATGATGACGTATAACCATATTTATATCGAACCCGTTTTTTTCTGCCTCTTACACGGATCACATTAACCTGCTCAGCTTCGACATCAAATATCTCTTTAACAGCTTTTTTTATCATTATTTTATTAGCTTTCATCGAAACGCGAAAAACATATTTCCCGATCTCGGTCATTTCTGTCGACTTTTCTGAAAGCACCGGCCTTATGATAACTTCGTTAACATCCATCGTCATTCACCTTTGGAATATTTCTCATTCAAATACTTTACTGCACTTTCGGTAATCAGCAGGGTTTGGGAATAAAAAATCTCCCGCCCCGATATCCTGTTCACATTATTGAACATAAAATTCGGTATATTATTCATCGCCCGTTTGAGCTTGACATCCTCTGAACTGGTAACAAGAACAGCTTTTTTCACACTGAAGGCCTTCCCGATAGCTGCGACTTCTCTTGTTTTCCCGTTTTGGATTTCGAAATCCTCAATTACCTTTATGGCACCCTCTTTTGCTTTTAAAGAAAAAAGCGACCGATATGCTTCTCTTCTTATCTTTTTCGGAAGATCAATTCTATAGTCTCTCGGAGATGGACCAAACACGATCCCACCACCTCTCCATTGAGGTGACCGGATACTGCCCTGCCGTGCACGTCCGGTGCCTTTCTGGCGCCACGGTTTTGCACCGCCGCCCCGCACAAATGACCGTTCTTTTACACAATGCGTCCCCTGACGAAGATTCGCATTAGCCGCCTTAACCAGTTCATAAATCAGAACATCATTTATTTTCGAGTTAAAAACACTTTCCGCCAGCTCAACCTGGCCGCTTACCTTTCCGTCAATTGTATACTTATCTATAACCATGGCACGCCTACCTATTTTTCCCTGACAGTAATTATGGAATCCACTCTACCGGGAATCGACCCGGAAATAAGTACAATATTCTTATCCTTAATTACTTTCACTATTCTCAAGCCTTTCGCGGTGACATTTTTCCCGCCATGCCTTCCCGGCATCTTCTGCCCTTTCCATATTTTACCCGGATCAGCACATGCACCAACAGAGCCTGGCGCCCTGTGAAAATGCGAACCGTGGGTCATCTTACCGCCACCGAAACCATGACGCTTCATAACACCTGCAAAACCCTTACCTTTTGAAACACCGGTAACGCTTACTTCCTGATTCTCGTCGAAAATATCACAGGTCACTACGCTTCCAACATCCAGGGATTCATCGAAGTTATCCACTTCACGGAAAATCCTTTTCGGCCCGATTCCTTTTTTCTTTAAATCATCGCCGACCGGCTTATTGATCCTGTTCTCTTTAACATCGAGATATCCCAGCTTTATTGCAGAATAGCCGTCATTATCAACCGTTTTTTTCTGTACAACAGCACATGGACCGAGCTCACAAACAGTCACAGGAATAACTTTCCCGTCCTCGGAAATATATTGCGTCATACCCTTTTTTCTTCCAACAAGAGCCTTTTTCATCGTACTATCCCGTATTACAAATGATATAAATTCACCATCCTCCATACGCACACGGAGGACAATGAATAGCGAGTTTTAATGTTGTTTAGGACTTAATATCAACTGAGATACCAGCGGGGAGTTCCAACTTCATTAGCGCTTCAATCGTGTTCTCATTCGGATCGATTATATCAATCAACCTTTTATGAGTTCTAATCTCAAACTGCTCACGAGACTTCTTGTTAACATGAGGAGATCTTAATACACAATATCGCTCTATTTTGGTTGGCAGAGGGATCGGACCAGCAATCTTTGCCCCACTCCTGTTAGTAGTCGCAACTATTTTTTCCGCTGACTGGTCAAGCAGTTTCGCGTCGAATGACCTTAATTTTACTCTGATTTTCTGCGTCGAAATATTTGCCACTTTCCTTTCCTTGCCCTATTTATAGGATTGAATAAACTGATGCTTCCAACTATTTAAGATTGTTGTCAGACCGCATCATTCACGGTCTGACAACAATTAGTATACAGCCCAATAAAATCAACTAAATTTTTCTTATTTGCGAGAATTATTCAACAACTTTTGTTACAACACCTGCACCAACTGTTCTTCCACCCTCACGTATAGCAAAACGCAGGGTCTCTTCCATAGCAACCGGAGTTATCAACTCAATTACCATTTTAATATTGTCACCAGGCATAACCATCTCCACGCCTTCGGGAAGCTGTATAGTTCCGGTAACATCAGTTGTTCTAAAATAGAACTGCGGCCTGTAGTTGTTGAAGAAAGGAGTATGCCTTCCACCTTCTTCTTTTGAAAGAACATATACTTCACATTCAAATTTCGTGTGAGGTGTAATTGAACCCGGTTTAGCAAGCACCTGACCACGCTCAACATCATCTTTACCAACACCACGGAGAAGACATCCCACGTTATCACCAGCCATACCCTCATCAAGAAGCTTACGGAACATCTCAACACCGGTACACACTGACTTTCTTGTTGGTGCAAATCCTACAATCTCAACTTCCTCACCAGTTTTAATAACACCGCGCTCAATTCTACCAGTTACAACAGTACCGCGACCGGTAATTGAGAAAACATCCTCAATCGGCATAAGGAACGGCTTGTCTTTCGCGCGCTCAGGCTCAGGAATGTACTCGTCGAGCGTTTCCGCAAGCTTGATAATCTGCCCGCACCACTCGCATTCGGCCTTACCGCAGCCGCACTCCATAGCCTTGAGAGCTGATCCCGGTATAATCGGTATATCATCACCGGGGAATTCGTATTTACTGAGAAGTTCGCGAATTTCCATCTCTACAAGCTCAATCATTTCGTCCCTGTCAGCAGCATCAAGCATATCAACCTTGTTAAGAAAAACAACAATGTATGGTACATTTACCTGACGAGCCAGAAGCACGTGCTCTTTTGTTTGAGGCATAGGTCCGTCAGTTGCCGCAACAACGAGAATTGCCGCATCCATCTGCGCAGCACCCGTTATCATGTTTTTAATATAGTCAGCGTGACCCGGACAGTCAACATGCGCATAATGTCTCTTGTGTGTCTCATACTCCTGGTGAGAGGTCGCGATCGTTATCCCTCTGGCCTTTTCCTCCGGAGCGTTATCAATTTGATCGAAATTAATAGCCTTGTTATGTCCACCGACATACCCGGCGAGGCATTTGGTAATCGCCGAAGTCAACGTAGTCTTACCATGGTCAATATGCCCAATAGTACCAACATTAACGTGCGGTTTACTCCTATCAAATTTTTCTTTTGCCATTGTTTTACTCCTTGTATCCTGTCATTGATAATTATTGTTATATCGTTTTCAATTTATACAACAAGCATAATGCAGACAATCTCACAAACCTAAAATACTCCCCTACACCAAAAACCAGGCGATCAATAAGTATGATACGTCCACATTAGCATTTTGCGCGAAGTTGAATTAAAAAATATATCCCTTTTCTGTCAAGAATTAATTCAAAATTATTAAAAATTTCTTCCCGTCATCCTTCCAATAAGCTTTTCCATAACAACTGCAGGAACAACTTCATAATGACTGAACTCAAGAGAATTTGTTGCCCTTCCCTGACTCATGGATCGCAAACTTGTTGCGTACCCAAACATTTCAGAAAGAGGTACCACCGCATGAATGCTTTTCAAAGCACCCACCATATCAATACCTTCTATACGACCTCTTCTGCTGTTAACATCGTTGATTATATCACCAGTATACTCATCAGGCGAAATAATTTCAAGCTTCATTATTGGTTCCAGCAATGCCGGATCAGCTTTTTTTGCTCCATCACGAAACGCCATTGTCGCCGCTATCCGGTACGCCACATCCACAGAAGCATTATCATCGAAAGAACCTCCGATAAGGGACACCTTCACATCCATAACTTTGTACCCGGCAACAACTCCCCCTTCCATCGAACCAATAATACCATTCTCAATGGACGGAATAAACTGTTCCGGGATATCAATACCGTTTGTTTTATTCTCGAAGATAAAACCACTGCCGGGCTTTAATGGCTCCAGCTCAATTATCACATGTCCATACTGGTCTTTACCGGCGATCTGTTTTTCATACGTATATTCCGACTGTACCTTCTTCGTTATTGTTTCCTTGTAAGCCACCTGCGGTTTACCGACATTCGCCTTAACGTTAAACTCTCTTGTCAGCCTGTCTGTGATAATATCAAGGTGGAGCTCACCCATTCCGGATATGATATTCTGCCCGGTCTCAGGATCAAGTTTAACAAGAAATGTCGGATCCTCCTCCTCGAGTCGTGATAGCGCACTGGAAAGCTTATCCTGATCAGCTTTTGTTTTCGGCTCAATCGCTATTGAAATAACAGGCTCGGGGAACGTCATCTTTTCCAGGAGTATTGGAGCATCTGCGTCACAGAGCGTATCACCTGTTCTTGCTGTTTTCATACCCACGAGGGCTACGATATCGCCCGTATAAATCTCCTTGATATCTTCCCTGTCATTGGCGTGCATTCTTAGTATTCGTCCAATTCTTTCTTTCTTGTTATTTGTTATATTTAATGCAACATCACCTGCTTTTATATGTCCTGAATACACGCGGATATATGAAAGTTTTCCAACATATGAGTCGGACCTGATTTTGAACACCAGCCCGCAAAAAGGTTCCTTGTCTTCTGCTTCACGCAGAATTATTACATCATGATCAGCATGATCATGCCCCTGAACCGGCGGTATATCCTTTGGAGACGGCAAATAATCAACTACCGCATCAAGGACGGCCTGAACGCCCTTGTTTTTCAAGGCACTGCCGCAAAAAACAGGAAACAGCTTTGAACTGATAGTTACATTCCTGATTGCCTGTTTCAGTTCATCCTCGCCCGGATGTTCACCGTGAACAAACTTCTCCATTACGCAATCATCATGTTCAGCGAGAAGTTCAATCATCTGCTCACGATACATTTGTGCTTCATCGTGCAGTTCTTCAGGAATTTCAGCTTCATCGAAATTCACACCGGTCTCATCAGTCCAGAAAAAAGCTTTCATTTTTACAATATCAACGATACCCGTAAAGCTATCCTCACGGCCAACAGGTATCTGCAGGGGGAGAGGTGTTGAATGAAGCTTTGTTTTAATCATTGAAAGACAATGGTCATAATCTGCGCCGACTCTGTCCATTTTATTGACAAAACAGATTCTCGGAATTTTGTATTTGTCGGCCTGCCTCCACACTGTTTCCGATTGCGGTTCAACGCCGGCTACACCGTCAAATACTGCAATTGCCGAATCCAGCACCCGCAGACTTCTTTCTACTTCAACAGTAAAATCCACATGACCCGGTGTATCAATAATATTGATTCGTGTATTTTTCCAGGAGCACGTTGTAGCGGCAGCAGTAATTGTAATACCGCGCTCTTTCTCCTGGTCCATCCAGTCCATTTCCGCGGTACCTTCGTGGACCTCACCTATTTTATAGGTCTTTCCGGTATAATACAATATACGCTCGGTAAGGGTTGTTTTTCCCGCATCAATATGCGCCATTATACCGATATTTCTCGTTCTATGTAGCGGAAGCTCTCTAGCCATTTCAGTTTTCCAGTAGTATTCGGCGAAACACTAAACAACACGCTGTCATCACGCGGGATGCAGCAAAATATCCTGCACACATTAATGAAATGCAGGATATAGTAATCCCGTTAACGGGGAAAAACACTCACCGATGATTTTATCGTATGATAACTTCGCGGAAGATAACAGACACAAATCAAATCTGAACGCCTTACAGAAAAAGGCGTTCTACCATTTATAGTGTGAAAAGGCCTTATTCGCTTCAGCCATTTTATGAGTGTCTTCTTTTTTCTTAATAGAAACCCCGGTATTATTATGAGCATCCATTAACTCACCCGCAAGACGCTGAAACATTGTCTTCTCCGACCTTTTCCGGGAGTTTATAATAAGCCATCTGATTCCCAAAGCCTGTCTTCTTTCTGGCCTGATTTCGATCGGGACCTGATATGTAGCACCTCCGACCCGTCTCGATTTAACCTCAACAACCGGTTTTACGTTTTCGAGAGCCTGCACAAACACTTCCATCGGGTCTTTGTTTGTCTTTTCTTTCAGTATGTCCATAGCCTTATAAAAAATACTTTCTGACACACCTTTCTTACCTTCAAGCATCATAACATTAATGAATTTTGTCACCAGTGTGCTGCCGTATTTAGGATCCGGTAAAACGTCCCTTTTAACTGCTCTTCTTCGTCTTGGCATCCTTTTCCTCGTATACTTATAAATTACTCAGAATAAAATAATTTCCGAGAACACAATTATCGTGTAATTACACTCTATGCCTTTGGTCTTTTAGACCCATATTTTGATCTGCCCTTTCTTCGTGCATCAACACCCATGGCATCAAGGGCACCCCGAACTATATGATACCTTACACCGGGAATATCTTTTACCCGCCCTCCTCTGACCAGCACGGCAGAGTGCTCCTGAAGATTGTGACCCACTCCAGGGATATAGGCAGTTACTTCAATACCATTTGTAAGGCGAACCCGGGCAACTTTTCTTAGAGCCGAATTAGGCTTTTTAGGAGTTACCGTCATCACCCGTGTACATACACCGCGTTTCTGCGGACACTGCTTCAGTGCAGGTGATTTTGATTTCTTATTTTTTGTTTCTCTTCCCTTTCTGATTAACTGATTAATTGTTGGCATTGTTTCCTCTGAATTACAGTAATTATTTCTTTTATCACAAGCAAAAGACATATTCACAAGAACACGGCTTCCGCATAAATACCGGTATCGCTGACACAAGTAAAGTTAACAAAAAACAAAGTGCATCAGTTTTTGTCAAGGAGTTTTAAGACTCTGATGTGATTTCCTCAGACTCTTTTCCTTCCTCAGACTCGACAAGCTCCTCTTCGTTGAGATGCGCTTCAAGATCACCCGGCTCCTCATGGAAAATGTCCACATTGCGGTAATGACGTACTCCGGTTCCAGCCGGGATTAAATGACCGATAATAACATTCTCCTTCAACCCGCGAAGAAGGTCAACTTTCCCCTTAATTGCAGCATCTGTCAGTACCCTTGTTGTTTCCTGAAATGACGCCGCAGAAATAAATGATTCGGTATTTAGTGCCGCTTTTGTAATACCCATGAGTATTGTCTGGGCAATAGCAGGCTTTCCTCCCTCATTGACAACCCTGTTATTCTCATCAATAAAATCGAATTTATCAATAACCTGTTCAATAACAAAGTTTGTATCACCCGGGTCTGTTATACGGACTTTTCTGAGCATCTGTCGAACGATAATCTCAATATGCTTATCATTGATTCCAACACCCTGAAGCCTGTACACTTCCTGAATTTCATTTACAAGGAACTTCTGCAGTTCTCTCGGCCCTTTTATTTTCAGGATTTCATGTGGATCCTCGGGGCCGTCATCAATTCTTTCACCCTTATAAATCCAGTCTGCATCCTGAACACGGAGAAATTTTGAAGACGGGATTGAATATTCACGCTCATCTCCTTCTTCACTTTTTACAATAATCTTTCTCTTGTTCTTAACGGTTTCACCAATTTTGACCTTTCCATCTATTTCAGAAAGAGTCGCAGCATCTTTTGGGGAACGAGCTTCAAAAAGCTCAGCAACCCTGGGAAGACCCCCTGTAATATCCTTGGTTTTTTCAAACTCACGCGGAATCTTTGCAAGGGTCGTTCCCGCCTTTACATGCTCACCATGTTCAACCATAAGGTGTGCACCCTTCGGCAGAAGATATGTTGTCGGTTCTCCTGATTTCGAACCGATTTCAATTCTCGGCTGAAGCCTCTCTGTTTTATATTCAACAATAATCCGCTTGTTAACATTTGAAAGCGGATCTACTTCTTCACGTAAACTCTTGTTTAATTCAATATCAACAAAATTCACATCACCGCTTGCTTCTGTAATAATCGGTTCAAGCCATGGATCAAATGTTGCCAGCTTTTCATTTCTACCAAAGAATTTTCCTTCCCTGGCAATGACCTCGGTACCGACATTTATCGGAATCGAATAATCGTCACCAAGGATATAAATTTTCTTTTTGTCAATTTTTACAAATCCTGAATTCTTTGATTTTACTTCACCTTCTTCATTTTTATATAAAACCGACCCTTCATATGTCTTTTGACCGTCTTCCACAACAATTTCAGCTTCACCTTTGACAGGAGTCTCAGAAATAACCCTCTGAGCGATTAAGTATCCACGGCGTACAGAAATAGTCTTCCTGCTGCCCTCCTCGCCTTCGGTTTTAATTGTTTTGGAAGTAATTTCCTTAATATATACCGGATAATTCAGGCTGATATCGCTCTCTTCAACAGACCGTGACGCGATACCCCCGATATGGAACGTTCTCATAGTAAGCTGAGTACCCGGCTGTCCGATAGACTGTGCTGCGATAATACCGACAGCTTCACCAAGATCCGCTGAATTACTTGTACCCAGGTTTCTGCCATAGCATTTTACACAGACACCATAACGGGCATCACAGGTAAGAACAGACCTGATTTCAATTGAATCAATATTTAATTCATCAATAGTATCCGCAATGTCCTCGGTGACGATCTGGTCCGCGGCACAGATAAGATCACCCGTTACAGGATGAAGCAGATCATACAGGAGCGTACGGCCAAGCACCCTGCTGCCGAGTGAATCGATAATCTCATCACCTTCTTTAATTGGTTTGATATCAATACCCATTGTAGTGCCACAGTCATCCATCGTAATAACAACGTCCTGAGCAATATCAACAAGTCTCCGTGTAAGATAACCTGCGTCAGCTGTTTTCAGCGCTGTATCAGCAAGTCCTTTCCGTGCACCGTTCGTTGAAATAAAATATTCCTGTACGGTAAGGCCCTCACGGAAATTTGTTTTAATAGGTACGTCAATGATTTCACCGCTCGGCTTTGCCATGAGACCCCGCATTCCGGCAAGCTGCCGAATCTGCTGTTTACTTCCCCGGGCTCCGGACTGCGCCATTACATATATAGGGTTAAATCCTTCTTCATGTTTGCTGAGGTTATCCATCATTACCTGAGCAACCTCTTCGTTTACCGTAGTCCAGAGGTCAATAATCCGATTATACCGTTCTTCATTGGTAATGAATCCGAATTTATAGTCATCTTCAATTTTTTTGACTTTTACATCAGCATCATGAACATAACCATATTTCTCATCAGGCACAATTATATCTGAAATCGAGATAGTAGGTGCAAATATTGTAGAATACTTATACCCCGCATCCTTTACATCATCAAGCATACGCGCTGTTATATCTGAACCATACCCCTTAAAAATATCGGATATAATTTTCGAGAGGATCTTATCACCCACCGTAATATTTACAAAAGGATATCCCTCGGGCAGCAGATTGTTAAAAATCAGCCTCCCAGCCGTGGTTTGAACAAAATCATCTTTCCCGAATGGCACAACAACAATATTGCCGTTCTCGTCAATCTTTCTCATTTTGCCATGGTGTTTCTCATGAAACTTTTCATTACTGAGGAAATTGATCTTTGAACGAATTTTTATCTGGCCGACATCTATCGACCTGATAATATCACTTTCATTGTCATAATATTTAAGGTTTTCACTTGCACCGGGCAGCTGTGCCGTTAAATAATAAATACCAAGAACTATGTCCTGGGACGGTATCGCAACCGGTTCACCATTGGCCGGTGACAGGAGATTGTTCGTTGATAACATAAGTGTCCAGCACTCAAGCTGCGCCTTCGGTGAAAGGGGAACGTGAACAGCCATCTGGTCACCGTCAAAGTCCGCATTGTACGCATGACATACCAGCGGGTGAAGCTTGATCGCCTTGCCCTCCACAAGAATCGGCTCAAATGCCTGAATTCCCAGTCTGTGAAGAGTAGGAGCACGGTTCAGCAGGACAGGATGTTCAGAAATAACCTCGTCAAGAACCTCCCACACTTCCGGGCGTTCGTTTTCCACCATTTTCTTGGCGGATTTTATATTCTGAACATAATCTTTGTCCACAAGCCGTTTCATTATAAAAGGCTTGAACAATTCAATCGCCATTTTCTTCGGAAGACCACACTGGTGAAGCTTTAATTCAGGCCCAACGACAATTACGGAACGGCCTGAATAATCCACACGTTTTCCGAGCAGATTCTGCCTAAACCTTCCCTGTTTCCCTTTGAGCATATCAGAAAGCGACTTCAGCGGCCTGTTGCCTTTGCCTTTAACCGCCCGTTTTCTCCGGCTGTTATCAAAAAGCGCATCAACCGCTTCCTGAAGCATTCGTTTTTCATTTCGAACAATAATCTCCGGGGCACGGAGCATTAAAAGCCTCTTAAGCCTGTTGTTGCGGTTTATTACCCGCCGGTAAAGATCATTGAGGTCAGATGTCGCGAAACGACCGCCATCAAGCTGCACCATCGGACGCAGTTCCGGAGGAATGACAGGTACAACATCAAGAATCATCCAGTCCGGTTTATTGCCTGAATCCCTGAATGCTTCAATTATCTCAAGACGTTTGATCAGTTTTCTATCAACGGCCTTCTTGGAATCTTTCGCAAGAAAATCAAGGAGCTTTTCCCTGAGCAGCCGTGCTTCTTCATCAAGGTCTATACGGATCAGCAGTTCCTTTATCGCGGAAGCGCCCATTTCCGCAATAAATGTGTCACCATACTTTTCATAGAAATAGTTAAACTTTTCTTCATCGAGGATTACACCTTTTTCAAGCGTTTCATCCTCTTCCTTCGCTTCACCCGGATCAATTACAACATACTTTTCATAATACAGAACCTGCTTTAACTGGTTGACAGTAAGATCAAGCAGCAGCCCCATTCTCGAGGGAACAGATCTGTAATACCAGATGTGGGCAACAGGTGCAGCAAGTTCAATGTGACCTCCGCGCTCACGGCGGACTTTGTAGTGCGTCACTTCAACACCGCACCGGTCACAGACTACACCTTTATATCGAATAGATTTAAATTTTCCGCAATAACATTCCCATTCTTTTGTTGTTCCGAAAATCTTCTCACAGAACAAACCGTCCCGTTCCGGCTTAAGGGTACGGTAATTAATGGTTTCAGGCTTCTTCACTTCGCCATAGGACCATGAACGTATCATGTCCGGTGAAGCAATTTTAATCTGAATTGAATTGAAATCGTTAAAGTCTCTCATTCGCTTTAACCTTTTCTATAAATTTTATCTCATAATTATTTACTGAGTATCAAAGCTCAGTAAACCGGGTACCGCCCCGTTTTTTTACACCATGCTTCTCCTGAAGTCAGGATCAGGCATTCTGCAGCTTATCTATCATGATTCTTTTTTTCGGCTTGGAATATCCTTCACTCCACTCCGACAGGCTTATCTCCCGTTCACTCTCGTCATATATCTTCACATCAAGACCAAGACCCCGGAGTTCCTGAATAAGAACATTAAAGGATTCCGGTATTCCAGGCGTTGTTGTGTTAATTCCTTTTACTATAGCTTCATATATCCGTGCCCGGCCAAGCATATCGTCAGATTTCACCGTCAGAAGCTCCTGGAGCGTATAAGCCGCGCCATAGGCCTCAAGCGCCCATACCTCCATCTCTCCAAGACGCTGACCGCCGAACTGGGCCTTTCCGCCGAGAGGCTGCTGCGTAACAAGAGAATACGGACCGGTTGAACGCGCATGAATTTTATCATCAACCATATGGGCAAGTTTCAGCATATACACCTTACCCACCATAACCCTGCTCTCAAAAGGCATTCCCGTCCTTCCATCGTAGAGTACACTTTTCGAATCTTCCGGAAGGTTTGCCTTCTTCATGTATTCTCTGATATCAGGCTCAGTGGCACCGTCAAAAATCGGTGTCTCAATTACCAGGTCAAGCTCACTCGCGGCCCATCCCAGCTCTGTCTCCAGGAGCTGCCCCAGATTCATACGTGAAGGAACCGACAGCGGGTTCAGTACGATATCGACCGGCGTGCCATCAGGGAGATACGGCATGTCATATTCCTCTAATACCCGCGATATAACACCCTTGTTACCGTGACGGCCCGCCATTTTATCACCAACTGATATTTTCCGTTTTGTGGCGATATAGACCTTCACAAGCTCCTCAACACCGGGGGCAAGTTCATCACCGTTTTCCCGTGAAAATCTCTTCACGTCGATAATGATACCCTCAATCCCGTTCGGAACGCGAAGTGAAGTATCACGCACTTCTCTCGCCTTTTCCCCGAAGATCGAATGCAGAAGTTTGTACTCAGGAGTAAGGTCCTGCTCTCCCTTCGGCGTTACTTTACCGACAAGGATATCGTCCGGCTTTACGTAAGCACCGAGACGTACAACACCGTCAGGATCAAGATCCCTGAACGCTTTTTCACTGAGGTTCGGGATATCCCGTGTTATGGTCTCCCTTCCCAGCTTTGTTTCCCGTGCTTCAATCTCAAACTGTTCTATATGGATCGAGGTAAACACATCCTCTTTTACAAGCCTTTCAGAAATAAGAATCGCATCCTCGAAGTTATACCCCATCCACGGCATAAACGCCACAAGGATGTTTTTCCCCAACGCAAGACGCGCGTCACAGGTTGCCGGACCATCAGCAAGAACATCTCCCGCCTTAATTTTATCCCCGGGCTTCACCACGGGGCGCTGATTAAAGCAGGTCCCCTGGTTTGTTCTTTTGAATTTCAGGAGAGGATACTCTTCAATTTCGCCGGCGCTGTTCTTAATTTTCACACAGGCCGCATCAACGGATACAACTTCTCCAGGGCGCTGTGCAATCACAAGGACACCTGAATCATACGCAGACTCTTTCTCGATACCTGTTCCAACAAGGGGAATCTCTTCGATCATAAGAGGAACCGCCTGACGCTGCATGTTCGAACCCATGAGGGCGCGGTTCGCGTCATCATGCTCAAGAAACGGTATGAGGCATGTAGAAACAGAAAATATCTGTGATGGAGAAACGTCCATGTATTTTACATCTTCAGGCCTCATTGACGGATAGTTACCTCTGTTACGGCATATAATCCGCTCCTTCTCCACAAACTGAGACTTATCATCAAGAGGTTCATTGGCCTGAGCGATAAATGCTGTATCCTCCTCATCTGCCGTGAGGTATTCAACTTCATCCTTCAGTTTTCCTTTTTCCACAACCCTGAAAGGTGTTTCAAGGAAACCATATTCATTTATCCGCGCATATGTACTCATTGATACGATAAGACCGATGTTCGGTCCTTCAGGAGTTTCGATAGGACACATCCGCCCATAATGAGATGCGTGAACATCACGAACTTCGAATCCTGCACGTTCCCTTGAGAGACCTCCGGGTCCAAGTGCATTCAACCTGCGTTTATGTGTGAGCTCCGCAAGAGGGTTCGTCTGGTCCATAAACTGCGAAAGCTGACTTGAGCCGAAAAACTCATTTATCACAGCAGTAATCGGTTTTATACTGATAAGCGCCTGGGGTGTTACCACATCAAGGTCCTGTATTGTCATGCGTTCCTTGATGACACGCTCCATCCGCTGGAAACCAACCTTAATCTGGTTCGACAACAGCTCACCAACTGACCTGATACGCCTGTTACCAAGGTGGTCTATATCATCAACGCCTGTATATACCTGAATATCAATTTTTTTCTTCTTAGAACCTTCAAGATATTCCTTGCTCTCCGTATACTTCATATCTTCAGCAATGATATAGAGCATGGATTTCAACGTAAAAATAATATCCTCGACATGAAGAATCTCCATCCCCAGTGAACGAATATCACCTATAGCACTGTTAATCTCTTCAGAGAAATTCTCATATACGTAAAGATATCCGTTTTTCTCTTTCCGCATTGCCAGATCAATCTTGTCACGGAGATCTTTAATTGCCTTATTTTTCTTTATCTCCTCTGAAATACCGCTTTCCTTAATGAATTTTGACATTCCAGATTTTTTATTGATGATATATCGCCCCACCGCCCCAAGGCTATATGTTCTCGGATTGAAGAACAGCCTGTTCAGTTCAGCGAGTGCGTTATCAATATTTCGTGGTTCGCCGGGTCTCATCAGCTCATGAATTTTGAGAATAGCCTTCTGTGAGACAGTATACTCACCGGTTATTGCGTTAATAAGATCCTGGTCCTTTTCAAGACTGTTTATAAGATATGAGTCGTCTTTATTGTTCGGGAATTTTATTAATTCAACAGAATCAATTTTCTCTTCACGGAAACGGTCAATAACATCAATATTGATCCGCTCACCCGCGCTTATTACCACTTCGCCGGTTTCCCTGCTGAACACATCTGATGCGACTCTTCGGGCATTCAGCATCTTGAAGGTATCTTCATTTTTAAGCTCAACAACTTCTGTGTTGTAAAAAAGCTTTATAACCTGCTCATTCGTTTCATATCCGAATGCGCGAACAAGCAACGTTGCCGGAAATTTCTTTTTCCTGTCTATCCTGGCTATAAGGAAACCCTTTTTGTCCATTTCGAACTCGAGCCAGGAGCCTCTGTCAGGAATTACCCGTGCATTATAGAGGCGTTCAACCTCTTCATAAAAGAAAAAGATACCCGGTGACCGGTGAAGCTGGTTTACAACAACACGCTCCGCACCGTTTATAATAAAAGTCCCGCGAGTAGTCATCAGCGGTATATCACCCATATACACTGACTGCTCACGGACCTCCATGCTGTCTTTTTTTATAAGTCGTATTGTTGCTTTAAGAGGAGCTGCAAACGTAACATCCCTCTCCTTGCATTCTGTTTCTGAGTATTTCGGTGTTCCAGTTTCATAATTTAAAAATTCAAGAACAACATCCTCATGCGGGCTTTCAATAGGAAATATCTCATTAAAAACCTCATGAAGTCCCTGATTTTTTCGCTTTTTCGGGTCAACACTCGCCTGAAGGAACCACTCATAGGATTTTAACTGGACTTCAATAAGATTCGGAAAGTCTAATTTCGACTTAATCTTACCAAAATTTACTAGCTTTTTTTCCTTTTGCATGGACATTCCAACCTTAATGTAGAATAATTTTTCCGGCCAAAGAGCCTATGAAAAATCGTAAAAATGGTATGTGAATAAATAATTGGTCAATGAAGTTCGCTGTAATTCTTCGTGATTGAGGGAACATACAACAAATTAGTATTGAGGCGATGAAAGCTGCTTTCAATCGCCTCATATATAATATATGATACTTATCAATCGCTTTAAAACAAATAATTTTCGTAAAAATTCCAGTAATCCTGAAAAATTTTTTATTACAAGACACTAATAGGTTTGATTGCATTGCAACCAAACCTACCAGTATCCTATATTGCTGTAATAATTTTCGAAATACTATCAGTATTATTATACAAGCTCTACAGTAGCCCCGGCACCTTCAAGCTGTTCCTTAATTTTTGCCGCTTCTTCTTTTGCTACTTTTTCTTTCACAGCTTTTCCGCCTGCCTCAACAAGCTCTTTTGCTTCTTTTAAACCGAGACCGGTAATAGCACGAACTTCCTTAATAACTTCAATTTTCTTTTCACCAAAGCTCTTAAGAACAACATCAAATTCAGTCTTTTCTTCTTCAGCTTCACCACCGCCACCTGCCGGTGCTGCTGCTACCGCAACCGGTGCCGCTGCAGAAATTCCGAATTTTTCTTCCATTGCCTTAACCAGGTCGGCCGCCTCAAGCAATGTCAAAGAACCAATTGCCTCGAGGAGCTCCTCAACTGATAATTTTGCCATAACATAATCTCCTTATACTTAGTGAATTATTCAAGTTAATACGGTCTATGCCGCAAAAACCTACAAGGGATCAACGGGAGTTATTACTTTCATCTCGTACACAATGAACGACATACTCTAATAACTACTAATTAACCCTTATTTTCTTCCTGCTATATACTACATGACCACGCGGAACAACTATGCGTTTTGTTCTGCAACAGCCTTTATTCCGCGTGCAAGTGATGCCATAATCTGATTCATACCCATTGCGATACCGGAACCGGGCCCGTTTACAAGGCTCAGAACCTGAGAAAGAAGAACTTCTTTTGAAGGGAGATCAGCAATTCTCGTTACACCGCTGGCATCATACACAACATTTTCCATGACACCCGCGAAAAATGAAAATACCGCCTGCTCTTTTTTAAACTCCTTCAACACTTTCGCTGTTGAACTGAGATCCTCTGATGTAAACGCAACAGCCACAGGACCTTTCAGGTATTCATCCATTTCGACATACCCGGTGTTTTTCAAAGCAATCTTGAAGAGATTGTTTTTTACAACTTTATAATCTGTGCCAACCTCTCTGAGCTTATTGCGGAGCTCACTAAGATCTTTCACTTTGATCCCGGTATAATTAGTGAGGACTATATTCTTTTTTGCCTGAAGCTTCTCTTCAAGGCTTTTAACTTCATCAATTTTATATTGCTTAACCATTATCGTTCGATCCCCTTGTGATTAATTTTTATTCCCGGACCCATGGTTGATGATATATGAACAGATTTAATATAGTTACCCTTCGCATCAGATGGTTTATCCCGGAGAACCTGATTATAAAACGCCTTCACATTATCAGCAATAACCATATTCTCGAATGACATCTTTCCAATACCGAGATGGAGTACGCCGGTTTTATCAGCCTTATACTCAACCCGTCCACCCTTCAGCTCTTTCACAATTCCTTTTACATCATCGGTCACAGTTCCGGCTTTCGGTTTTGGCATAAGGCCTTTTCTTCCCAGAACAGGTCCGAGCTTTCCAACATCTTTCATCATATCCGGTGTTGCCACAACCGCCTGAAAATCAATCCATCCATCTTTGATTTTCTCAATTACATCCTCAGCGCCAACATAATCCGCACCGGCATCAAGGGCTTCTTTCTGTTTCTCACCTTTACAGATAACAAGAACCTTTACCTCTTTCCCTGTACCATGCGGCAGCACAACACTTCCACGGACGTTCTGCAGGCTTTTGTGAACAACCTTTATACTCATCTCAACAGACTCGTCAAATTTTGCGAATTTCGCATCACGCATGAGCCCTACAGCCTCATCAACACTGTACAGGGTCTGCTTATCTATTTTGGCTTTCGCCTCTTGTATTTTTTTCCCGTGTTTCATATTACATCCTCGAACATTGAATATATCATTGAATTATCAAGTTTTCCGGCACCACACAAAAGATCAGTCCACAACCTCTACACCCATGGAACGCGCCGTCCCTGCGATTATTTTTGACGCTGCCTGGATATCGTTCGCGTTGAGGTCAGGCATTTTCAACTCTGCAATCTCCTCAAGCTGTTTCTGTGTAATCTTTCCAACTTTGGTTTTGTTCGGCTCACTGGACCCTTTTTCAAGCTTGAGAGCTTTCTTTACAAGCACCGATGCAGGAGGAGTTTTAATGATAAAGGTATACGTCCTGTCCTCATATACGGTAATAACAACCGGGAGGATAGTCCCGGGCTTGTCCTTGGTCCTGTCATTAAACGCTTTGCAGAACTCCATAATATTCAGACCATGCTGACCAAGAGCAGGTCCCACCGGCGGTGCCGGATTCGCCTGAGATCCCGGAATCTGCAGTTTAATCTGAGTCATTATCTTTTTTTTCTTCTTCGGAGCCATTGTTCTATTCCTTACTCTAAAAATTTAGAATGATATCATCACAGGTAACATTAAATCTTCCCGACCTGCAGAAAATCAAGTTCAACCGGGGTTCCACGGCCGAATATTTCAACCTTAACCCTCAAACGTCCTTTTTCCGGATAGACTTCCTCTATCACACCACTGAAATTACTAAAAGGACCGTCAACAACCTTCACATGCTCGCCCACAGAAAATTCCATTGAAGCAGAAACCTTCTCCTTCACCTTCTGCTCACCAACCTGCGCAAACAACGAGTTCACTTCATTCTTGGACAGAGCCTTTGGTTCAAAAGAACCTTTTTCGTAATCAAAAACACCCAGGAAATTCGTTACCCCAGGAGTATCTTTCACTATTTTTCTGACATCGTCAGTCAGCTCGGTTTCAATTAACACATACCCCGGGAAAACCTTCTTGGACTTCACGCGCTTCTTGCCGTCACGTATTTCAGCCACATCAAGCGTAGGTATCTTAATACGGAACCCGGTCTCGAGCTCCATGCCAAGATTTATCAGTTTTTTCTCCAGGGCAGTCTTTACCTTGTTTTCATGCCCAGAATGCGTATGTATGACATACCATTCTTTTGTCATTATCAATTTACCAGCAGTCCAATAATCTTATTCAGAACAAAATCAACGAGCCCGAGAAAAACCGACACAAAAATCAGTGTGACGATTACCACAATAGTAAAATTACTAACTTCATCCTTTTCAGGCCAGGCAACCTTCTTCAATTCCTCACGCGATTCACGGATAAATTCCAACATCTTCATATCAATAATTCCCCGTCTGCATTTCTCGGAGCAGTTTCCGACTCTAATTACGCTTTGGTTTCCTTGTGCACCGTGTGCTTATCACAAAACCTGCAGTATTTCTTTACCTCAAGTTTTCCCGTTTGAGTCTTCTTGTTCTTCGTAACGGCATAATTACGCCTTTTACAATCCTTACAGGACAACAATATAATATCTCGCATTTCTCTGACCTTTAATAATAATTATGGATGGAAAGCAAATAAAGAATTAGTACTCTCTCAAGTCAAGAACTTTTTTCAGCACAATGGACATAACATATACTTTGCAACAAATCCACAGGCAGCTATTCGATATTGTTCATCTCTTCACAACGCATAACATTTAAGAGCCCACGACCAGAATCGAACTGGTGACCTTTTGCTTACCATGCAAATGCTCTGCCGACTGAGCTACGTGGGCGAAGACGAAGTCAAAATATTAAAAAAGGGGCGTAATCTGTCAATATTTTTTTAACCTTAACCGGAAAAATGCACAAATAGCCCCCCAAGGCGGACCCAGTTTACACGGCAGAACAACACACAATTCCCCTATATTTTTGTATTATAATAATCAACTTCTCTCTATGAGGAAAGCACTATTTATTTTTTTTACAAAAAAAATGGATGAAACCCGAAAAAAGAGCTGCCCGGTTTCAGGACAGCCCATTTCGGAGGTTTTCCATGTAATTGGCTCTTACTGGCGGCTATTATCTACGACAAACGCAGAGATATTGTCATCAGCAAGTATTCTTTTATAACGATTCGCCTCACTCCTTGTCGAGATAGACTCAACTCTTACCTTATACATACCGTCTTCATGAACAACTACTACAGGATTACTGAATGAACGCTGAAGACGCTCTTTCAGAGAATTAGCATTTTGCCTGGAATAAAATGCACCAGCCTGCAGCATGTATCTCCCGCCTGCCGACTCTTCATATCTGGACCGTTCCCGGTTACTCCCCGCATCACGGTATGAATCATCCCCGGCGACAGGTTCAACACCATCATTCCCGTCCCTGGCACTATCCCGTGCCGACCTGCTGCCCTCTCCCCTGCTGAGGACCTTGATCCCAACCATCGCATGACCGCTTCGCAGCATATCAAGCTCCCTGGCTGCAGAATATGAAAGGTCAATAATTCTCCCCTGTCGATACGGTCCGCGGTCATTAATTTTAACGGTAACGGTTTTTCCGTTATTCAGGTTCTTCACCAGCAGTACCGTGCCGAATGGCAGCGTCCTGTGCGCCGCGGTACTGCTGTTCATATCGAAACGCTCTCCCGAAGCGGTAAGTTTTCCATGAAATTCTCTTCCATACCATGAAGCTTCTCCCTGCTGAAAGAAACTGTCAGCCTGCCTTGACGCATCTCCGTTATATGAGATATCACGGTCCGAAGAACCGGCATCTCTGCTGCCGGCGCCGTCACGAACAGTTATATCTGACGTACGCGATGATCCTTCCCTGTAATACGATCTGTCACTGCCTGTATCATGCACATCACTGTTGTAGGTGAAATTGCTCTCTTCAACATTGTCCTGTGTTCCCTGGGCCTGCGGATATTCAGGATTGTTTCTCGTCAGCGCCCTGTTCGGCGCACAGGCGGTTAACACCATAAATGAGAGAACCAGTACTCCAACAAACAGGGATCCGGTTTTCTTTTGTGCCATAACATTATCCTCCACTCCATTACTATAGTGTTATTTTCGGAGGTTTATCATGTATGCTTTATATAAAAAAATGACATAATGTCCCGGACACAAAAAAAGACGCCCGATACACAACGGCGTCTTTATGCTGCCTTTCAGCAGTATTGAAACAGATGTGATTTCTTCTTTACACTTCTTCGTTGATGAGATCTATCATTTCCCCAAGATCCCGTATATCGTGTTCAAACTTCTCCATATCGTAATTCCGCTGGTCTTTTTTCGCCTTCCGGTATTTTTCAACCAGTAAGCCGAGTTTACCCTGTAATTCATGCAGCTCATTATCAAAATCACGGGAAACCCCTTCTCCGCTATATGCGGAGTATGAGCTTTTCATGGTATCAAGGTCTATTATCTCACCCCAATGCGGAACAACGGCATCAATATTAAATTCCGACTTTATGATCTCTGCAAAACTCAGGGATGCCTCCTCCTCACCATGGACAATAAACACTTTCAGCCCCTCTTTTTTTATCCCTTTCATCCACTCTAAAAGCCCGTTCCTGTCAGCGTGACCTGAAAAGCCGCCAAGGGTATGTATTTTCGCATTCACCACAACATCCTCACCGTACACCCGCACCCTTTTTGCGCCGTCAACAAGGCGCCGCCCCAGGGTCCCTTCAGCCTGGTATCCCACAAAGATTATACTGGACTCCGGCTTGTAAAGATTATTCTGAAGATGGAACTTAATTCGCCCCGCGGTACACATACCGCTGGCGGAGATTATAATGGCACCTTTGGCTTCTTCGTTAAGGCGTTTTGATTCTTCAGTGCTTCTGGTAAAATAAAGCCCGTCGAAGTCAAGAGGGCTTTCCCCGTTTAAAAGAATACTTTTCGCCTCCTCATCAAAGCACTGCCGGTTTTTTCTGAAGATTTCTGTCGCTGAAATGGCAAGGGGTGAATCAATGTAGACTGGAATTCTCGGTATTTCCCCTTCTTTTATCAGTTTGCCGAGGGTGTATATTATTTCCTGGGTACGTTCTATCGCGAAGGCCGGTATGACGATGTTTCCGTTCCGGTTATATGATTCATTAATAATGTTTTTAAATTCTTCATATGTGTCGGCCTTGCTTTTATGAAGCCGGTTTCCGTAGGTTGACTCGATGAGGAGGATATCGGCATCCTCGGCAACTTCAGGGTTTCTGATTATCGCCTGGTCACGGGAACCTACATCGCCGGAAAACACGATCTTTGTTGTTTTCCCCTTCTCCTCCACCCACACTTCAACGAAGGATGACCCGAGGATGTGCCCGGCGTCTCTGAAGCGCGCCTTTACTCCCGGAACGATATCGACCATGTCATTGTAGTTTACCGGAACAAACTGCTGTATTGACTGTTCAGCATCATCGACTGTATACAGTGGTTCAACAGGGTCTATTCCCATTTTTTTATTTTTTTTGTTTATCCACTCCGTATCCATTTCCTGGATATGGGCACTGTCAGGAAGCATGATTGAACAGAGGTCAACTGTCGCTTTTGTCGCAAAAATCGGCCTGGTGAACCCCTCCTTCACCATTTTAGGGATCAGTCCGCTATGGTCGATATGGGCGTGGGTCAGGATCAGCGCGTCAATCTGGCCGGGTGAATAAATCGTCTGCATGTAGTTCCGGTCACGGAGTACCTTTTTTCCCTGAAACATTCCCCGGTCGACCATAACAGTACTGTCGTCAGTCTTAATAATAAAACAGGACCCCGTTACACACCTGGCGCCGCCGACAAATTCAATTTTCATGCTGAACCCCTCCCTGGAATATCCGAGTTTATTATATACACATCACACACTATTCTTTACCGCATTGCCCGATGGCTTCACGGCCGCATTGTATATTAATATCACACTTCTGCAGAATTTTCTTTTTTCTCAGGTCCTGTATCCGGAACAGGGGGGATGCTTCCTCCGTTGCCGTCATCCCTGATGATCTCTCCGTCCACGAGGGTTATTGTCCGCTCGGTCATTCCCGCTATATCCAGGTCATGGGTCACAATTACTATTGTGGTATTCCTGTCGCGTCCCAGCTCAAACAGCACATTCGTGAGGTTCCGCGAGTTTTCACTGTCAAGGCTCCCGGTTGGTTCATCTGCAAGAATCAGGTCCGGATTTCCGATAATTGAACGGGCAACGGCTATCCGCTGACATTCTCCCCCTGACATCTCCATAGGTTTATGCTCTGCCCTGTCAACCAGCCCAAACCGGTCTATGATTTCAAGAGCCTGCTTTTTTGCTTTTTTCCACCCTACCCTTCTTATGAGGAGGGGCATCATTACATTTTCAAGAGCTGTGAACTCGGGAAGAAGATTATGCAGCTGAAAGATAAAGCCAATATACCTGTTCCTGAAATCCGAGAGATCTTCAACACTGAGCCTTGATACATCTTTTCCGTTTATCACAAGGTTCCCTGACTGAAATCCGTCAAGACAGCCGATTATATTCAGCAGGGTTGACTTTCCCGCACCTGACGGCCCCACAATTGAAAGGATATCACCCTTGTGTATGGTAAGATCTATTTCCTTTAATACACGGAGCTCATTACGGCCGTACCCGTATATTTTCTGCAGTTTGGAAATCTCTATTATCGGTTCCCTTTCCATTTCTGTATCCTATTCATATCGTATTGTTTCTACTGGTCTCTGACGTGAAGCCTGCCAGGATGGGAATATTGCTGCGACAGTGGCAAGGAACACCGCAAATATTGAAATCATTACTACAAACTCGGGATTTATTTCAGTTGGTATTGTATCAATGTAATATACATTCTTCGGAACAAGAGATACGTTCTGATATATGCCGGTATGAAGTTCTGTCCCAAACAGCTTATTCATGGATTCATAAAGAAAACCGGCAATATTATAGAAGAAAACCATTGAATTATTGATCTTGACCTCAACCCACTTGATTATCGCCTCCAGGTTAAGTGATGCCGCAAGCCCGAACACAACACCGAGAATGGACCCTGTAACGCCGATGAGAAATCCTTCCATAATAAAAATAACCATTATTGAAATCGGTTTTGCACCCATGGACTTCAGTATGCCGATTGCCTTCCGTTTTTCCATGACCACCATTACCAGGGTACCCATGATGGTAAACCCTGCCGACACAATGACAAGAAAAAGGATTATTGTCATGATAAGCTTTTCAAGCCTCAGGGCATAAAAAAGATTCTGATTCCGCTGTTCAGCAGTCTGGACATCATAGCTGAAACCCACGCGGGCCCGAACATTAGACGCGATTGATTCCATTTTATAAATGTCATTAACTTTTATCCCGAGTCCCCAGGCAACATCACCTATATCAAACAGCCGCTGGGCGGAGTTAAATGAAAGGACAATCAGTTTTGTATCAAATTCATAATACCCTGTCTTAAAAAATCCTGCAACGCGGTATGCCCCGATCCCCGGGGTAACACCGGTCCTCACGGACAACTGCCCCTTTGGAACAATAAGTTCTATACGGCTTCCGATTCTCAGATTATAGTTCCATGCCATCTCGGAACCGATAAATACATCCCGCAGGCTGTTAAATTTTTTCGGTCCCTGGACAATGAATTTTTTCATGTCCTCAGCCATGCCCTTCACTTCCCCCATACCCCTCAGCATTACGGGGGAGATATAGGAACGGTACCGGAACAGGCCCTGCCCCTGAACAAACGGGGAAATGGACTTGATGCCTTTCATGTCCTTAATTTTTTTTGCCAGGTCATTATAATTACGTATGCCTTCACCCCGCTGTTCAAGAGATGAGTTGGTAATTGTTATATGGGCATCGACATCAAGTATCTTATCTTTTATCTGACTTTGAAATCCGTTCATAACGGAAATAACCACAATCAGCATGAACACGCCGATAAACACGATAAAAATTGAAAGCAGTGTATTAAAGGAGATAAATCCCTGGCTCTTCTTTGCCTTGAGATATCTAAATCCTATAAAAAGCTCATAGAGGCTCATATTCGTTTTCCCCGGCTGATAACAGCATTGAAATAATAATACAGTGATGTGGTGGAAAGTGTGACAACACCCCGCCACGGACTGCCAGATCCAGATGGTAATTCCGTGTATACGGTATTCTCTTTGTATGCTTCACTGCAGATTTGTTTTGTCAAATACATTAAAAAGACAGAGTTACACTCTGATAAATAATATGTAAAGAAAATATTTTTGCATCACCAGCATCTGCCTTTTAAGCCGGCGTTCCCGCAATTGCACCCTGAACCGGTATCATCAATAGGGAGTTTCAGGGTTTATGCTGTATTTTTTATAAAAATACTTGCATATTTCACTGCTTGATTATTATATTTGTCCTGTAGATCAGGTCATTACGTTATAGATGGCCTGGCACCATGGGGGTGCCCGTTACGGGCTGAGATTATACCCTTTGAACCTGATACGGGTAATACCGGCGAAGGGAATGTGTGCGGAACCAGCTTTTTTCCCCGAACATTCACTCCACTCAGGATTAAAGAAACTCCATTATCTCATTCCCATGAATAATACTTTCTGCAGCGCAGGAGATTATGTCATGAAAATAAGCAGAGTAGCTACTATTGCCGGATCAGATTCCGGCGGGGGCGCCGGCATCCAGGCTGACCTGAAAACTATTTCAGCACTCGGCGGGTTCGGCATGAGCGTCATTACGGCTCTCACAGCCCAGAACACCCTCGGGGTGCAGGGGATATTTGAGGTCCCGCCGGATTTTATCGCACAGCAGTTTAATTCCGTTATGAGTGATATCGGTGTGGACGCGGCAAAAACCGGCATGCTTGCAACACCTGAAATCCTGTCTATTGTGTCAGACAAAATCAGGGAATTCAACATTGAAAACCTTGTGGTGGACCCTGTCATGGTGGCAAAGGGCGGCGCGCGGCTTCTTTCTGATAAAGCTGAACACACAATGATTGATCAGCTCATTCCCCTTTCCATGGTCATTACTCCGAACATTCCCGAAGCGGAAGTGCTCACATCAACGCCGATAAAGGGCGTTGATGAAATGAAACGGGCGGCAGAAATGATACACGCGATGGGAGCCCGGAATGTTGTTGTCAAGGGAGGTCACCTTTCGGGAGATGCCGTTGATGTACTGTATGACGGGAACTCCTTCCATGAAATACACACCGAACGGATTGCCACGAAAAACACCCACGGCACCGGATGCACCTTTTCCGCCGCTGTTGCAACAGGCCTGGCTTCCGGGCTCAGTGTTCTTCAGGCCGTTACCAGGGCAAAGGAATATGTAACGACTGCGATACGGTTTTCACTGGAACTTGGAAGCGGCCACGGCCCTACCAACCATTTTGCCGAAGTCATGAATGAGCGGGAAAAATTTATCTGCATTGAGTCACTGGAGAGGGCTTTCAGAAAACTGCATCGGGCGCGATGCGGAAATATTATACCGGAAATTCAGTCCAATCTGGGATACGCCCTTCCATGCCCCTCGAAGGAATCCCACGTGGCGGCATTCAGGGGGCGTCTCATCCGTTCCGGCAATCACATTACTAAAATTCACGACCCTTCGTTCGGTGCTTCACATCATATCGCCCGCATAATTCTTACTGTTATGGATTTTGACAATTCGTTCAGATCAGCAATGAACATACGGTATTCCGGTGAGATCATCAGATCGTGTGAATCACTTTCATTTTCAATAGACAGCTTCAACCGCAGCAGCGAACCGGAAGATATCCGGATTCAGGAAGGGGCTTCACTGCCATGGGGGGTCCGGGAAGTACTGTCATCCCGTCCAGATATCCCTGACATTATATATGATACCGGCGATATCGGCAAGGAGCCCATTGTTCGGATTTTAGGAAAAAATCCCGGGGAAGTGGCGGAAAAAGTCATCCTGATTTCAGAATATATCAAACAAGGCAGCAATTAAATCTTATTACAAAAGAGGAGACACAATGGAACTTAACGAGACGACAATAACAAGGGCTATCGTTGACCGCTTTTCAAAGAAACTGATAGAGTACACGGATATCGATGTCGCGATTGTGGGCGCCGGACCTTCGGGAATGGTGGCAGCATATTTTCTTGCGAAGGCAGGTAAAAAAGTAGCAATTTTTGAAAGGAAACTGAGCATCGGCGGCGGTATGTGGGGAGGCGGCATGATGTTTAATGAAATTGTTATTCAGAAGGAAGGGAAAGACATTCTTGAGAATTTCGGCATCACCTGCACCGAATACGAGAC
>ERZ795048.564-NODE-564-length-38165-cov-14.210207_pt1 | contig 38165 bp, 42 predicted proteins | sample MGYA00375132_ERZ795048 | MGnify/ENA primary metagenome ERZ795048 (study PRJEB30177, sample SAMN05720225) | activated sludge metagenome | isolation source: Anaerobic digester | place: Hong Kong | collected 2014-12-17 ...
TGGGCCGTGCTCACGAACGCGGCTTCGAAGGGCGAAGGCGCCAGGTACACCCCTCGCTCCAGCATGGCGTGGAAGAACCGCGTGTAGCGCGATGCATCGGATGCCATGACGTCGTCGAAGGTCTCCACCGGCCCCTGGCGGAAGAAGACCCCTGCCATGGAGCCCACGCGGTTGACTGCCAGCGCGATGCCCGCCTTTTTCGCCAGCTCTTCGAGCCCTGAGGTGAATGAAGCCATGGTCCGGTCCAGGCCCGCATAGGGGTCAGAATCCTTCAGGACCTTCAGGGCGGCGATGCCCGCGGCCATGGCCAGGGGGTTGCCCGAGAGCGTGCCCGCCTGGTAGACCGGCCCGTTCGGAGAGAGCTGGTCCATGAGGTCGGCCCTTCCCCCGAAGGCCGCGGCCGGCATGCCGCCGCCCACGATCTTGCCCAGGCAGGTGAGGTCCGGGGTGATGCCCGCCAGTTCCTGGTAGCCACCGAAGCGGAACCTGAAGCCCGTGATCACCTCGTCGAAGATGAGCAGGCTCCCACAGGCCTTGGTCTTGGCGCGGATCGATTGGAGGAATCCCTTCCTCGGCAGGACCACCCCCATGTTCCCCGCCACGGGCTCCACGATGACCGAGGCCACCTCGGTGCCGCGGCTATCCATGAACTCCCCGAAGGCGGCTGTGTCGTTGTAGGGCAGCACGGCCGTGGTGGACGCGACATTCTCGGGTATGCCCGACGAGTCCGGCACGCCCAGGGTGAGCAGCCCGGATCCCGCCTTTACCAGCAGGCTGTCCGCATGGCCGTGGTAGCACCCCTCGAACTTCACCGTGACCTGCCTGCCCGTGGCCGCCCTGGCGAGCCGGATGGCGCTCATGGTGGCCTCGGTGCCCGAACTGACGAACCGGACCTTGTCCATGGCGGGGAAGGCTTCGCACACGAGGGCGGCCATTTCCACCTCGAGGTCCGTTGGCGCGCCGTAGCTCATGCCGATCCCGGCCTGGCGCCTCACGGCCTCCACCACGGCGGGGTGGCAGTGCCCCAGGATGAGCGGTCCCCAGGAGAGGACGAAGTCGATGTACCTCTTCCCCTCCGCATCCGTGAGGAAGGGGCCCGAGCCCTGGGCCATGAAGCGGGGCACGCCCCCCACCTTGCGGAAGGCCCTGACCGGCGAGTTGACCCCGCCCGGGATGATGCGCTGCGCAGCCTCGAACAGTTCCTTATTCGTCACTGGAATCCTCCTGGGAGAAATACCTCATGGATGTCTTCTTCAGCTCCCTGACGCTCCAGAACACCTGGTAGTCGTCGATGCCGACGGCCTGGGAGATGGCTTGGACGGTCTGCTGGATCTCGTCTCTGGTCCTGGCGTGGATCATGGAGAAGATGGTGAACCTCCCGAACCCCGTGCGCTCGTAGCAGTGGCTCACCGCAGTGTAGGTTGCGATCTTGGGGCCGATCTCGTCCACGAGGTTCTCGGGAACGGCCCAGACCACCATGGCGTTGGCAGTGAAGCCCACCTTGCCATGCCGGAGGATGGCCTTGACCTCGCGGATGACGCCCTGCTGCTTGAGGTCCTGCAGCCTTGATATGACCTCGTCGACAGGGATGCCGAGCTTTTGTGCCCATGCGTCGAAAGGCCGTGTGCAGACGTCGAGGTCCCCTTCTGCAAGTGCGAGAAGCTGTTTATCAATATCATCGAGTTGCATGTGGGTGATCACACCACAGGTTCCTGCATGAATCAATGGGCAATTGTGTGGTGGGGAGCAGTCTGAAACGGGTAATAATATGAATATTCTTGTGGATCAGAATATAAATGCCTTGATCATGAATACTATGTTATGTAGGCTATAATATGTTGGGGATGACAATATTATTGGTATGGACCTGACTGTTTGTGGAGTTCCACATTTTTGTTGCTGATATGCTCATATACCGAGTGCTATTTATATTCTTTTGAAAGGTGCCGGTATAGTAATCGTTGGGCAGCATAAGGCCTAAATAGTGGCCACGGTCTTCGGAGTCTGAAGCTAGACTTCGAGTTGGTGCTCGCGATCTACTTAAACAGCAGGCTCCCATACGAGACTTGATTGCTTCGCAACTAACTTAGGAGGACAACAGAAATGATGAAGTCAATTTATATCGGTTTACCTGTCACAAACCTCGTTGCGTCAACACAGTTCTATGAGGCGCTTGGTTTCAAGAAAAACGCACGGTTCAGCGACGAAACGACATCCACGATGGTTTGGTCAGACACCATTACGTTCCAACTGCAGACGCACGACAAATTCAAAGGCTGGGTCTCCAAAGAAGTTGTCGACGCACGCACCACGTCGGGAGTGCTATTGACTCTCTCGCAGGATAGCCGAAACGACGTGGACGCGATCGTCAAGGCCGCCGCTGAAGCGGGTGGGAAGGCCGGGACGCGTGCGCCCATCGATATGGGGTGGCTCTACAACCGTTCTTTCGAAGACCCCGATGGTCATATGTTCGAGGCGGTTTGGCTTGATATGAAGGGCGCTGCTGACATGTAGAAAGGTAGAAGGCCAAACGAAGCTGCCTACGCGGAGATGTTACCCGACAAAACGCTTTACTCAGATTTTTTTAGCTGCGCCGCTTCGCTATGCAGCTTAGAAAAACTGGTTAGCTTATATTTATGTACAAGTATAGATCTCTCCACCCCATATATTTCCTTTTGTGTTTGGTGCTGTTCACAAATGGCTGTACATCGCCAGATGAGGCACCTGACGTCTACTATCACAGCATATTTTTATACAATGATACCGATTATGATGTAGAAATAGAGTACCACATCTATTCGCTCGACTGGTCTGTTTTCCTGGGAGAGTTCATTGGGATATATTCTTTGGCAACTACAAGCATCGACCTGAATGCAAGAGACAGTATTTATCTGACCGTCGCCTCATTTGATCCTACATGGGGAAAATATGTGGTCGTATATGGTGATGTTCGAGTAACCTTTGAGTTCGCGGATGAATTTAAAACGATGCACATCCATCCCATGGATCTGGAAGAATGATCAGGAGCACCCAGCCATGGCTACCAGGCGGACACGGGCATGCACACGTGCCGTTGATCAGCACCTCTGGATTTTTTCACCGACGTTGTTACCATTCAGGTATTGAAGGAGAAAAATCCATGGATACAAAGCAGGTCGTCACGAATTACCATGATACTTGGACTCGCGGTGACATGGCAGCGGCACGCCTTTACCTGGCAGACGATTTAGATTTTCAGGGAAGCATTGATACATTCCACAGGGCTGATGACTTTATTGTTGGACTTACCATGTTCCAAAGCATGATTCGCGGAGTTACCCTGATTCAGAGTTACTTCTCGAAACATGGGGCCGCTTTGCTCTATGATTGCGACACGATGAGCCCGGCAGGCATGGTTAGAACAGCAGAGTTCTTTACTGTCAATGATGGTAAGATCAGGTCCATCAGGTTGATTTTCGATGCAACGGAACTACGGAAAATAATGGCAGGGTAACCCGGAAGGATGGCAAGGACAGGGATCCGCCCGTTGCGTTTTTCTCATAGGAGAAATGTTTTGGAACTCGCTCAATGAGCCATCTAGCGGAGACATGGTTAAGTTAAAGTATTCAAATTCTTTTTGCTATCATATCAGAGTAATTGTTTCATCTGTTGAAGAAGATGAAGCTATGGGTATTGTAGAAGCAATTTTTGATTGGAGTACGGATGCCATGATTACTGGCGGGGATATATTAAACCTAATTGGGAATGAGGTTATATTCAAGAAGCTATTTATACATGAGGTTATCAACAATCCAAATCAATATATAATGCTGGATATCTGCCCAACCATGGCATCCAATGGACGGCTAGCGCCGCCGTTGATCTGCATGTTCGGCCCAGACGGACCTTGACACATTATCTCTTTTCGGATATACTTCGGATATCCGCAGGAGGCATCAACATGGTGACAAAAATCCAAAAGTGGGGAAACAGCCAGGGGTTACGGCTCGCAAGACAGGTACTGGAGGATGCCCATATTTCGGTTGGTGACGATGTGGACGTGACTACGCGAGATGGCCTTATTGTCATAGCACCGGTAAGACGCGTCCGGGGCAAGCGAAGCCTGCAGGAACTGGTGTCGCGGATACCGAAAGGATACAAAGCGGATGAAACAGATTGGGGTGAGCCAGTCGGCCAAGAGGTCTGGTAAGTGAAGGCGTACATTCCGAGAAAAGGAGACTTCATTGCTGTCACCCTTGACCCTCAATCCGGTCATGAACAAAAAGGGCGTCGTCCTGCCCTCGTGGTAAGCAACACGTTGTTTAACGAACGAACCGGCCTTGCTATGGTTTGTCCTCTGACCACCACTGACAGAGGTTATCCTTTTCACGTGGCGGTTTCTGATAATACCCACGTGAAGGGATTTGTGATGGTGGAACAGGTTAAGTCCATTGACTACCGAGCACGTCAGGCAAAGGCCATCGGAAATGCGTCCGATGATCTGCTTGACGAAGTACTGTCAATTCTGGACGCTTGTCTATACTGAAGTCCGGACGAGTCGTTCCACCGGATCAGCGATCCTGCATCGGGTCAACGCCATGGATTTTCAATTCGCCTTCTGATATTGAATTCATTGCAATAAAGGCGAAACGTCAACATTGAGACGGATGGCAGAAAAGTGACGTATATCAGGGCGGGTTTGGTCCCCTCGGCCGAATATGTCGAAGGTTGCTTATAACCTCAACCAGTCCATCACCTCCCACCTCACCTCCACACGATTACCACGCATTCTCCATCTTTTCTCCACATTGTCTTGATAAGTTTCAAGGAATTACGAATTAAGAGGAGGATGCCCATGAAGATCAGGCAGGTACTGTGCATACTTTTCGCTATCATGCTCCTTTTGAGCGTCGGGGCTTGCGGTTCGTCGAGCAGCGGCTCGTCGGATTCGTCTTCGGACGACACGGATACATCCGGCGACGACTCGACATACACACCCATCGACGTCTCCCTGTACGCGGTTTCGGTCGCGGAATCTGCGGACACGTACGATGCGGATGACCTCGTGGACAACACCACGTTCGACTACACCATCTCCATCGACTTCACGGAAAACACGGCCCGGCTCTCCACCGGTTCGGCCCAGACCATCACCACCGAAGGGATCACCGTCCTCACCGTGGACGACACGAGCGTGACCGTCACGGAGACCGACTACGGCATCACGGTCAGCTCCACCGTGGACGCAGCCGTCACGTACGAGCTCACGGGAGAACTGGACGGCACCCTCACCCTCTCCAGCGAAAACCCCTACCAGCTCTACCTGGACGGCGTGGACATCAGCGCCACCGCAGGGCCGGCCCTCGACCTCGAATCGGACCAGAAGGTCTTCATCGTCTCGGCCACGGGCACGACCAACACGCTGGCCGACTCATCGAGCCGCAGCATGACCATGAAGGCCGCCCTGTACGGCAAAGGTCCCATGGTCTTCAGCGGCGACGGGACGCTTGCCGTGACCGGCAGCTACAAGCACGGCATCTTCAGCAACGACTACATCCGGGTGTGCGGCGCCACGCTCGATGTCAACGTCAGCGCGAGGGACGCCGTCCGGTCCGTCAACGGCTTCATCTTCGACGACGGTGACCTCACGATCACCGCCACCGGCACCACCACGGACGACGAGAGCAAGGGGATCAAGGTGGAGGGGGACGACGATTCCACCGACGGCGCAGACAAAGGCTACATCGTGATCAACGGCGGCTACATCACCGTCACGTCGGTGGGCAAGGCCATCACCGCGGCATGGGACATCGACGAAGACCTGGGGGAAAACTCCACGGGCAACCCCGACCCGTACGTTGAGATCAACAACGGCGTCATCGACATCACCACCACCGGGACCCCGTACGAGACCTCCACGGCCAGCTGCAGCCCCGAAGGCATCGAGGGTAAGGCCAGCCTCACCATCAACAGCGGCTACATCACCATCGACACGACCGAGGACGGCCTGAATGCGGGAGGCGCCATCGTCATCAACGGCGGCTATCTCTACTGCTACGGCGGCACCGACGCCATCGACGCCAACGGCACCCTCACCATAACGGGCGGCGTGGTGGTCGCCATCGGCGCATCCTCGCCCGAAGGACCCTTCGACTGCGACAACAACACCTTCGCCATCACCGGCGGCACGGTCGTCGGCATCGGCGGCGTCGTGAGCACGCCCACCTCGAGCGCCTGCACGCAGAACGTGGTGGTCCTCGGCAGCATCACCAAGGGCAGCACCATGGCCATCGAGGCCAGCGACGGAACAGTCGTGCTCGCCTACACGATCCCCAAGACGTACACCACCATGCTCCTCTCTTCGCCGGATATCGCCACCGGGACGAAGTACACCGTGTACAGCGGCGGGACCGCCTCGTATGTCGACGACTTCGGAGGGCTGTACCTGGGAGATCTGGACTATTCCGGAGGGACGGCGGGGAGCAGCTTCACCGTGTCGTCGCACATCACGAAGATCGGAGGTTCCTACTTCTAGGGAAGAACACCGCCGACGTGCTCCTCAGCGCATGGTATACTTCATCCCTTCCCATGTGCCGGGGAGCACGATGAGGTAGGAGTCCAGGGCGAAGAGCCCGTCGCTCTTCCTCCTGGCGGAGATGATGATGCGGTTCGTCTTCCGCGTCAGATGCAGGGGGCCCGTGAAGCTCACCACCCCGGTGTTCCGGTCGAACCGCGCGTCCAGCCTGCCCTTCTCGGAGAGGAACAGGTTGATCTGGGACGGGTCGTAGAGATGGGGGTCCCTGATGGTGAGGGAGATCTCCTTAAGGGTTCCCGACGGGAGGGTGCCCACGGAAGGCAGCCGATCGGTCACAACAAGCGGCGGGACCCTGAGCTTTTCCGCAAAGTCCTTCAGGCTCATCTGGGCGCCCACGACGGCCTGGCGGGGTATGCGGTCGAACTCGGTACCCCGTCCCACGCTGCCCGGGTCGGAGCTCAGCATGAGGCGGAACCCGGCCTTCTTCACAGCGGCGCGTACCCTCTCGTCGTACTGGCCGAAGGGGTAGGCGAAATACCTCACCGGATGGCCCAGGTTCTTCTCAAGGATCCGTCTGGACCCCATGGTCTCCTGTTCCATCTGATCCACCCTCAGGTTGATGAGGCGCGGGTGGGTATGGGTGTGGCATCCCACTGTGCCCCCCCACGCTTCCAGCACCTTGAGCTGCTCCCAGCTCACGTACCCCTTGGCGCCGATGCCGTTGGTGAAGACGAAGATGGTAAACGGGTACCCGTACTTCCTCAGCAGCGGCACTGCCCGCTCGTATTCCGAGATGAAGCCGTCGTCGATGGTGATGACTACCGCCTTCTCCGGGACCTCCCTCCCGCCCTGAACATACCCGGCCAGATCGTCCATGGACATGACCGCATAGCCGTTCGCCTTCAGGTACGACAGGTGCTTCTCGAACTGGGAGGTGGAGGTCGTCGTGGTGGGGTACCGGTCCTCGTCGAAGCGGTGGTAGAGGAGCACGGTGACATAGGCGGGGGCGGGGGCGGCCAGGAACAGGATAAGGACCGGGATCAACGGCAGACAGAGACGGAAGGATGTCCGGGAGGTCCTCGGCCTACTGGAGGCGGTATTCGTCATATTCCTTCAGGGAGTTGTGGCTGATGAGCCGCTCCACCTTGCGGACGTATTCGTAACCCTGCTCCGAGTAGTTGTTCAGGCCCTGGGCCAGGGCGAAGGAATCGTACTGTCCGTCGTTGAGGCTCCTGATCTGCCGCAACTCCTCGTACTGCGGGTTCGTGTTGATGTTCCAGAGGTAGTAGTCGATGCAGGACTGGAGGTCGTCGAACTGCGAGACGGCGAACCTCTCGTGGGAAGGGCGCGCCCTCGGGATTATGCCGTACCCCGTAGGGGTGCGCATCCCGAAGATGTTGTTCCCCTCGAAGCTGAACCGCGAGGTTCCCCATCCCGATTCAATAGCGGCCTGGGCGAGGATCAGGGAGACGGGGAGCACATCCACCCTCTTCAGGAGCTCCTCCACGGTCGCTTCCGGAGAGTCTGCCTCGACCCTGTACATATCCGCCAGCGCGATGAGCGTCAGCTGTTCGTCCTCGGTGAGATCGGGCAGTTTGCGGCTGAGATTGTTGATGAGGAGGCGCTGCTTCAGGATGGATTCATTTGCCTGCAGCACCAGCGGCAGCAGGATCTCGATGAGGCACTGCTTCCGCTCCTGCACGTCCTGGATCTGCGTGATCCTCTCGGGCAGGCTCGCCGTGTACTGGTATTGGATGGTCAGATTCTGATCCGGAACCGCAGGTGGTATGCTCATACCCTTAATCTGATCGCCAGGTATGAAGGCCGCCCCAATCAGCGCTGCAACGAAACACACACAGAAAACCGTGAGTTTTCGCATCCGACCCTTGTTACTTTGTGTACCGTCCATAGTGCACTCTGTAGTGTAGTCATCTGCTTAAACTCGTTTCATTTAGCTGAAAATCTTTCACAGGACAAGAAAAAAATGCACACCCCCTGGTACACCCCGTATATTATCTGTTGAAGCCGTTCTTCCAGATCCGTACACCCTCTCAAAAACTCCCTTGCATTATGAATCGTGATTCAGTAATATATCGTGAAAGTATTCTGAGGTAGGCCTGTGCAATGACGGAGACGAACGACAAGGAGCGGAGGGAACGGAAGAAGATGTACCTTACCGTGGCGGACCTGAGCACCATGGGATTCGCTATGGTCTTCTCCATCGTCATCGGCCTTATCGCGGGGTTCGAACTCGACGCCTACCTGCATACGGAGCCGATCTTCACCTTTATCTTCCTCTTCGGCGGTATCCTGGCGGGGTTCAGGATGATGTACAAGACCTACATGCGGTTCTTCAGTGAGGAGAATCCAGGTGAAAAGCGTAAGTAAAGACCCCGTCCAGAAGCGCATCGAGTTCATCGCCTACACCATGTGGGCGGCGTTCTGCATCGCGAGCCTGCCCCTGTTCGGCCAGGACTTCGCCCTGGGCGTGCTCCTGGGGGGCGCGGTATGCCTGGGCAACTACCAGCTGCTCTGGAGGCATGCAAGGTCTTCGGTGGAGCTCAATTCCAAACAGGGCTCCGCCTTTATGATCAGACGTTATATACTCCGGCTCGCGCTCACCGGAGCCGTTCTCTACGCGCTCATCGCCCTGCTCCATGTGAACGTCCTGGGCCTGCTCCTCGGCCTGTCCGTCATCATGCTCGGCGTCATGAGTTATGCGTGCTACACCTACATCTGTGCAGGAGGACATTAGTATGGACCACGGTATTCTCATCCTAGATTTCATCACCCATCCCATTTATGAATTTCTCCACGAGAGGTTCGGACTGACCGACGGCAACCACTTCTACCAGGTCACCTACACCTGGCTTTACATGCTGTTCCTCATCATCATGGGGTTCGTCGTCTCCCGGGGCCTGAAGCTGGTTCCCGGCCGTCTCCAGAACTTCCTGGAAGTGGTCATCGGCGGCCTGCGGTCCCTGCTGGTCGACACCATGGGAGAGCACGGCATGACGTTCTTCCCGCTCATCGCCACCATCGCGGTGTTCATCTTCACCTGCAATATGGCGGGCATCATCCCGGGGTTCTATTCGCCCACAGCGAACCTGAACACCAACCTGTGCATGGCGCTCACCGTGTTCCTGCTCACCCACATCATCGGCGTGAAGATCCACGGCGCCAAATACCTCAAGCACTTCATGGGTCCGGTGTGGTGGATGGCACCCATCATGATCCCGGTGGAGCTCATCGGCCACCTGGCACGGCCGCTGTCGCTGACCATGCGGCTCTTCGGGAACATCTTCGGCGAGGACCTGGTCCTCGTGGTGCTCCTGGCCCTGGTCCCGTTCCTCGTGCCCATGCCCATGCTCGTGCTCATGATCTTCACCTCGGTCCTCCAGGCCTTCGTATTCACGCTCCTGGCCATGATGTACATCAGCGGGGCCATGGAGGAGGCACATTAATCGGCAGCAATTCACAAGAATATCCAGAAAAAGCATAGGCGGGCTTGCATAAGCCCGCCTATTTTCTTTTCATTCTACCGTAAACGGTATTGACCTCAACACCCCGGGCCGGGTAGAATAACGTTGAGGTCGATTTTTCAATACGAGACTTAGAATACTATTACGTGGAGGATTGTATGAAAAAATTTGTATGGTTTTCAGGGGTTTCAGTGTTCTACGTTCTGGCATTCGCATCAGTGGTCTTCGCAGCGGATGGAGCTGCAAGCCCTGAGGCCATCCAGTACTTCTCCTGGGTCGCCGTCGCAACGGGCATTGGCATGGCCATCGCAGCCTTCGGCACGGGTATCGGCCAGGGCAACGGTGTCCGGGGAGCCTGTGACGGCATCGCCCGCAACCCGGATGCATCGGGCAAGATCCTGACCGCGCTCATCCTCGGCCTGGCCATGATCGAGTCCCTGGCCATCTACGCGCTGGTCATCGAACTCATCCTGCTCTATGCCAATCCGTTCATCAAGTACATGGGTCTGTAGCACGCACGTTCCCGGACGTCCCACCGGGGGTCCGGGCAGGTACGACGAAGGGGGTTCTCATCCGAGGACCCTCTTCTTTCATCATGGTATTCCCTTCGACTTGACAAGACTCAACGCCATGTCCGCCTTTTCCATGGCATCGCATGAGGCATGGTCGATGGACCGCCGGACATCCGCGAGGGCGAGGCCGATGCGTTTGTCATGGCCGCCTCGTGCCATGGCGAAATCGAGATAACCCCCATCGATACAGCGGTCCACGAGGATTCTTGCCCGCTCATGCACCTGCAGCGTCTTGAAGCGGGCAATGCCGGAGAGCAGGGCCTCCCTGCTCCCGGACAGGGGGCCGCGGAAGGCAAAGAGGAAATTCGTCATCTGCAGGGTCTCGAGGTCGCAGTCGAACCCGATCCCCTCGATGAGCCGGCCGATCTCGTCGATCATCTGCTCTTCCGTCGGCGGCACGAAGTCTCCCGACTCCACGCGATCGTGAAGCGGGCTCCCTTCGATGACCGCGAGGCTCCTCACCCTGACCTCCTCGGGGCGGATGAGGTTGAGGACATGGATGGTCCGGTCCATGTGGTCGCCAAGCCCGTGATTCCTGCCCCCCAATCCCGGCATGACAAAGGCGGCCACCCTCAAACCGGCGTCCTTGAGCCGCAAACACCCGTCCACGTGCTCTGCGGCCGTGATTCCCTTGTGCATGAAGGCGAGCACGGCATCTGAACCCGATTCGATACCCACCAGGCACCGGGTGAGGCCGCCTTCACACAGTGCCGCAAGGTCATGGGCCGACCGCCTCGAACAGGTCTTTGCCCGGGCATAGGCGGTAACCGTATCCACGGAAGGGAACCTCTCCTTCAGGTACCGCAGCACTCCGGCGAGCGCCCCGGGGTTCATGGCCAGGGCATCGGCGTCCTGGAGGAAGACGGAGCGGGCGCCGTGGCGGAGCCAGTTGGCGACGTTGTTCAGGGCATGGATGACGGGAACGGCCCGGGTGGGTCCGCCCCCGTACACCTTGGGATTTTCCCGGATGACCCTCCGGACGACTTCGCCCGATACCTTCCCGCCGAGCCCCGTGGCCCAGGATGCCTCGTCGAGGAGGGACCAGGTGCGGGCTGCGGCATCGATATCCGAGCGGATCTCGTCGGCGGTCCGGGGAGAGAACGGCTGTCCCTTGTACACCGGGCAGAACAGACACCGGTTCCATGGACAGTACCTGTTGATCCGGAGCAGGAGTGAGCCTCCCTCGCCGATGGGTCCCATGGGGCCGAGGTCCATGGAAAGGCCGCTCGAAGAGGGGCTGACGGACATCCGGCGGGATGCTGTACGTTCCGGCTAACCCGGCGTCACATCCCGATGAGGGCCTTTACCTTCTTCTTCTGTTCCTCGGTGGCGAAGTAGAAGGCCGCGGCCCCTGCCCCGATCAACAGCAGGGTGAACGGCCTGAAGATGAGCTTGAAGACGCCTTTCACCAGCGAGGCAACCAGGGAAACGATGCCCCCGATGACGCCGAAGACGAGGACATCCACCACGATGAACTTGATCAGCTTGAAGGGTGCCAGGATAATGGATGTGATGAGGTCGAAGAGAAAACGCATGGTCTTATCCTCCTGTATTCAATGATCCTGTCCGGTTGGTGCGGAAGTCCGTCTACGGGGTATTCTTCAGGAACAGATCTTCCACCGATCCGAGGGCCTCTTTCGACACGTCCGAGGCCCGCAGGTTCTCTTCCTGGATCTTCAGGTAGATCTCCTGCCGGTGTACGGATACCTCCCTGGGTGCACGGATGCCGAGCTTTACCTGGGTGCCTTTGATCTCGACAACGGAAATCTGGATATCATCGCCGATGGCGACCGACTCGCCGACTTTCCTTGTCAGTATCAGCAATGAATACCCCCGTAAGACGTGTGCTCTGCGGAAGTATTACATGATTATTTTATCGAAAGCAACGACTGCATCATCTCGTCCGAGATCGAGATGAGCTTGGCTACTGCCTGGTACAACTGCTGATATTTCAGGAGCTCCGTCATCTCCTCGTCCACGTTCACGCCGGCGACGCTCTCCTTCCTGCTCGTGTACTGGGTGAGCAGGGTGTCGTTGAACTCCTCGTTGTTGACGGCATTCTGCACGTCCACGCCGACCTGGGCCACCAGTGAGCTGTAGTAGGCATCCATGGTCGTGCTTACACCGGTCCCGCCCATGTCGTCGATGACCAGATCCTGGAGGTTGAAGATGGCCAGGGCCACCTCGTTGGCGCCTTCGGCCACCTGGCCGTTCTCATCGAGGTAACCGGCCGATATGAGGGTGGGATCGTCCACGAGAGCCTCGTTCACCGCAATCGTCTCGGTGATGTCTGCCATGGGCTGGCCGACCTGCTCCGCCCAGGTGAAGAAGGTGTTGACCCCAATGACGGCCAGGGCATTGCTGGATTCTCCCGTGGAGCTGGGGGAGATAGCGAAGGTGTATGCGGTCGAAGTCGCACTGATCTGGAACTCGCCGTCGGCCGTGAGCCCGGCGGTGATCTCGCCGCCCCCTGCGGTGGACTCGGCATTGATCTCGGTGATGAGGTCGCCCACCGTGCTCCCTGCCGGATCGATGTGGTACGTGTTCACGACATCGCCGTTGGCGTCAAAGACCTGTATGTCAAAGGACCCGGATGCATTGTACCGGTCGCTGTAGAGGAAGTCGGCGGAGAGGTCGCTCGCTGCGGTCAGTCCCTGCACCGTTCCCGTCATCTCGCTCACGCTCGACAGCCCGACGCCCTCTGAATGCAGCGCGTTCACCTGCCAGACGAGTTCCTCCATGAGGGTGTTCATGGACTCAATGTACGATCCGATCTTGGTGTCACGTACGTTCACCATTCCGGCGATCTCGCCGCCGCTCAGCTTGTTCGTGATGTTGACGGTCCTGCCCGAGGAATCCTGCCAGATGATGTCGGAGAACCCGGTGGTGGAATTGCGCACCGTGTCTACGCTGTACGTGGTCGTGCCCAGCAGGAGCGGGGTGCCGCCAAGGATGTACACGTTGACCTGCCCGGACACCTCATCCTCATAGTAGTTGATGTCCATGTACCCGGAGAGCTGTGTCAGGAGGAGGTCCCTGCTGTCACGCAGGTCGTTGGCATTGATCAGGCCGTCGATCTCCACGCTGGTGATCTCCTTGTTCAGGACAGCGATCTGCTCGATAATGGAGTTCACGTCGTCCACGGCCCCCTGGATGTTCGAATCGAGGTGACGCTGGTAGGACCGGAGGTTGTAGTCGATCTCACTGACCATGGAGAGCAGGTTTTCCGAGTTGCTCACCAGGGACTGGCGCTCCGCCACCCCGTCGGGATTGTTGGACAGGTCTCCCCAGGCGTTCCAGAACTCTCCCATCAGGGCGTTGATGCCGTTCTCGTCACTCTCGTTGAAGATGCTCTCGATCTCCTGCATGGCTGTGCTCTGAGCACTCCAGTACGAGTAGTCGGACGTCTTGAGATTCACCTGGGCATTGAGGAAGTTGTCGTAACTCCTGGTGACCTCCACGGCCTTGACGCCGGTCCCGATCTGTCCGGGACCCATGGTGATGGGGGTATTGGCCTCCACCCGCAGGCTCTGCCGGGAATATCCCTCGGTATTGGCATTGGCCACGTTGTGGGAGACCACCTCGATGGCCAGCTGCGTGCTGTACAGGGACCATCGTGCGATGTCAAGAGCGCCGCCTAACCCTGGCATATTATGCTCCTGTCTTTATGGTATGCAGCGAGATGGCTGCCTTCCTGCCGTCCCGGGTATAGCTCTCCTTGAGGCCGGTGAAAAATGACTGTACTGCGTCATCGATCTCGGAGAGCCTCTGGGTGACCATCCGTTTCGAGATGTCGTTGAGACCGGTCGCCTTCTTCCACAACCTCACCAGGTCCTGCTGGAGGATGCGCATCCGCTTCGCCTCCTCGGGGGACGGCTCGGACGACGGTGTCTGAGCGTTCCGGCGCATCTCGGCGATGCTCCTAATGACCTTCCGTTTGGCCGGCATGGATTCCTCCAGGGCCTGCACCTCGTCCGACGCGATGAGGTCCAGTTCCTGCTGCAGGAGTGCGTTCAGCTTCCCCACCAGTTCCTTTTCCTGTTCAAGCCGTGCGATCATATCAGTATACGTCATGGATTCTCTCCCGCTTCACTTTTAATCGCTTTACCCTGCTCTTCTCCCTGGACGGATATGCCGTCCCCGCCGAAGTTCCGCTGGAGATAGCGCCTGAGGGTGTCCCTGATGCCCAGGGCGCCCGTTTCCCCGATGTTCCTGGCCACCTCCTGGTAGAACATGTCCTTGTAGATGTCCCCGGCAAAGCCGTCATCCAGGAACCCGTCGGGAACGGACTCCGCCATGGTCTTCAGCAGCTGGTGGGCGAACATGGTCTCGAATTCGGCACAGACCTTCTCGAGGGCCTTCGCAGGGTCGGTCCCGTTCATGCGTGCGATGAGGGACACGTCGGTGATCATATGACCTCCAGATCCGCATACAGGGCACCGGAGCGTTTGATCCCCTGGAGGATGACCACGAGATCCCTCGGCGATACGCCCACGGCATTCAGTGCGTTCACCAGGTCGCCGATGGTGGTGCCGGGTTTGAGCAGGATGAGCCTCTTCCCTCCCTCTTCGACGTCGACGCCGGTCTGCGGAACCACCGTGGTGCTGCCCTGGGAGAGCGGCAGAGGCTGGGAGACCTGCGGCTGCTCGGTAACCTTTATCCTGAGATTCCCGTGGGCAATGGCCACACTGGAGATCTTCACCTCGCTTCCCACGATCACGGTACCGGTGCGCTCGTTCACGATGACCCTCGCCCGGTTGTCCGGTGTCACATCGGCGCTCTCCACGAGGGAGATGAAGTCCACCAGACGGTTCTGGTAGGAAGCAGGCACATCAAGCCGGATGGTGGAAAGGTCGGCGGCGCTGGCCACCTGGGTGCCGAGCTTCGCGTTGATGGAATTCACGACCCTGCCGGCTGTGGTGAAATCCGGGTTGTTCATGACCAGGGTCATCTGCGGACCCAGGTTCAGGTCGAGGGACCGCTCCACCACGGCACCGCCCGGTATCATCCCCACGGTGGGGAAGTTCTTGGTCATCCCCGTCCCGGAAGATCCGCTCACGGCGAAGCCTCCCACCGACAGGGGTCCCTGGGCCAGGGCGTAGACCTTGCCGTCAGGGCCGTACAGGGGGGCGGATATCAGCGTACCCCCGGCCAGGGAGGTGGCATCGCCCATGGACGAGACCGTGCAGTCGAGCTTCTGGGTGCTCCTGGCAAAGGGGGGCAGGGCGGCCGTGACGACCACAGCCGCAACGTTTTTCATCTTCAGCTCATCGGCCGTGACCTGGATGCCCATGTTCCTGAGCATGTTCGCCAGGGCGTTCACGGTGTACTGGGTTCCAGTTCCCGCCTTGTCACCGGTTCCGTTGAGGCCCACCACCAGTCCGTAGCCCGAGAGTTTGTTCTCCCTGACGCCCTGGATCTGCACAAGATCTTTCACTCGCACAGCCCAGACACCCTGGGCCGTGAAGAGAAGGAGAATGGCTGCAAGGACTATCTTCTTCATGATCCACTCCTTAGAACGGCCAGATCTTGTCGATGGCCCGGGCGAGGAAGCCCTTGTTCTGCTGGTCGCCGAGGATGCCGGCGCCGTAGTAATCCACCTTGAGGTCCGCTATGTTGGAGGACATCACCGAGTTGTTCCACAGGATGTCCTCGGGCCGGATGATGCCCGACACTACGATATACTGGGATTCATCGTTGACCCGGATCTGCTTCTTTCCCTTGATCACGAAATTGCCCGAGGGCAGGATCCTCATCACCCGGGCGGTGACAACCGCGTTCAGGGTTCCCTTGCGGGATGTCTTGCCGTCACCCGAGAACTCGGACGAGCTGTCCGTCTGAATGGCGGGCTCGAGTCCGTAGCCGAGGACCGAGGACCGATCCAGCGGTAATCCCAGGAAATTGGTCACCGAGTTGTCAACGCTGCTCTCGCGGCTCGCCTCGGTCTTCGCCTCCTTGTCGGCCGAGGAGCTCTCAATGATCTGCACGACCACGAGGTCTCCGATCCGCTTTGCCTTGTGATCGCTGAACATGTCGTAAAATTTGGCGCTCGGCGTCCAGAGAGATCCCGGACTCTTGACGTCGTCGGCCTGATCCTCCACGGGCGGGGAAAGCTCCTCTTCGGCAAAATCCCTGTCGTTCACGCTGGGATGGGAGCAGGCGGTAAGGACCGCTGACACCAACATGATTATGAGACAGTTCATAACCTTCATGTATTTCCTCCTACAGCTCGACCTGTACTACCGATGGAGCAATAATGGTGCCAACTACCTGCTTGCCCGAGGATACGTTCTTCACCGCTATATGCTCGCCCACATACCCGTCCTTTACGGCCACACCCCTGGCCTCGACCGTGAAACACTCCGAACGGGCCCGGATCGTCACCGTCTCGCCGGAACACACGTCGGGCATGCGTTCCACCTGGGAAGGCTGAACAGGGTTCCCCACCCTGAGGGTTACCTTGGTCCGTTTGCCGACACAGTCTTCGAGCTTCGTATAGGCAGCGGGACAGGAAGAGATGTCAAAGGGTTTGATAACGAGATCCCCCCGCTTCACGATCCTTCCGGATGGGACCCTGGTCCCAACCAGGGGGATATCAGCCTTGAGCCTGACCCGGCCCGTCACCGTCACCTTCTCCGGCGAAGGCCCCGACCCGACGGACAGGGTGGCCCTAGTGAATCCGAGAAAGTCGTCGCGGGAGGAAAATTTTGCCTGTATGGTACGCAAATCTGCCGGGAGCACCAGGGGAAGCCTGGATATTTTTATGTCATGCACCTCGATGGTGCCTTTGTCCTTGAAGGGGCTGCTCCTGAGGATCTCATCGACGAAAACCTTCGACAGGGTCTCCTCCGGGACCTCCACCGTGCAGGGTACGGCATGCACACTACCCGCACCCGTAAAGGACACCTCGCCCTTGAACTTCAGGCTGACCTTCTCCTCGATGGTCTTCTTCGTCATGATCAGGCCTGAAGCGCCGCCGGGCGATTCGGCAAGAACGATCTGCGAAAGAAGGACCGCATCAGGGCCGCTCACCTCGGCCACGTCCGACAGCTTCAGGCTCTTTCCGGAAAAGGCTGACTCCGCCTTGATGTCGACGGTGTTCCCGCCGTATGCCGCCGGCACACCGGTGAGGCAGCAGAAGAGGCAGCATATCAGGACGCACAGCCGCATCGCACGCCTTACCTTACAAGCCCGGTGACGGTCTGGAGCATCTCGTCGGATGCCGTGATGGCCTTGGAGTTGAGCTCGTATGCTCTCTGGGCCGCGATCATGTTGACCATCTCCTCGACGGCATCCACATTGGACATCTCCAGGTATCCCGAGCTGATGGTGCCGAAATTGTCCGTTCCCGGCGTCCCCTCGATGGCGTCGCCCGAAGCCGGCGTGGCCGCATACTGGTTCATGCCGAGGGACTGCAGTCCTGCGGGGTTGGGGAAGATGTAGACGGGGATGTTCCCGGTGGCCAGGGTGTCGCCGCCGTTGGACAGACACGTGATGACCCCCGACTTTGACACCTCGATGGTAGCGGTTTCCTGGGGAACACTGAACTCTGGCTGCAGCCGCTCCCCGCGTGAATTAACGATGTAGCCCTCGCTGTCGATCTTGAACGCACCGTCCCGCGTGTAGACCTCATCGCCGTCGGAGAGCACGAGGAAGAATCCATTGCCCTCGATGGAGAGGTCGAGATTGTTGTCCGTCTCGAGATAATCGCCCTGGGTGAATATCTTCTGAATGGCCACCGGCCTTACCCCCATGCCCACCTCGATGCCCACGGGCACGGTGCCCCCGGCCTCCGTCTGACTCCCCTTCCCCGTATAGGTGGCATAAAAAAGGTCCTCGAAGTCAACCCTGCTCTTCTTGAAGCTCGTGGTATTGACATTGGCGAGGTTGTTGGCAATGGTATTAAGCATCATTTCCTGGGCATTCATGCCCGTGGCCGAAGTCCACATCGCTCGAATCATGTTCTATCCTCCTTGTCTCTTATGCGACCGTCCCGACATTGCGTATCGAGGACGAATAGGCGTCATTGGCCGACTTGATCATCTTCTGGAACGCATCGTAGGCCCGCTGAGTGGCGATCATCTCCACCATCTCCTTCACCGGCTCCACATTGGCCGACTCCAGATACGATTGGGTCATGGAGGGGTTCTCCACAGGCTCGGGCGTGTATCCCGCCTTGACGTCAAAAAGGTTGTTCCCCTTACGTACCAGGGCCTCGGGAGGTATCCGCACCACCTGAAGGGTATCGACGTCGGTGTCGTCATAGGTGATCTTTCCTGTGGTGTCGATGCCGATCACCCCGTTGCCGGTTGAGGTATCGATGGAGATGTCTCCCCCTTCACCCTGCACCCGGTATCCCTGGGTCGTCACCAGGGCATTGTCCGTGGTGAGCTGAAACGATCCGGCCCTCGTGTACCTGGGACCGTCATCGGTGTTGACCACGAAGAAGCCTTCCCCGGTTATCGCCACATCGAGGGGGCTGCCGGTTTCCATGGGCGCGCCGGGGGTGACGTCGATGGAGGGATTAAGCGCTATGACGTCTATAGGAATGACCTGGTATTGTCCCTGGGCAAGCATGGATGTGTCGAGGACCTTGGAAAACTGCTGAAAGCTGATGTGATCCTTCTTGAACCCGATGGTGTTCAGGTTGGCCACGTTGTTGGAGATGATGTTGAGTCTCTCCTCCATGGCGATGGCCCCTGCTGCCGCCGTGTACATACCCTGATCCATGACGCCCTCCTTTCTGATGCCTTTTGAGCAAGAGCGGTGCCAGCAGCAGCCATGGCGCTTGAATCCACAATTCTCCGTCCATGCCATCGGGAAATTTTTTCCTGTCGCCGGGAGGAAGGCAGGAACAAAACGAACCAAATTACGTTAAAGGATTTCTGTGAAAATCCGATAGAGTAGGTTACGGACAGCTGAACGAGCACAAGGAGTGTGTATGGAGGTCAAAAGCATCTTCATGAATCTTATCATGAAGACTTATGAGAAACAGCATGCAATGAATGCGGGAAACCTCAAGAGTGAGGTTGGAAAGAGCCCCGGAGACCACATAACTGACACGGTAACGATATCCGAAGGGGCGAGCAAGAGGCTCTTCCGTGATATCATGGATAGCAGCCTGCAGAAAGGACTGAGCGAGGTTGTCATTGATGAAAATTAACAATACACCCACTACTGAGGCGCTCAAGGCGTATGGAGCCCAATCGCTTCATCGGGTGGATCCATACAAGGAATCGTCGAACAGCACAAAGAATCAACAGCTCCTATCTTCGGACAAGGTCAATATCTCGAGCACCGTCAAGCTGATGCAGGATATTCAGAAGGCGGTGGAAGACGCACCCGATATTCGTACGGACAAGGTGAGAGATGTCGAGACAAAGATTGAGAAAGGCATCTACAAGGCCGACCTCACCGTGGTAGCGGACAAGCTACTGAGTCCCAACATCAGCGACAGGATCTGAACGGATCATCGAAACCGATGCCACATGTTTCACCGTGGCGGATCCCAGGAACCTCTTTTCTATCTTACCGAAGAGCAGACGCTTATACACAGCCCCTTTGGGGGTCACGCCCTTCATTCCGAGCAACGGGCCCTCCCACGATGCGGCTGCCTGCAATGAACCTTCCATTGTCGACTTTCGGGCCTCAGAGATCATATCGAGCGTAAGGAAACAGGCTTCAGCCCCGACGGCCATGGCGGCACTGAAGGGGTCCTTGAATTTTCCATGCTTCCGCCTATACTCGAGGAATTCCCTTCCCAGGGGAGACACGACCGCCTCCTCGATGAAATCGGTCTGGATATAGACGCCCATCATCGTATTGTCGGCCCGGCCGAGGATGTCCTCTTCTCCCTGGAGAGGGCTTATCAGGATCGGCTTGTTTTCATCGATTGAACGCAACTTCGCCACGGTCGCAAAGGCTGAGGCGCCGAAGAAAGGTATGTAGACGGCATCGGGCTTCTCCTCCATGAGATGAACGAGGGACGGTGCGGGGTCCACGCCCTTCTTCACGTATGCTACATCCACGATCCTGCTGTGCGTCTTGATCAGTTCCGACGAGAAGAGACTGGCGAGCCTGACGATGACGGGGTCATCAACAGCGACAACGAGGCCGATCCTCTTTGTCTTGAGTTCATCGGACAGGAATCGTGCGCATGCATAGGCCTGGTCCTCCAGGCTCGTACATATCCTCACCCCCCGTTGCCCCTCCTTGAGCTTTCCGCCGCTGCACGGGGCGGTTGCAATGAAAGGTACAGGGTTCCGGGAGAGCATCTCCTGCACCGCAACCGCCTCTTCGACAGACATACACGAGATGATACCGGAGACCTTGTCCTCCATGAGCAGATCCCTCACCGCGGCGACAGTCTCCCGGGGGCATGTGCCGGGATCCCTGGAGATGAGCTCGATGTTCCTCCCCGTCTTTTCCTTGAGCAGCTCGCCTGCCATCCGTATACCGATGGACTGGTATCCGGAAAGGTGCGCCCATGGTCCGTCCGATGGCATGCATATGCCGATCTTCACGGCGTCGCCCTTGGCCGCAACAGGTATATCCGACCCCTGTCCCTGGGATCTTCCACTGCAGGATGCCAGGAGGACCATGCCCAGGAAAACGGCGAGATATGCGGGTATGGCCTTTGCGAACACCCGGCTCATCGCTCAAATAACCCCCTTCATGCTATCCTCCTTGTCCGAAGCGCGTAGTATATATCACGGAAATATGGTAACCAATCAATGCGAAAAAAGCGGTGGCGGGATACTGAATCGGCACCCCTGCACCGATACTCGGGAGGACGTTGGTGGCAAGAGTTCTGGTCGCTCAAAAGGCTTATGACATCGATCTCGTGATCTTCGACAAGGACGGCACCCTCATCGACTTCAAGGAGACATGGGTGGAGATCATCAGAGCCCTCATCACGGCCATGGGCGCCCACGTCCCCATGAACGAGGAGCTGAGGAACAGGGTGCAGAAGGTCCTGGGAGTCTCCATAGACGGCAGGGGGATAGACGGGAGCGGAGCGCTGGCCATGGGGACTTTCGTCGAGTGCGACGCCCTGCTTACGTACTCTCTCTATCGCCATGGCCTGCGCTGGGACGAGGCCCAGGACATCGTCAGGAAGCTGGGAGACGAGGTGTTCCGCTCCGAGGTCAGGAAAAGATGCATCCGGCCGGCCCGGGGGGCCTTGACCCTGCTGAGGCGACTCAAGGACAAGGGTGTGCACCTCGCCGTGGCCACCAACGACAAGGCAAACGACGCCCTGGCCGACATGTCCGCCATCGGTGCAGATCCATACATCGACATCCTCGTGGGGGCGGACAGCGTCGAGAACGCCAAACCCGCACCGGACATGGTCAGAAAACTCTGCGACCACTTCAATGTCGGGCCTGCATCGGCCATGCTCATTGGCGATACCGTGATGGATGCCATGCTGGGAAGGAATGCAGGGGTAAGGCTCACCGTCGGCATTCCCGGCATCGCGGCGAGGCATGACCTCGAAGGGCACATGGATATGGTGGTGGATTCCCTGGACGAGATCACCTGAAGTGTCCGATCGGCAGCGCCTCAGCGGACGATCTCAACATCGAAGACCGTCCATTCTTCGGTATCGCCGGATTCGTCGGCATCGATGTGCACCCTTGACCTGAGCCGTTCCAGCGCCTCCTGATCTCCATCCGCCATGCCTTCAAAAGCTCCGGGCAGGAACACCTCCCGGCGGCCTCCCCTGCTCACCATGAGTGCGCTCTTAGCCGGCGTCACGGGAGGGGATCCCAGGGGTCTGGGATTATCGATGATCACGATCTCCAGGGTGACATCGGACAGGTCGCCGACTTCAAGAGGCAGGAACCGGGGGTCCTTGTATACCGCATTCCGTGCGTTCTCCCTGCATGCCTGCCAGATGGGGAGAACCGGCAGCACGGTACCCATGCAGCCTCGGGGCTCGCCGTGGAGGTAGACGGTCACAAACACGCCCCCGTGCCGGGTGAGCGAGGGGGTGAGCCCTTCAGGTCCGCCCGGGGGGCAGTCGTCCGCCCGGCCCTCGATGAAGGACCTGAGGGCACTCCATGCCAGGTCGACAAGCAGTCTCTTCTCGCCGGGAGAAAGCCCCATTCACCCTCCTTTCCCGGATGGAAACCGATGCATAACCCGCAGCCCGCGGCAGGACCTGCGGGGTAGGAAAAAACTCTGCCTGCTCATTTCGTGCATCTCTCCTCGCGGATACACCGGCATCCTGGAGATTGTATCCGAACACACCGGGCTGTTTCCAGAGGGAAAAGATTGTACATCATTGTTACCGGTGTTTTATTGACTCCGCGCAACTATTTATCCTATATATGCCCTCAATTTGAAGCATATGGAGAAGGATACGTGGAAGATCTGAACCCCCTCATCCGCCAGCGGATCGAGAAATATCAGCAGCTCAAGCATGAATCAGGCGTCAGGCACTTTCCCAACACCTACCGGAAGGATACCGATGTCTCGTCCTTCATTTCCCTGTACGGCCAGCGCGACGCCGAGGATCTCAGGGAGACGACGACGATCCACCGCCTCGCCGGCAGGGTCATGGCATCCCGCAAGTTCGGCAAGGCTTCGTTCATCCATTTTCAGGACGCCACCGGCAAGCTCCAGGCCTTCTTCGAGATGTCCAGAATCGGCCAGGAGGCCTACGATCTCTTCAAGAAGCTCGACATCGGCGACATCATCGGCCTGTGGGGAACGCCCATCAAGACCAAGACCGGCGAGCTTTCCGTGTATGTGCAGGGATTCGAGCTCGTGACCAAGTCCTTCCGTCCCCTGCCCGAGAAGTGGCACGGGCTGAAGGACGTGGAGACCAGATACCGTCAGCGCTACGTCGACCTCATCGTCTCTCCTGAGGTGAAACAGACTTTCACCGCGAGGACAAGGATCATAACCGCCCTGAGGCGGTACATGGACGACCATGGATTCCTCGAGGTCGAGACCCCCATGATGCAGAGCATCCCGGGCGGGGCGACGGCCAAACCCTTCCTCACCCACCACAACGCCCTGGACATGGACCTCTACCTGAGGATCGCCCCCGAGCTCTACCTCAAGAGGCTGGTAGTGGGCGGCTTCGAGCGGGTGTACGAGATCAACCGCAACTTCCGCAACGAGGGCATATCAACCAGGCACAACCCTGAGTTCACCATGATGGAATTCTACATGGCCTATGCGGATTACGAAGATCTCATGGTCTTCACCGAGGACATGGTATCCAGAGTTGCGCAGGAGGTGCTGGGGACGACGACGATCACCTACCAGGGGGAAACCATCGATCTGACACCTCCGTGGAAGCGCTACACCCTCAGGCAGGCGGCCTGCGAGGTGGGGGGCGTGAGCCCGGAGACCCTCGAGGACAGGGAAAAGGCCATGGCGTTCTGCAGGGGCACCGGCATGGAGCTCGACGGGGATGAAACCCTGGGGGACCTCCAGCTCCTCATCTTCGAAACCACCGCCGAGAACAAGCTCGCCGGCCCGGTGTTCATCACCTCCTACCCCACCGAGGTCTCCCCGCTTTCCCGACCGAACAACGATGATCCGACCATTGTGGACCGTTTCGAGCTCTACATCGCCGGCCGCGAGATCGCCAATGCCTTCAGCGAGCTGAACGATCCCTTCGACCAGAGGGAGCGTTTCGTGGATCAGGTCCGGAAAAAGGAGGGTCCCTCCGAGGTGGATGAAGATTATATCCGGGCACTGGAATACGGGATGCCCCCCGCCGCGGGCGAGGGCATAGGGATCGACAGGCTCATCATGCTGCTGACCGACAGCCCATCCATCAGGGATGTGATCCTGTTCCCCCTGCTGCGCAAAGGAGACCCGTCCTGAAATTCGAGTTCCTCGTCGCCAGAAAGTACCTTAGGGCCAAGAAAAGCCAGCGATTCATCAGCTTCACCTCAGGGCTGTCGGTGGCGGGCATCGCCATCGGGGTCATGGCGCTCATCGTGGTGCTGTCCGTGATGAACGGCTTCGAGGAAGACATCAAGACAAAGCTTCTGGGCACCCAGTCTCATATCGTGATCTCACACTACCAGGGGGGCATCGACAATCCGCTGCCCGTCATGCAGGCCGCCATGAAGGTCGACGGGGTCGTCGCAGCCACCCCGTTCATCCTCTCCCAGGGCCTGGTGTCGACGCCCGGAGGCATATCCGGCGCGGTCATCAGGGGTATCGACCCCGTCAGCGCGGCGAAGGTCATACGGCTCAAGGAGATCATCACCCACGGCACCGGCGCCCTTGATGACTCCGGAATCCTGGTGGGCTCGGAGCTCGCCGCCGCCGGCGGCATCGTCGTCGGCGACGCGGTAACGCTCGTATCTCCCTCGGGCACCATCACCCCGCTTGGAATGATCCCCGCATCCAGGACCTTCATCGTCCGCGGCATCTTTTCCACCGGCATGTACGAGTTCGACAGCAACATGGTCTATATCTCGCTGCCCGCTGCAAAGAAGATGTTCATGATGGACAGGGTCTCCGGGGTCGAGGTCAAGGTGGACGACATCTACCAGGCCGATCTCATAGCGAAGAAGGTGCTGGCGGTCCTGGGTGAGGGCTACTGGGCCAAGACCTGGAAGGACATGAACAAGAGCCTCTTTTCCGCCCTGCGGCTGGAGAAGACCATCATGTTCATTATCCTGCTCTTCATCATCCTCGTGGCGGCCTTCAGCATCATCAGCACCCTCATCATGATGGTCATGGAGAAGCGCAAGGAGATCGCCATCCTCAAGTCCATGGGGGCCACTACGGAACAGATCCTCAGGATATTCATAACCGTAGGGATGACCATCGGCATCAGCGGGACCCTTGCGGGTCTCGGGCTGGGCCTGCTGCTCGCAGAGAACCTGAACGCCGTCGTCGCTGCGGTAGAGTTCCTCTTCAAGATCCAGGTCATGCCCAAGGACGTGTACTACATCACCGGACTGCCCACCAAGGTGGACTCCGTCGAGGTGGCATTCATCGTGACCGCATCGCTCCTGCTGTGTTTCCTCGCCACCATCTACCCGGCCCGGCAGGCGGCACGGCAGGACCCCGTGGAGGTGATGCGATATGAAGGATGACCGGGTGCTCACCGTACGCGACCTCCATAAGTCCTTCCGCAAGGGTCCGGAGGTCATCGAGGTGCTCAAGGGGATCGACCTCGAGGCGCACCGGGCTGAAGGCATCGCCATCGTTGGCGCGTCCGGTTCGGGCAAGAGCACGCTGCTCCACCTGCTCGGGGGACTGGAGAAACCTGATTCAGGCAGCATCATCTACGGCGGGAGCGATATCTCCGACATGAATGACCGTGCCATCGCCCGTTTCAGGAATGCACGGATAGGCTTCGTGTTCCAGTTCCACTACCTGCTGCCCGAATTCACCGCCCTGGAAAACGTGATGATCCCCGCCCTGATCTCCTCCCCCATGACCAGTGAGATCTCGGAACGTGCGGAAGAACTGCTGGATCTGGTGGACCTCGGCCACCGCAGGACCCACAAGCCGGGGGAACTCTCGGGCGGAGAGCAGCAGAGGGTCGCCATTGCACGATCCCTCATGATGTCGCCCGGAATCATGCTGGCCGACGAGCCCACGGGAGACCTCGATCCCGAGACGGGACTGAGGATCATCGAGCTCTTTTCAGGACTCAGGCAGCGCCTCGACGTCACCTTACTGATCGCCACACACAACATGGAACTCGCACGCACCATGGATAAGGTGCTCGTTCTGAAAGGGGGACATCTTGAACCGACGGTGCAGTAGCTGCATCCTTGTCTTCTTCCTGTGCATGATCATCCCTGCTGCGGCCGGCGCGGAACAGTTTTCCCTGAAGATCTCCGATCAGGCCGTCGTCGATTATCTTGCAGACGTCCCCTGCATCGTCTTATCCGACACGGCGGACAATGTGCTCTCCGTGGAACGGTCCGAAGGTGTCGTCCGGGTCGTCGACGGATCGGGGGTGGCCTACAGCTCCTCCACCCTGAACGATGCCGTGGACGGTTATCTGCGCCTCAGGGGGGTCTGCGTGGTGAAGGACGTGCTCATCAAGGGTCATGTCCGCATCAGCCCCGATGCGATCCGCTTCCGCATCAAGACGGCAAAGGGGGACATCCTCCACAAGGAAGCCGTCAAGAAGGACATCGAAGAAATCTATGCCATGGGGTACTTCGAGAAGTGCGACGCCACCTTCGAGGACAACACCGTGGTCTTCATGGTGAACGAGTACCCGGTCATCATGTCCATCGAGGTCAAGGGCAACGAGGAAGTCAAGGAGCAGGACATCCTCGATGCCATCGGCCTCAAGAAGTTCGACATCCTCAACACCAGGATGCTCAAGACCGGCACGGACCGCATCAAGGATCTGTACCGGCAGAGGGGCTACTACAATGTGGACGTGTCCACGGAGACGCCCCCCGTGGAAGGAGGCATCAAGCTGATCTTCACGATCACCGAGAACAAGCAGCTCTATATCGAGGACATCGCCTTCGACGGCAACGAGCACATATCCGCGAGCAAGCTCAAGGGGGCCATGGAGACCAAGACCCGCTGGCTTCTGGGCCTCTTCGGCCACGAAGGAGCCTACATAGACGCCATGCTCGACACCGACCTCCTCCGCATCGAACAGTACTATGCCGACAACGGCTATATGCAGGCCAAGGTGGGAAGGCCCAAGATAGACATCAGGGAGAACGACGGCATCTACATCACCATCCCGGTCTCGGAAGGGCCCCTGTTCACCATGGGTGCCATCGATGTGGCAGGCGACCTCATCCTGCCCAGGGAAAAGCTCCTTGAGGCCGTCGACCTCGAGCCGGGCGACACCATGGGCAAGACCAAGATCCAGCAGGCCATCGAGCGCGTACGGGACATCTACATGGACAAGGGGTATGCCTATGTCCAGATCAAGCCGGAGAGCACCGAAGAGGAGGAGACGAAGATAGGGCTCACCTTCCGCATCACCCAGGGCAAGCCGGTGACCATCGACACCATCCAGATCCGGGGCAACACAAAGACCAGGGACAAGGTGATCCGGCGCGAGCTCGAGATCGACGAGGGGGGGACCTTCTCGTCCACCGCCATCAAGGACAGCAAGGACAACCTCGGCAGGCTCGGGTACTTCAGCTCCACCAACATAGACCCCGTCCCCAAGAGCGATTCGACCATGTCGCTGCTCGTGGACGTGGAGGAGACCACCACCGGCGCCTTCTCCTTCGGGTTCGCCTATTCCACCGAGGATGGGCCCATGGCCACCACGAGCCTGAGCGAGATCAACCTCCTCGGCCGGGGGTACAAGGCCAAGGGCAGCATCGAGTACGGACCGGAGAAGAAGAACTTCACCGTCAGCTTCGAAGACCCCTGGCTCTTCGATCACAACCTGTCGCTGGGCGTGGGCTTCTTCAACCTCGAAAAGGAGTACACCTACTACACGAAGAAGTCCAACGGGGGGAACATCCGGCTGAGCTACCCGCTCATCGAGCGCTTCCGCCATTCCATCACCTATTCGTACGAGAACGTACTGGGGTTGTACGACATCGACGAGGGCTACGAATACTATCTGACAGAGGAAGAGATCGAGGGCGGGGTCACGAGCAGCATCATCAACTCGATCTACCGCAACACCACCAACGACTACTTCCGTCCCACCCGGGGCTCCGATATCGGTGTCGCCCTCGAATATGCCGGCCTCGGCGGCGACTATCACTTCACCCGGGCCACCGCCTCGGCGGCGCAGTTCTTCCCCATCTGGGGAGACAAACTCGCCTTGATGTTGAAAGTGAGATGGGGTACAGTGAACCCCGCCCAGGGCGACACGCTCCCAGAGTACGAGCGTTTCGACCTCGGGGGCCTGAGCAGCATCAGGGGCTTCAAGTACGGAGAGGTAGGCCCGCAGGACAGTTTGGGCAACTTCATCGGTGGAAGGCGCATGGTCGTCATGAACACTGAGATGACCTTCCCCATGGGAATCCCGGGACTCTACGGAGTCGTGTTCCACGATGAGGGCAACGGCTACGAGAAACGCATCGACCTGACGAACCTGAAGAAGTCCTACGGCGCGGGAATCAGGTGGGTTACGCCCATGGGTCCCCTGCGGCTCGAATACGCCCGGGTCATCAACCCTGAAGAGTGGGAATCCCCGTCACGCTGGGATTTCTCCATCGGGGCGTTCTTCTAGGCACACGGACAAACTCGTGAGAGGAGCATATATGAAAAGATTACTGGCACTCCTGTGTACGGCCGGCATCGTGTTTTCCCTGGCAGGAACGGTATCGGCGCAGGATCTGAAGATCGTCTACCTCGACTCCCAGAAGGTCATCACGGACTCCCTGATCGGAAAGGACGCATACGCGAAGCTCAAGACACTGAGTGAACAGAAAGAGGCCGACCTCAAGAAGAGGGAGGCCAAGATCAAGACCCTGGGCGACCAGATCCAGGCCAAGTCCGCCACCATGTCCGCGGCCGCCAAGGATGACCTCCAGAAGCAGTACGAAAAAGAGGTGAAGGAATACAACCGTTCCTACAAGGATGCCCAGGATGATCTGAGGAACACGGAGATGGGCCTCATGAAGCCGTGGACCAAGGAACTCGAAGGCATCATCAAGGAATACGGCGAGAAGAACAAGATCGACCTCATCCTCGACCGGACCAACCCGGCCGTGATCTACGGTTCGGACAAGATCGACATCACCAAGACGATCCTTGATCTCTTCAACAAGCGCTATCAGGAGAAGCAGGCCAAGCAGAAGAAAGATTAGCCCATGCTCTTGTCCTCTCTGACAGAACTCCTCGGCGGAACCCTGAAGGGTCAGGACCTGGAGATCATCGGGGCTTCGACCCTGGAGGAGGCCGCTCCGACGGACATCGCCTTCCTCGCCAACCGGAAGTACCGCGATCAGGCGATGACGACCCGGGCCGGGGCCGTCATCGTTCAGGAGCCCCTGGAAAGGGACGTACCCCAGATCATCACCGGCAACCCCTACCTCTATTTCGCACGGGTTCTCCACCTCCTCTACCCGGAGAAGCCCGTGGAGCCGGGCATATCGCCCATGGCCTGGGTGCACCCGGATGCGCTGGTCCATGAGGAAGCCCGCATCTACCCGCACGTATATGTAGGGGCCGGCGCACGGGTCTCCGAGAAGGCCGTCATCCATCCGGGATGCTTCGTCGGAGACGGGGCCTGCGTGGGGGAGCACACGGTGCTGAACCCGAACGTGGTGGTCTACGACGGGTGCTCCATCGGCCGCCACTGCATCATCCATGCGGGCGTGGTCATCGGCTCCGACGGATTCGGCTTCGCCTGGGACGGCCAGCGCCACTTCAAGGTACCCCAGAAGGGGGTCGTCATCGTCGGGGACCACGTGGAGATCGGCAGCAACTGCACCATCGACCGGGCCGCGCTGACCAGCACGCGGATCGGCTCGGACGTGAAGATGGACAACCTCGTCCAGATAGGCCACAACGTCGTCGTGGGGGACCACACCATCATCGTGGCCCAGACGGGCATATCGGGCAGCGCACGCATCGGCTCGGGAGTCGTTCTGGCCGGGCAGTGCGGTGTTGCGGGGCACATCACCATCGGCGACGGGGTGACCGCCGCCGGGCGCACCGGCATCGCCACCGACATACCGCCCGGCAAGGTGATCTCGGGTTTCCCCTCCATGGACCATACCCACTGGCTCAGGGTGCAGAAGGTCTATCATGATCTGCCCGATCTCCTGAAACGGGTGCGCGAACTGGAAAGGAAGGTGAAGGACCTTGGCGAGGATTGATCCCACGGCCCGGGTATCCGAAGGGGCGGTCCTGGCCGAGGACGTGTCCATAGGCCCCTACGCGGTGGTGGGAGACTCGGTGACCATCGGCGAGGGAACGTCGGTCGGCCCCTTCTGCATGATCGAAGGCCCGACCACCATCGGCAGGAGCTGCACCTTCACGGGATATGCGAGCATCGGCTCGCCGCCCCAGGACCACTCCTACAGGGGCGAGGACACGCGCCTGAGAATCGGGGACCACAACACCTTCCGGGAGTTCGTGACCGTCAACCGGGGCACGGTCAAGGACAGGGGGGTCACCGCCATAGGAGACCACAACCTCATCATGGCGTACTGCCACGTGGCCCACGACTGCATCGTGGGAAGCCACGTGGTCATGGGAAACCTGGCGACCCTGGCAGGCCACGTGGAGATACAGGACAATGCCATCATCGGCGGGCTTGCCGCCATCCACCAGTTCACCCGGGTGGGGGCCTACGTGATCGTGGGCGGAGGCTCCATGGTGAGCCTGGACATCGTCCCCTATGCCAAGGCCTCCGGCGACCGGGCCACGCTCTACGGCGTGAACACCATCGGCCTGAAGCGCAGTGGCTTCTCCAAGGAGCAGATTGCGCGGATCGAGAAGGCCTACCGCATCCTCTTCAAGCAGGGCCTGCTCCTCAAGGAGGCCATCTCCGTCCTGGAGCAGGAGTTCGGCGATGCGCCGGAGGTCGGCAGGCTCCTGGAGTTCCTCAGGACGAGCCGCAGGGGGATCGCCCGATGAAGAGGCTCAGGGTCGCGGTCATCGGCGTGGGGTACCTTGGACGCTTCCATGCACAGAAATACGCCGGCATGGCCGATGTGGACCTGGCGGGGGTGGTCGATGTCGACCCGACCCGTGCCGCAGAGGTGGCCCGGGAAGTCGGCACGGAACCCTACGCCTCGATGGAACCCCTCGCCGGCATCGACGCCGTCAGCATAGCGGTCCCCACCTCGCTCCATGCGGAGGTGGCCATACCCCTGCTGGAATCCGGCACGGCCGTGCTCCTGGAAAAGCCTATCGCGGCGACCACGGAGGAAGCCGCGGCCATCATCGATGCGGCACACCGGGGAGGAACGATCCTCCAGATCGGCCACCTGGAGCGCTTCAACCCCGCCCTGCTGGAGCTCAAGGACAGCATCCGCGATCCCATGTTCATCGAGGCCCACCGCATCAGCCCCTTCAAGGCACGGGGTACTGACGTGGACGTCGTCCTGGACATCATGATCCACGACCTCGACATCATCCTCGCCCTGGTAGGCTCGCCGGTGGCCTCCATGGAGGCGGTGGGTGTGCCCGTGCTCACCGATGCGGTGGACATCGCCAACGCCAGACTCCGCTTCGAGACCGGCTGCATCGCGAACATCACCGCCAGCCGCGTGAGCGCGGACGTCATGCGCAAGATCAGGATCTTCCAGAAAGACGCCTACATCTCGCTGGACTTCGCCAAGTCCAAGGCGGACGTCTACACCCTGAGCGAGACCCGGCAGATCGGCCACAGGCACCTGGCCATCTCCGAATCCGATGCCTTAGCCGGCGAGATCAGATCCTTCATCGACGCCGTCGCGGGCGGTGGGTCCGTGGTGGTGGACGGTACGGCCGGCCTCAACGCCCTCCAGATGGCCTATGCCATCAAGAACTGTCTCGTCGTGCCGAAGAGATGAGCGTTCCCACGATCCTCATGGTGGCCGGCGAGGCAAGCGCGGACCGGCACGCGGCGGATGTCATCAGGGCCGTCAGGGACGTGATGCCTTCGGTGAAGTTCATCGGCATGGGCGGTCCCGAGATGGAAAAGGCCGGCATGGAGTGCGTCTACGGCATGGACGAGCTCTCGGTCATGGGGTTCACCGATGTCCTGCCCAGGATCCTGCGCATCCTGAAGGTCTACAGCGGGATCAAAAATCTCATGGATTCGAGGAGGCCCTCGCTGTTCATCCCGGTGGACCTCCCCGACTTCAACATGCGGTTGGCCCGGTACGCCGGGTCCTCGGGGCTCAAGGTGCTCTACTACATTGCGCCCCAGGCCTGGGCATGGAGGAGGTACCGGGCACGCACCCTGGCCCGGACCACCGACGCCCTGGCCGTGATCTTCCCCTTCGAGGAGGAATTCTTCTCGTCATACGGGGTCCATGCCCGGTATGTGGGCCACCCCTTCCTCGATGCCGGGCGGCCCGACGTTTCCGGAACCGTATCCTGGCCTCCCCGCCGCATCGGGATGATGCCTGGCAGCAGGCGCCACGAGATCGAGACGATCCTGCCCGTCATGATGGAGGCCAAGCGCCTCGTCGCGCACAGACACCCCGGCCTCACCTGGCATCTCCCCGTGGCCCGCGGGCTCGACGAACAGCTTATCCGCCGGTACACGGACCGTGACGTCCGGCTCGAAGACACACTGCCCGAGGTCGACCTCGCCATGGTGAAGTCGGGGACCTCCTCGCTGGAGATGGCCCTGCGGGGGGTTCCCGAGGTGATCTGCTACCGGACGTCCACCGTCAATTATCTCCTTGCAAGAACCTTCGTGAAGATCCACCATATCGGCATGCCCAACATCATCATGGGAAGGACCATCGTGCCCGAGCTCATCCAGCACCGGCTCACCGGGGACGACCTGGCCAAGGCACTGCTGACGTACCTGGAGGACCGCAGCCTCTTCGAGGCGACCCGGCGGGCTTACGTTGAGATGAGGGGCATCCTGGGCGGGAAGCGTGCCTCCGTCGAGGTGGCACGGTGGGTCCGCGAGTTGCTGGAGGCCGCGTGAAGGATTTCGGGATCTACCGGAGGCTGCTCTCCTACATCAGGCCCTACCGGATGAAGCTCTTCACCTCGCTGGTGCTGACCACCATCATCGCCGCGGCCATGCCGGCCATCGCCCTGCTCGTCAAGAACGTCATGGACGACGTGTTCATCGCCCGGGACCTGACCATGCTCAGGCTCATCGCAGGTGCGGTCATCGCCATCTACCTTGCCAAGACGGTCTGCGACTACTTCAGCTTCTACTTCATGAACGACGTGGGGCAGAGCGTGATCAGGGACATCCGCGACAAGCTCTACGAGCACATCCAGACCCTGTCCATGCCGTACTTCATCCGCACCCCCACCGGCGTCCTCATCAGCCGCATCACCAACGACGTGAACCTCGTACAGCTCTCGGTCACCGAATCGGTCACCGAGTTCATCCGCCAGTCGTTGACGCTCGTCGGCCTCGTGGGGGCGGTCTTCTACCGGGACTGGAAGCTCGCCATCATCGCCATGCTCGTGTTCCCCCTGGTCATCTACCCCATCAGCCGGTTCGGCCAGCGGCTCAAACGCTACTCCACCAAGAGCATGAAGGTCATGGGCAACGTCATGAGCATCCTCGACGAGGCCATCGGGGGCATCCGGATCGTCAAGGCCTACAACATGGAGGACTACGAGTCCCGGCGCTTCTCCGCGGAGAACAAGAACTATTACGTGAACTGGATGAAGCGCATCAAGGTCCGCGCCATGTCGGGCCCCCTGCTGGAGCTCATCGGCGGCCTGGGAACGGCCTTCCTCCTCTGGTACGGCGGCATGCGCGTCATCGGGGGCGCCATGACGCCGGGCGACTTCCTGTCCTTCATCACCGCGCTTTCGCTGCTCTACGCACCCATCCGCAAGCTCAACAAGGTGAACATCGAGATCCAGGAGGGCATCGCGGCTTCGCGGCGCATCTTCGACCTCCTGGACACCGTCCCGGAGATCAGGGAAAAGCCCGCCGCAGCTGAGCTTCCCCGGGTGGAGGGCGACTTCGAGCTCAGGGACGTCTGGTTCAGCTATACGGGCGACGAGACCTATGCCCTGAAGGACATCAGCTTCACGGCGGAGAAAGGGAAACAGATCGCCCTGGTGGGGGAATCCGGCTCGGGCAAGTCCACCATCGCCAACCTGCTTCCCAGGTTCTTCGACGTGAGCAGGGGAGCCATCCTCATCGACCGGACCGACATCAGGGACGTGACCATGAAGTCCCTGCGGGAGAACATCGCCATGGTGACCCAGGAGATGGTCCTGTTCAACGACACCATCCGGGCGAACATCGCCTACGGCACCCGCTCCTCCTCCCACGTGGAGGTCATCGAGGCGGCGAAGGCGGCCAACGCCCACGACTTCATCATGGGCCTGAAGGAGGGCTACGACACCCTGGTGGGCGAGAGCGGGGTCCGGCTCTCCGGCGGCCAGCGCCAGCGCCTCTGCATCGCCCGGGCCATCATCAAGAACGCCCCCATCCTCATCCTGGATGAGGCCACCTCGGCCCTGGACACCGAGAGCGAGCGGGAGGTCCAGGCCGCCCTGGAGCGCCTCATGAAGGGCAGGACGACCCTGGTCATCGCCCACAGGCTCTCCACCATCGTGGGCGCGGACCGGATCATCGTGCTCAGGGAAGGCCGCATGGTCGAGCAGGGCACCCACGAAGAGCTCATGGCGAAAGGCGGCCACTATGCGAGGCTCTATGCCCTCCAGTTCGGCAACCCGTAATATCCTGTCCCGTATCTACGGGGCCGTGATCCGTGCCCGGAACCTCCTCTACGATGCCGGGATCCTGAAGATCCATGCCGTGCCCGGGGTCGTGGTGGTAAGCGTGGGCAACATCGAGGCAGGGGGAACGGGCAAGACGCCGCTGACCATGGCGCTCGCCTCCGAGCTCTCCTCCCGGGGGCTGCGGACCTGCATCGTCACCCGCGGCTACAGAGGCACGCTCAAGGGACCTGTGGTGGTGGAACGGCACCACACCAGCGGCGAGGTGGGCGACGAGGCCCTGCTCATGGCCCGGACGCTTTCCGTTCCGGTCATCAAGAGCCCGGACAGGGTGAAGGGGGCGCTGCTGGCGCGCGTCCGGTTCGGGTGCGAGGTCGTGGTCCTGGACGACGCCTTCCAGCACCGCAGGATCGGGCGCGACATGGACATCGTGCTGGTGAGCCGCGATGTCGCCCGGGAGAGGCTGCTGCCTGCGGGGGCCCTCAGGGAGCATGCCTCGGCCCTGGGACGGGCTGACCACACGGTCTCCATGAAGGGGGCAGGGGCGCAGGGGCTGAGCGCCGACCTCAGGCCGGTGAGCCTGGTAAACCTCCGGGGTGAAACAACGGATCTGGAGGCCCTGACCGGTGCCCGGGTGCTTGCCTTCTGCGCCATCGGGTCGCCGGGGCACTTCTTCGGCATGCTCGAAAGGCTCGGTGCGCAGGTGGAACGTATGCCCTTCGGCGACCACCACCGCTTCAGTGCAGGCGATGCGGTAGGGATCATGGACAGGGCCGCTGCAAAGGACCTGGTCCTGACCACGGAAAAGGACCTGGTGAAGATCGAACCGAACTGGTTTTCCGGCATCCAGGACAGGTTCTTCGCCGTCAGGGTCGCCCTGGACATGCCGGGGCTCAAGGACATTGCCGATGAGATCGAAGGAATCGCGAAGACGCGCCGTGTTCCTGGACAGGGATGACACCCTGATCCGCGACACGGGATACCTGAGCGACCCGGATGACATCGATATCCTCCCCGGGGCGGCCGAAGGCCTGTGCGCCCTGAACCGGGCAGGCGTACCCGCCATCGTGGTCACCAACCAGTCGGGCATCGCGCGCGGCCTGCTCGACGAGAAGACCCTGCACGTCATCCATGCACGGCTGCTCAAGCTGCTCAAGATGCAGGGGGCCCGATTCGATGCCCTCTACTACTGTCCCCACCACCCCCAGGGCATCGTCGAGCAGTACCGCATGACCTGCCCCTGCCGCAAGCCCGAACCCGGTATGCTTCTCCAGGCAGCCCGCGACTTCGGTCTGGATCTGACAACCTGTTTCCTGGTAGGCGACCAGGGTCGGGACATGGAGGCCATCCACCGGGTGGGCGGGACCGGGGTCCTCATCGCAACCGGCAGGGAGATCGTCCTGGAGCGCGGCCCCGAGTATGTCGCCGGCGACCTGCAGGATGCGGTGCGCTGGATACTGGAGGACGCGGAGGAAGAAGAGCGGTGAAGGATCTCCTCCCGGAGCTGCGGTACCGGGCGGCACGCTGCCTGCTGGCCGTCGTCAGGTTTCTGCCGTACCCCGCGGTTCTGAACCTGTTCAGGGCACTGGCTGCCGTGGCATGGCTCGTGCTGCCCTACCACCGGAAGGTGGCCGCGGTCCAGATGCGCGCCGCCCTGGGCAGGGAGGATGTGCGGCTGCTGACGCTCAAGGTCTTCATGAACCAGGCCGAGATCCTGGTGGACGCCATCCGTTATGCCTATCTCAGCGATGAAGAGATCCGGGCACGGGTCGTCGTGGAGGGGAAGGAGCACCTGCACGAGGCCCTGGCCTCGGGCAGGGGGCTCATGATGATCACGGGCCACATCGGCAACTGGGAGATCCTCTCCCACCTCCCCCGCCTGCTGCCCGTACGGTTCTGCGTCATGGCCGACCGGAGGAAGGACCCGCGGCTCGAAGCGATCGTGGACGACATCCGCTCCCGCTCCGGGGCCACCATCCTGCCGCCAACCGGCAAGGCCCTCATGCTCATCAGGGAGCTCAGAAAGGGCAACACCATCGGCGTGGTGGTGGACGGGAGGGGAGAGGAAAAGGACGGACTTTCCTGCGATGTCTTCGGCATGCCCGCGCCCACGAACCCGGCCCCGGCCTTCATCGCCATCAAGGGGAACGCGCTGGTGCTGCCCGTGGCCGCGGTCAAGGTCAGGGGGACCTACCATGTCACCTTCTCCAGCCCCATGGATGCCGCATCCTGTGGAACGGGCGAGGAGGCGGTGCGGGACCTGAGCGCGTCCATGCAGTCCTGGGTGGAGTCCGTGGTGAGAGAAAACCCGCACCAGTGGTTCTGGCTCTACAGCCGGTGGGTCAAGCGTGCGGACATGAGGAGGATCCTGAGGAAGGGTCTCGATTTCAGGTCATTCGTCATGAAGCAGGGGGACCGGAGTGTGAAGTGAGTCCCCTGAGTTGAGCTCCGAGGGGGTGACATGCCGTCCAAGGCGATCTACGAGCGTTTCCTGTGGTTTCACACCCAGGCGAGGTCCGGGAGGTTTCCCAGCACCAGGACACTTGCCGAGCGGTTCGAGGTCTCCCGCAAGACCGCGCAGCGCGACGTCGATTTCATGCGCGACCGTCTCGGCGCCCCGCTGGTCTACGTGCCGGAGCACAGGGGGTTCGCCTACGGGGAGGTCGCCTACGAGCTGCCCGGAATCTGGCTGGGTGAGGAGGAGCTGCTCTCCCTGCTCGTGTCCTACAGGGTGGCCACCCTCATCCCTGACAACCACCTGAAGGGATCCATGAGGACCTTTCTCGACCAGGCCCTGGCCCTGCTCGGCTCGGCGGGTAAGGTGACCATGCGCGACCTGAGCGAGAAGGTATCGGTGAAGAACGTCGGGTATTCCCGCACCCGAGGCCCCGTCTTCCACGCCGTGCTCGAGAACCTGATCAGGGGCAGGTCCATGCGCATATCATACCACTCCCCACACACCGACGAGACCACCGACCGGGACATCCTGCCCCTGCACCTGCTCCACTACATGGGCACCTGGCACCTCATCGCCCACTGCGGCCTGCGCCGCGAGCTGCGCTACTTCACCCTGTCGCGCATCGGCAGGATCGGGCCCTCCGCCTGGAGACCGCCATCGAAGACCCCGAAGGGCTCGATCAAGGAGTACATCCGGAGGAACTTCGGCATCCTCGTGAGCGGCGAAACCACCGAGGTGTGCCTGTGCTTCACAAAGGAAGCCGCGCCCTGGGTGGCGGAGCAGGTCTGGCACCCGAGACAGAAGGCAGAGCTCAGGGACGACGGGACCCTGTGCCTGTCCTTCCCCGTGGCCGACTTCCGGGAGGTGAAGCG
>ERZ795048.565-NODE-565-length-38132-cov-7.364236_pt1 | contig 38132 bp, 28 predicted proteins | sample MGYA00375132_ERZ795048 | MGnify/ENA primary metagenome ERZ795048 (study PRJEB30177, sample SAMN05720225) | activated sludge metagenome | isolation source: Anaerobic digester | place: Hong Kong | collected 2014-12-17 ...
CGCACCCCGCCGGGCTTTTTTTCCTCCGCCGCCGCTGAAACCCGCACCAAAAAAACCTTCGAAGATATCACCGAGATCAAAGTCCCCGAAAATATCCGAAAAATCAGAATAGGCACCGCGGCCGAACCCTTCAAAACCCGCAACACCTTCGTGCCCGAACTTATCATACTGTGCACGTTTTTTCGGGTCCCTCAGAACCTCATAGGCTTCAGTCGCTTCCTTGAATTTTTCCTCTGCCTCGGGATTTCCCCGGTTACGGTCGGGATGATATTTCAGTGCCAGTTTCCTGTAGGCCTGTTTAATTTCATCTTCCTGCGCACTTTTCTGAACGCCTAAAACTTCATAATAGTCCCTTTTGTTAGCCAATTTAACCCTCTTCCATCTTGCAACAGCACTCTATATTACAGATTATACGGCACATATTTCATACGGCGTATACAAGAAACTCTCTCCCGCGCGCCGGCACAGGAGAGATGTTTCACAACGTTGTTCCTGCATACCATATTACTGATATATATACATCTATTTCCCGGCACTTTCCACAAAGAATGAAAAGATTTATTTTTGATTATCATCATCCACAACTTCGTAATCAGCATCATACACATTTTCCTGCTGCCCGGCACCCTGATCCTGAGCGCCCTGGCCCTGCTGTTCCGGACCGCCGGGAGCAGGACCACCCTGCTGCTGCGCGGACTCCTGATAAATCCGTTCCGCAAATTTATGGGATGCCTGTTCCAGGCTGCTCTTTGCCTGTCTGATTACTTCCGCATCTTCTGATTCCATGGCTTTTCTCAGCTCTGCTATTGCATTCTCAATTGCCTGCCGTTCACCGGCCTCTATCTTCGACTCGTTGTCTTTGATCATCTTTTCAATGGAATAGATTAGCGTGTCGGACTCATTGCGCGCCTCAATAACCGCCCGGAGCTTCTTGTCTTCATCAGCATGGGTTTCGGCATCTCTCACCATATTGTTGATTTCGTCTTCCGACAGGCCGCTTGAAGATTCAATTCTGATCTTCTGCTCTTTACCTGTCCCGAGGTCCTTCGCGGAAACGTGAACAATACCATTCGCGTCTATATCAAAGGTCACCTCAATCTGCGGAACCCCTCTCGGTGCGGGTGGAATACCCACAAGATCAAATCTCCCAAGAGTCCTGTTCTGTGACGCAAGTTCACGCTCACCCTGAAGAACATGGATGGACACTGCCGGCTGATTATCCGAGGCAGTGGAGAATATCTGGCTCTTCTTGGTGGGAATTGTTGTATTCCGCTCAATGAGCTTCGTCATAACGCTTCCCAGTGTTTCAATACCCAGAGAAAGCGGCGTTACATCAAGAAGAAGCACATCATGAACATCTCCGGAAAGAACACCGCCCTGAATCGCGGCGCCGATGGCGACAACCTCATCAGGATTAACGCCTTTATGGGGATCTTTGCCGAACACACGCTTCACCAGTTCCTGTACCGATGGGATCCTCGTCGATCCACCAACAAGAATGACCTCATCAATGTCGCCCGGAGTAAGTCCCGCATCCTCCATGGCCCTCAGGCAGGGCTGTTTTGTTGATTCAATGAGGTCTTCAACAAGCTGCTCGAATTTCGAACGGGTAAACGTGATGATAAGGTGTTTCGGGCCGCTCTGATCCGCGGTAAGAAACGGTATGTTCACCTCTGTCTGCATTTTGCTGGAAAGCTCAATTTTCGCCTTCTCCGCGGCTTCCTTCAGGCGCTGAAGCGCCATTTTATCACTCGAGACATCAATCCCGGTCTGCTTTTTGAATTCATCTATCAGCCAGAGCATAATACGCTGATCAAAATCATCACCGCCGAGGTGGGTATTCCCGTTTGTAGATTTTACTTCAAAAACACCTTCACCAAGTTCCAGGATAGAGATATCGAAGGTACCGCCGCCCAGGTCATATACCGCAATTTTTTCATTCTTTCCCTTCTTATCGAGACCATAGGCAAGAGAAGCTGCTGTGGGCTCGTTGATGATACGCTCAACCTCAAGGCCCGCAATCCTTCCGGCATCCTTTGTCGCCTGTCTCTGGGCATCGTTAAAATATGCGGGAACCGTAATAACCGCTCTGGTGACCTTTTCACCAAGAAAATCCTCCGCAGTCTGTTTCATTTTCTGAAGGACCCGTGCGGACAACTCCTGTGGCGTAAACTCCCCGGCATTCGTCTTAACTTTTACTCCATTCTTTCCGTCATCAACAACATTATACGGCACCATCTTGATTTCTGACTGTATTTCAGAGAAAGACCGTCCCATGAAACGTTTAATTGATCTGATGGTGTTTTCCGGATTTGTGATTATCTGGTTTTTCGCCACCTGGCCTACAAGCCGTTCCCCTTTATCAGTAAAAGCCACAATTGACGGCGTTGTCCGCTGTCCCTCAGAATTCTGGATAACAATCGGCTCTCCACCTGTCATAACCGATACGCAGGAATTAGTGGTACCTAAATCTATTCCAATTATTTTACCGCTCATACAATACTCCTTGTATTAAAAATTTTGATATTTCCCGTACATATATTCAACAACACAGGTCCCCACAGCAAATTAGGATATCTCTAATTCACTATTTCCTGCGCCTCTCTTCCATCTCCGCTGCCGTCATTTCCTTCGTTACTCCCGCTATTGCCGCCGGGTGATGAAGGACGAGCCACCTGGACCTTTGCGCTTCTCACCACAAGGTCATCAAGCTTAAAGCCCTTCTGATAAATTTTTGTTATTGTGTCCTCCTGCACTTCATCACTCATTACTATTTCGACAGCTTCATTACACTGAGGATCAAAGGACTGGTTCAGCGAATCAATCTCTACAATACTGTATTTTTTCAGCATTTCTTCAATCATCCTGGAAATCATTGAAACACCGTCAACGAATGAATTATGACAATGCTCAAGTGATTCACCGTTTTTCACTGTGGAAGAAGCTTCAATAGCACGCAGAAGATCGTCATTAATTGTAATCACATCAAGGGCGAAATCCTTGATGGCGAGCTTCTTGAAATCATCGTGTGTCTTGGCTATTCGCTTTTTGTAGTTTTCAAAATCAGCCTGACGCCTCAGCAAAAGGTCTTTGACTTCTGCAATTTCTTTGTCCTTCTTTTCAATATCAGCTTCAGCCTGTGCCAGTTTCTTTTTCAAAGAATCCAGAGTCTCCTCCTTCGCGCCAGCCTTTTCTTCAGCAGTATCCTTTTTTGTATCCATTTCTTCATTATCAGTTTTTTTATTTTTTACCAATTCCTTTTCACCTCGTTCAGAATTTTCGTTTTGCTCAACCGGAGTTCCGGACACTTCCCGATCATCCCCGGGTTCAGAACTTTCTGAATTAAGAGCTCCGCTGGAAGGTATGTCTTCCCTGCTTTCATTTTCACCAAATCCCATCACTAAAAAACCTCCATAACAGGATCTACACGATTACATACTATTCTATTTTCCGGGCCCTGCACCTGCTGCACCGCGGGGTCCCTTTCTAATCATTTTGACATCTTCGTGAGAAAATCACTTACGACTTTACCGGTATAATCCACAAGGGGCACAATTTTCTCATAATCCATACGGGTGGGCCCGATAATCCCCAGAACACCAACAGTTTTATTTCCAATTTTATAGGATGAAGTCACAATACTGCATCCTGAAACATCTGCCCCCTCTATTTCCTCACCAATGAAAGTATTTATCCCTTCATTTTCAAGGTTTCTTTCCATAATACCCTTCAGAAGGCGTTTTTCCTCAATGAGACGGAGCAGGCTTTTCAACTGGTCCTTTTCAACCATTTCCGGAATGTGCAGCAGATTTTCAATACCGTCAACAAAAAGGTCCGGATCATCTGTCTCCGCCAGGGCCAGCTGGGCAATATCAAGTGCCATTTCCTTGCTGCGGTCATTCATTGTTTCCAGCCGGAGCCTCTCAAACACATCCTTCCGGATCTCAAAAAGAGAATACCCGCACAGTTCCCCGGTAAGATATTTTGAATGCTGATACAGCTCATCCTGGATAATATTTGCCGACACGCTTACGCGCCTGGTGAGAATGACACCTGTCCTCGTAATAAGAAGAAAGAGTATTTCATTATTATCAAGTGGTATCAGGTCAATATGCTTGACTACAGTGAAATCAGGCTTTGGAGTCAGAACAACTCCCGCATACCTGGAAACAAGGGACAACATCTTTGAAATGGAGGAAAACATTTTGTCAAGCTGCACTTCCTTTCTGAGCAGCTCCTCCCTGACCTTTATCTGCTCCTTCATTACAAACTCATATGAATCAAGCAGCGAGTCTACATAAAACCTGTATCCTCTATCTGTAGGTATTCTCCCGGCAGACGTATGGGGCTGCATTAAATACCCCATAGATTCAAGATCAAACATAATATTCCGCATTGTTGCCGGGGATACCGAAAAGGAATACTTCTGCACAAAAGAACGTGAGCCTATAGGCTTTCCTTTTGTTATATACTCAAAAACAATCGCCCTTAAAACAGCAGCTTCCCGTTCATGCAACTGTCTGTCATCCTGTTCGGCAAATTTCATATTTTCACCACTTATTATTAGCACTCCACGGCATTGAGTGCTAATAATTTACAAAAACCAGATCGAATCGTCAAGTCAAATTAATAAAATTGTATGCTTTTTGCAGGTAAATCGAGGGGTTTTTTCTATTTTTTCTTAGCTTTTCCCGTGTCCTTCTCTTTCTGCTTTTCATCTTCCTCAACGCGCTGACGGAGCGCGTCAATTGTATTCTTTATTTTTTTCGCGTCATCAGTCTCGCCGAAAAGCACATGTATCTTTCTGAGCGCCGTCAACAGCTCAATAGAGTTCAACAAATCGCTTGTAGCCTTTGTCGACTGCTCATATTTTGACCTGAACTGCTGCGCGGCCTCCTTGAGGCTTGCCTTGCATAAACTCATCAGCTCACGGCGTTCCACATAATACTCCGACCTCGGGTCTCTGAGACGCTGTGTATCGGAAAAACTTATAATATTTTTTGTCACCACAGCAATCCTTCCCTTGATATCGACAAAGGACCACTTCCACTTTGACCCCTCCCCCATACGGTCCATAAGTGTCGAATACACATGGTTTATCCTTTCCAGAAAACGCAGTATCTGCAGAGGATTAACTTTTTCAATCTGCACCAGGTATTCGTCATTTTCCCCGAGGGGCCGGTCAACCTCTGTTCCCACAAGGTCTTCCATAAGCTGCAGCACCTTGTAGAAATTTTTCCGCCCCTCGTTGAGAGAGGATTCTTTTTTTATCTGCAGCATTTCAACCGAGGCGTCATTCATGCTGACGTAGAGCATTATGATCTTTAAATACTCCAGCACCATTTCAAGTTTTTTATACGGTGCAATACGGGGCATCTTTTTAATCTTCAGTTCCGCGTCCTTGATCCTCTTAAGGGATTCATCAATGTCCCGCTTGAACTCTGTTATATAATCATTATATGCCGCTTTTTCAGCCTTTGTTATTGCCATTCCGCAAACCCTGAACTCTTTCTTTTTTCAAGTATCTATATAACAGTATCGAATTAAAATATTCAAGTAAAAGATAAATTTTTTTCTTGATTATTTTCTTGACTATTCAGATACCGTATATATCGTTACTTTTTCGATTGGAATTCGTGTTACACTAAATAATTGACGTTTTATAAAGACTGTTGCCGCATACGGAATAGCGTTTGTTATTCCCTTTTTTCGTTATGGCTGATTGATTATGGGAAACCGAAAGGTTCTTGTGGATAACGTAATACCCCAACAACAAAATAATTCTATTTCCTCAAAAGGAGAAAACCGTGACACTAAAAAACACTGAGATCAAAAAACCCGAAGGCAAACTCGGTGTACTGATACCAGGCCTTGGAGCCGTTAGTACAACCTTTATAGCCGGCGTGATGCTTGTGCGCAAAGGTCTGAATGTACCAGTAGGATCGCTTACGCAAATGGGTAAAATTAAAGTAGGCAAAGGAGACGAGTCGCAATATGAGAAAATTAAGGAATTCGTCCCCCTCGCAGACCTTAAGGATATGGAGTTCGGCGGATGGGATCTCTTCGAGGACAACTGCTACGAGGCTGCATCGAAAGCGGGTGTTCTGAAACAAACCGATCTGGACCCTATAAAAGACGAGCTTTCAGCCATTAAACCATGGAAGGCAGTCTTTAATAGAAACTTCGTAAAAAAACTTGACGGAACATGGGTAAAGAAGGCGCCCACAAACTGGGAACTTGCGCAAATGCTCATGGAGGATATTAAAAATTTCCAGAAGGAAAAGAACATCAGCCGCATGGTAATGATATGGTGCGGAAGTACAGAAATTTACCAGGAAACAATTCCCGGCGTTCATGACACCCTCGAGAATTTTGAAAAAGCACTGAAAGCAGACAATACGACAATTGCCCCGAGCATGATTTACGCATACGCGGCAATTTCCATGGGCATCCCCTTTGCGAACGGCGCGCCGAATCACTGTCTTGACGCTCCCGCGCTCAGGGAACTCTTCGCCAGCAAAAAAGTACCGGTTGGCGGCAAGGATTTCAAAACAGGCCAGACCCTCATGAAAACGATACTTGCACCGGGCCTCAAAGCGCGTATGATCGGTGTTGAAGGATGGTTTTCAACCAATATCCTCGGAAACAGGGACGGTGAAGTGCTGGACGACCCCGAATCTTTCAAGACAAAGGAAGTGAGCAAGCTTTCTGTTCTCGACCAGGTATTTCAGCCGAAACTCTATCCTGAACTCTACAAGGATTACTATCATAAAGTAAGAATCAACTACTATCCTCCCCGCGGCGACAATAAGGAAGGGTGGGACAACATCGACATCTTCGGCTGGCTCGGGTATCCGATGCAGATTAAAGTCGACTTTCTCTGCCGGGATTCGATCCTCGCGGCGCCGATCGTTCTGGACCTTGTACTCTTTTTCGACCTCGCACAGCGTGCTTCAATGTACGGAATCCAGGAATGGCTGTCATTCTACTGGAAGAGCCCGATTACAGAAGGCTACGAGGAGCCGATTCACGACCTCTTTGTACAGCTCATGAAGCTTAAAAACACCATGCGCTGGCTCATGGATGTTCCTCTTGTGACATACCTGGGAACTGAATCCTACGATTAATCGGTTCCTTTTCCAACGCAGTACACAACAAAAGCCTGAAGGCAATGGAGATACTATCTCCCGCTTTCAGGCTTTTTTTAATCTGAAACAGTTATATAATGCAGCACTACAGATACCCCATTACGTAACTGCCCCGCTCCGGACAGCAGCTTACTAAATCAACGTTACGATTTTTTCTTCCCTTGCGCAGGAAATGCACAACCTGACACCTTCCTTGCTGTCTTTACCGGGAACATAATAGTGGTTTAATTTATTTATTTCGGCTCCACATCGTGCACACTTCATAGTAAAACCCCTTTAAAGATTGAGTTATACTATACTTTTCGGATTTGCAATTCCTTTTCATTAATGAAAAATTCCCCCCATGATCAATTTGGTTGACGCCGCAGCCCATGGTGAGTAGTATTATCCGGATACGAATCTGCCGTATAAACCCTGACACCTTACGGAAAAAGGAATGCCCACTGCACTCATAAAAAGACTTTCTCTCCTCCTCGGCATAATGCTGGGAGCAGTACTGGTTGTACACACACTGATATATCTGATACCGGGTGACCCCGCTATTATGATCGCAGGGGACTATGCCAACCCGGAAGATATCAGGGCGATCAGAAACGAACTCGCGCTGAATGACCCGTTTTTCATCCGGTACCTCCACTACCTGAAGCGCCTCAGCGTCCTTGATATGGGGAAATCAGTTTACACGGGGGCCCCTGTTACTGAAATTCTGCGCGAGCGGTTCCCGGCAACCCTTGCCCTTGCCGTCATCGCCATGATTATCGCCGGCATTACAGGCATCACCTTTGGAATTATATCCGCCGTATGGAAAGGCAGGGCCGCAGACTACCTTATTCTCTGGAGTTCCTCTGTCTTTATATCGACCCCGATATTCGTAACGTGTTTTGTGCTGTCACTCGTGTTCTCATACTACCTGAATCTCCTCCCCCCATCGGGGAAACAGGGGATGAATCCCCTGTACATTATTCTTCCCGCCCTGGCGCTGGGGTCACGGTCAATCGCGCTGATTGTCCGTGTTGTGCGGAACGAACTGCTTGAGGTACTGCGAACCAACTACATAAAGGCGGCCCGGTCCCTTGGGTTTCATGAAACCCGGATTATCCTTGTTTTCGCGCTTAAAAATATTATCGCCCCGGTGCTCACCATCATTCTCCTTGACTTCGGCGCGTATCTGGGGGGAGCGGTAGTCACTGAAACAATTTTTTCATGGCCCGGCATCGGGAGGCTCCTTATTATCGCGCTCCATAAACGTGACATTCCCGTTGTGCAGGGCGTCATCCTCCTCGGGACATTTCTTTTCCTTGCAATCGGAATTGCCATAGAGATACTGCAGGGCGTATTGTCAAAGAATTCCCGCGAAAACGCCCCGGCATAACAAAATAACTTGCAAAATTATGATTACTGGTTCCTGATGATTAAAATTTTTCCCCGGAGGATGTGCCATGATGCCCTGCGAAGGCGGTCTGCAGACAGTAAAAGGATTTTCTTTTTCAGCGATAAAGGCGGAGATCCGCTATAAAGACAGGCTCGACTTTTCCCTTATTGTGTCCGATACCCTCTGCAATTGCGCCGGGGTATTCACCACAAATAAAATTTTCGCCGCTCCTGTCGCCCTCTGCAGGGAACGGACAGGGAACCCGATAAAAGGTATTCTCATCAATGCCACAAACGCCAATGCCTGCACCGGTGATGAAGGGTACCGTAACGCCCGTAACCTGACCGCGGATGCCGCAAAGGAACTCGGGGCCGGTCCGGAAAGTATCCTCATGGCATCGACCGGCATTATAGGTGTACAGCTTCCCGCCGATACAATGCGTGCGGCGATTCCCCGTCTCACGGGGTCTCTCTCCGTGGAAAACGCGAAACTCATTCCCCGGGCGATCATGACGACAGATACATTCCCCAAGGAATGCGCCGCATCCTTTACAACCTCCCGCGGGGAATTTCACATCGCGGGGACCGCAAAGGGCGCCGGAATGATTGCACCGAACATGGCGACCCTTCTCGCGTTCATGATTACCGATGCCCCGATAGCAAAACCTGACCTTGACGCCATATTCAGGCGCTGTATCGATAAAAGCCTTAACGCAATCACTATTGACGGCGACATGTCCACAAATGATTCGGCGTTCCTGTTATCGCCTGCTTCCGATTCGCCGCTTTCCGACACCGAAGACCTCAGGGAGTTTGAAGCCGCGCTCCTCTATGTCACGGAAAAACTCGGAGAGCTCATTGTAACCGACGCGGAAGGGGCCACAAAGCTTGCCAGGATAACCGTTACCGGCGCCGCCAGTGAAGAGGACGCGAAACGTGCCGCACGGGCCATCGCGGAATCGATGCTGGTGAAAACAGCCATGTTCGGCAGGGACCCCAACTGGGGACGGATCGCATGCGCCGCGGGATATTCAGGCGCTGATATTTCAGAAAAAAAACTTACCATACGGATTGATGATGAAACGCTTTTCGCAGACGGCGCCCCGGCCGCAAAAAATGAGGCGAACCTCATGGAAATTCTTGGAAGGCGGTCATACACTATCCATGTGGACCTGGGGCTGGGTAACGGCACCTCTACATATCTGACCTCAGACCTTTCATACGATTACGTGAAAATAAATGCTGAATATTCGACATGACCCGACAACTGAAGCGAATGACACCGGGCATTCACCGGAAAATTATGGATTTCCGGCCCCGGAAAAATGTATAATAATATTGTTATTTAATGTATTGTAAATAAAAACATTCTTGACGATATATATTAATGTGATTCAGTAATAATGCAGTTTTCAGCCATAATAAAATTGTCCGGCACAGGCAGGACATGCAGCTTTCAGCTACAGAGAGGAGCTGTTTCATCTCATACGTTGACAGTACCCCTTTCAGGCTGGAAAAAAATTAAACGAAAGTAATACCGCTGCCAACAATGAAATATTTATCACATAGTATAATATTGTTTTCCTCGTTCCTGCTGGTGTGTATTTTCTCAGCAACAGCCTCCGCGCAACTCTGGAACGACAAAGTTGTTGTCTATAACTTTAAAGACAAAAGCGCCACGACGAACTACAGTTATTATTCCTATATCATTCCCGATTCAATTGCTGTTGAATTAAGGAAAAAGAAAAATATTACAGTCAGCACCTACCCTGTTACTATTGATTTTGTTGACACAAGGACCGGCTCATCAGAAGACAAGCGGAATCACGTACTGTACCTTTCACAGAAAGGAAAAGAACTCTCCGCTGACTTCGTAGTGTCAGGCACATACAGTGTGGACAACAGAAGGATTCACATTAAAAGCCAGATTTTTGACGTAAAAGAGCAGAAGATCGTTCAGATTGATGAATCGAGCAATGACCTGGGGGCCCTTCTGTTTCTTATTATTGATAAAATTACCGGCAAAATCAACAGTGAGCTGAACAGGTTTCAGGAGGAACACAGGGAGCGGTACGCCCCGTCCCCCTTTATAGCCCTCTATGACTCCATGCGGGGCCTGACCTTTGGATTCAGGTTCGGAGAGCAGAAAATGCATAACGATTGGGGTAAAATATACCGCGATTCGGACCACCTCGGATTTTATATATCCTATGATTTCGGGAACATCACATCGCTCAGCAGCACCCCGGTTCTCCAGAACTCAGGGATTTCGGTCCAATATGACTTTTTCTCAACACGTCCGGATAACTACACCTCGTTCCTTTCTGCGCGAAGTGTTACACTCAGCTACATCTATTATTATCCCGTCGCTGAAGGGTTCAGAATCGCGTTTTCTGCCGGCGGCGGTATGACGCGGACAAAGATCATTGTTGCTGACCCCCTACTTGAGGGCGGAGACCCCTTTACTCCTCCTCTGGCGGAAGAAGTAACCTATGACCCGACAATGCTCCTTTCCGTCTATGCTGACTACCGGCTTAACCCCCTTGTCATCAATGCAGGGTATGCCTACAGGCGGATTTTCTATTCCGACACCCCAATGGATCTGAGCATTCTTTTCTTCGGTCTCGGTTTCTGTCTCTAACAAAACCTCATTGATAATAATTAATTATCGGGGTTGCATCGTATCAGGATCAAATTGCTGTGTAAATATGTAATAATTTCTTGACATCCGCTGAAAACACCGGATTCTTGCATAAAAATCGGGCACCACCCGATTTAATTTTTTTTTGGATACACTATATGAAATCATCAAAACTCGAAAAAATCAAGAAAGACGACAACCTTTATCTTTTCCAGAATTACGGGAACAGGCTCCCGGTATGCTTTACAAGAGGAGATGGATCATATCTCTTCGACCAGGACAACAAACGGTACATTGACTTCTTTTCCGGCATAGCGGTTACCTCTCTCGGCAGCAACAATGCAGCCCTGAGCAAGGCACTCCACAGTCAGGTCGATAAAATTCTTCATACCTCGAACTGGTTTTTCAACCGTGAACAGATCGAAGCGGCAAAGCTCATTTCCGAACTGACTTTTCCCGGGAAAACACTCTTCGTGAACAGCGGAACCGAAGCATGTGAAGCCGCCATTAAAACAGCCAGACGATACGGGATGTCAATATCGCCCGATAAATTTGAAATTATTTCATTCACCGGCTCATTTCACGGAAGGACCTTTGGCGCCATGTCCGCGACCGGCCAGGAAAAAATACGTAAAGGATTTACCCCTCTGGTTCCCGGGTTCAAGTTTCTGCCGTTTAACGATATTAACGCAGTAAAAAAAGAACTGGAATCAAATAAAAATGTCTGTGCTGTCATGACGGAGCTTATTCAGGGTGAAGGCGGCATTAAAATAGCAGACCAGAAATTTGTTACACAACTTGAAAAACTCTGTAAAAAGCATAAGGTGCTTCTTATTATTGACGAAGTACAAACCGGCGCAGGGCGGACCGGGAAGTTCTGCGCGTATCAGCATTACGGCATTTCTCCTGACATCATCACCTTTGCGAAGGGCCTGGCGGGGGGATTCCCTATCGGGGCAATTCACACAAAGGACGCTGTTGCCGCGTTACTGGAGCCGGGAAGCCATGGCACCACCTTCGGCGGCAATCATCTTGCCTGTGCTGCCGCAGGAGCAGTATTGAAAGAACTGAAAAAGAAAAGTTTCATGGATAAAATCCGAAAAAACGGCGATTATATACAAAACTATATAAAAAAGCTGAAAGGGAAAACAAGCTGCATTACTGAAGTACGGGGAATGGGGCTCCATATTGGAATTGAGCTGGACAGGCCCGGTATGGATCTTGTGAAAAAAGCCCTTGAACATGGTCTCGTGATCAACTGCACATCGGAAAAGGTTATACGGATAATGCCGTCACTGACAATACCTCTCAGCACAATTAAAGAAGGACTCGCAATATTCGAAAGACTAATAATTGAGGAAGGTAACAAGTCGTGAAGATCCCGGCACTTAGAACAAAAGACCTGTTAACAGTTACAGACTGTACAAGAGAAGAAATACTGGAACTATTCACCTTTGCGGAAAAACTGAAGGCCAGGACAAAATCCGGGCGGCGTTATAATATTCTCAAAGGGAAAACACTCGCAATGGTCTTTGAGAAGAGTTCCACCAGGACACGTGTCTCGTTTGAAACAGGTATCCTGCAGCTCGGGGGACATGCGCTCTTTCTCAGTAAAAATGATATTCAGCTTGGAAGAGGCGAAACCATTGGTGATACCGCGCAGGTGCTTTCCAGATATGTTGACGGAATTATGCTGAGGACGTTTTCCCATGATACCATAATAGATTTGGCTGAAAATGCGTCTATTCCCGTTATTAACGGCCTCTCGGACTCTTTTCACCCGTGTCAGGCCCTTACGGACTTCTTTACCATATATGAACGGACAAAGGATTTTTCCAGTGTAAAGCTTGCCTATGTGGGTGACGGCAATAATGTTGCATGTTCACTGCTCCTCACCGCAGGCCTTCTCGGCGTTGATTATTCCATTGCATGCCCCAAAAATTATATGCCTGACCCGAAGGTTGTGGAGGAGGCAAACAAACTTGCAGCTGTTACCGGCGCTACTCTGACAATCACTTCAGACATAGATGCAGCAGTGCAAAACGCGAACTATCTGTATACCGACGTATGGGTCAGCATGGGTATGGAAAAAGATACGAATAAAAGAAAAAAGGCTTTCTCGAAATATCAGATTAACCGCAGCCTTTTAAACAAATGCGCTCCCGGCTGCCTTGTGCTGCACTGCCTGCCGGCACACCGGGGAGAGGAGATTACCGATGACGTGATGGACTCTCCTCAATCAATTGTATTCGATCAGGCGGAAAACAGGATGCATCTGCAGAAAGCACTTATGTGCGCCCTTATGGGCAAAAACAGAAAAGGAGTATTCTCATGGATATAAAAAAAGTTGTACTCGCCTACTCCGGAGGATTGGACACCTCCATTATTGTCAAATGGCTTCTTGAGACCTACAACTGCGAAGTTATATGTTTTGCCGCAGACGTGGGACAGGAGGAGGAACTTGACGGCCTTGAAGAAAAAGCGGTCAACACCGGCGCAAGCAAGTGTTATATTGAAGACCTCCGTGAGGAGTTTGTCAAAGATTATATTTTCCCGGCAATCAAAGCCAATGCCATATATGAAGACAGATACCTTCTGGGAACCTCCCTTGCAAGGCCTGTCATCGCGAAAAAACAAATTGAGATTGCCCTGAAGGAAGGCGCTGACGCAGTGTGCCACGGGGCAACCGGAAAGGGCAATGACCAGGTCCGTTTTGAAATGGCATTTAAAGCCCTTGCGCCGGAGATTAAAATTGTGGCCCCGTGGAGGATCTGGGAACTTAATTCACGGTCTCTTCTGTTTGATTATGCGGAAAAACACAACATCCCCCTTCCGATAACCAAGGACAAGCCGTACAGTATGGATAGGAACATACTGCATATATCCTATGAAGGAGGCATCCTTGAGGACCCGTACCGTGAACCGGACGAAAACATGTTCCTTCTTACAAAATCGCCGGAAACCGCACCCGACAAGCCGGTATACCTTGATATTGATTTCATTCAGGGTGAGCCTGTCGCGCTGAACGGCGAGAAACTTGGTCCCGTTGAGCTCATGATAAAGCTCAATACACTGGCTGGAGAAAACGGTGTAGGGAGAATTGACATCGTCGAGAACCGCCTCGTGGGCATCAAATCCAGGGGCGTCTACGAAACCCCTGCGGGTACGGTACTTCTTGCGGCGCACCGGGACCTGGAATCTATCACCCTTGACAGGGACACACAGCACCTCAAGGACAACATTGCGAACGAATATGCGACGCTGGTATATAACGGACTCTGGTTCTCGCGTAAACGCGAGGCACTTGACGCCCTTATCAACGCAACCCAGAAAAACGTAACCGGCACCGTGCGGGTTAAACTCTACAAAGGAAACTGCGTTGTGGTGGGCCGGAAGTCTGACATTACCCTGTACGAACCGGATATCGCGACATTTGACGCCAGTGAACTCTATGACCAGAAAGACGCGACAGGGTTTCTGAACATTTTCGGACTTCCGCTTAAAGTCGAGGCGCTTCTAAGGAAAAAGCAAAATAAAAAATAATGGATTCTCTCAACACACTGTGCGGGGCGCTCGAAAAAAGCTATTCCGATAGAGCGGCAGACCGTAGCGCCTTCGCGCACACGTGGAAAGAATGTACAGAAGCGTTCCCCCCTGCGCTGGGACCGATGTATACGGTGAACGAGCTCCCCTCTTTTCATTTCGCATGCAACGCGGGGGACATGGGCCTTGCAGTCCTGTGGATTGTCCAGGCGGCCCTCATTCGTCCCTTTGTGAACAGGATCATTTCCCTGCAGCGAACATTTCCTGAAAGTCTCAGCGCCATACATCCGGAAACTATCGGATCCCTGGCCCACTCTGAAGACAGCAATAACCCTGTTACCATACAGGAGGAAGCGGGACATATTGTGATCAATGGTCTGAAAAAATATATCACAGGCGGTCTCAATTCAGACTTTATTCTTCTCACCGCACGAAAGCCCGGGGAGGAGAAAGTGTCGCACCTTATACACATACCGGCTTCAATGCTCCCCCATGGTGCGCTTCAGGAGCTTTCCCTGGGGACCCTTGAAACCACAAGCCACGCCTCTCTTCGGCTGCAGGGCCTGCAGCTGCCGGAAGAGTACGTCATTCCTTTTGAACCGGGGACCATGAGAAAAATCCTGAAAGTACAGGGCATCCTGGAACGCAGCCTTATTATGCAGTCGTATATCGGCCTCCTCATGTACATTGCGGGCAGGACAGAAGGCCTCCCTGAAAGCACGTTTCACCGTATGCACTCTCTTCTCAATGAACATAACGCGATACTGAAAGCACAGATTGATGCCGTACATGCCGGGAAAAGAATTAACCCCGTATCAGTTGACATTCGGGAATTATCTTCCATTATCGAAACATTAAAAAAACACAATGCCGAACATCACGGGGACACAAATACAGCAATGCGCCTCCGATTCCGTGACCTTGAATTTTTTTCCAGATCCGGCACATAACATCAGGCCCCCGCTTTCACCGGAAACATGCCATGCCTGATGCCGTATTGCATCCCTGAAGCCAGGTTTTTTATCTGTATTCCTGTATTTAAACAATTGACGTATATTGTATACGATATATAATCTTTCATGTGGATAATAGCGTATATGCGGTAATGACGCTGGTGCTGTTCATTACGACGTAACACGTGTTATAACGCATTGTATTGCAGAATCAGGACCCCTTTTATATTAACAGGGTGGTGACACCATACGAAATGCTATTTTCAGAATTGATATATTTCAATTTTTTCTCCACAGGGGCTCTTATCGCGACCTCATTTACCGTGATAGTCGGTATTTTCCTTTTTTTGACACCGCGGAAAACTACCGCAACCCTGCACCTTGCCCTGGTGTATGGATTTATCTCCATTCAAAATTTTGCCTATATAATAGCATCGGCATGGTATTCCCCTGAGGCCGCGTTTCACCGCTGGCTCACAGTGTTCGCGGTGCTGCCGTCACTGATACACATCGGTCAGTTTTTTTTCCACTTTCCTGAAAAAAAAGCGCCTAAAACATCCATCATCTTTCTTGCTGTACAGTATATCACTGCTTTTTTCGTCATGGGTGTATTCGTCATAAGGACCCTGCGGGCTCCGCGGATTTTTCATTTTGAGGGACACTATTGGGACTTCGATACCGATCTTCTCAGTTTCTATATCGCAATAATAATTATGATATATATTCTTATTGTGATCGGGATAGCCATCTGGCGGATTATCACAGAACACAAAGGCCGCCGTGCCGGAATCACCGGGCTTCTGATCTCGTTTATGATTGTTGCCATTCTTCCCGGTATCGCAAACACCCTGAGCCGGGAAGGAGCAATGGACCGGGGGACGTTTCAGACAATATGGAATATCGTTACCATTACCGGATGGTTTACAGTATTTATCCTCTACATCAACATTGCACGGGAAAGAATTACCCTGCTCACGAAAATTGTAAGCATCAGCCTTGTGTCATTTCTCCTGGTGCTGCAAATCATCAGTTATTACATCCTGGAGGACCTGGAAGACGCATTTGACTCAATCCATCACACATCAATGCTTCTCAGCATTCATTCAGACATTCGTCCCCCAAACATGACCTATCTTGTTTCATATCCCGCCGATACAGACATCCCTGATATGCTATATACATCACAACACACCCTGCCATGTATGCGGAATACACTGATTGAACTCCGGAACACACAGATTCATTCGAAATTCATCCATTACACTATTCCCCTATCCGCACCTGAAATTCAAAAAATATTAAAAAACACCCATCCCGGGTTTGGAGGCTACCGCAGCACTATTGAGACGTACATAGAAGGCAGAGATACATCACAGTTCAAAGGGGAGAAGATCGCCGCACTCCTGACGACAGTTTCCGGATACACCGATTATTACAGGCGGAAGATATCCATACTCCCTTCAGAAAACTTCCCCGTACTGCTCCGGAAACGGCTGAAAAAAGTAAAACCTGCATTCAGGCCCTTCAGGAACTTTCTTCTCGCACAGGCAAACACATCACCCCGAACGGGACAATCTCTGAAAAGAGAAATACTGCGGTACATGGTGCCGGTATTGCCTGAATCGAAACGGCGATACCGTTCCTTCCCGTTATCGGAGACCCATGGTGTAGCATTCATTCATATCGAAAACGACAGGATATACGAAGCCGGTTTTTCCTATCTCTCCTACCGGCAATATATCAACCCCACTGCCATGAAGCTTATTATGATGCTGGGCTCGATCCTTGTAGTGGTCCTTGTGGGGTTTCGTATATTTTTTCTCGGCGCGTTTATATCGCCCCTGAAACGTCTGCTCCAGGGTGTCAGCCAGGTTAACACAGGCAACCTTGAGGCAATTGTTTCCGTCAGGCAGGAGGACGAGCTGGGGCACCTTTCACATGCCTTCAACAATATGGTGTTCTCGGTCCGGAGAACCAATGACGAGATAAATCACATACGGCTCTATTTAAAAAATATTTTTGACTCAATGCCGTCTATTTTAATAGGTATAGACAACAGCGGCTCAGTTACTCACTGGAACCGCCAGGCGGAAATCTCTACAAAAATTGACGGCATCACGGCGATAGGGGCGCAAATTGAAAAACTCCTTCCCTACCTTACCCGTTATTCCGACATAATTCATGCGGCAATAGACAATAAGAAAATACAGCACATTGAAAAGGTTCCCTACTTTTCAGGGAACACCTCACAATGTCTGGACATTATAGTGTACCCGCTTATTTCCAATGGAGTAGACGGCGCGGTAATCCGCATAGACGATATTACGGAAAGAGTACGGTTTGAAGAAATAATGATTCAGTCAGAGAAAATGGCTTCCGTGGGAGGACTTGCCGCAGGAATGGCCCATGAAATAAACAACCCCCTCGGCGGCATACTGCTCGCGGCGCAGAATATTGAACGCCGGTTTTCTCCCGATCTCCGGAAGAACATAACAGCCGCCCAGACTGCCGGCATACAGATGGAACAGCTTCAGCAATACATGGAACTCCGTGAAATTCATAAAATGCTTCATGACATTCTTGAAATGGGAGACCGCGCATCACGCATTGTAACGAACATGCTTAACTTCAGCAGAAGAAGTGAATCGAAAAAGGCTCCCCAGGACCTCCGGGAAATCATTGACACAACCATCGAGCTTGCCGCAAATGATTATGATCTCAAGAAAAAATATGATTTCAGGCACATTGAAATTATACGTGAATATGAAGATGATATACCAATGGTACATTGTGTGCAGACAGAAATACAGCAGGTAATACTTAACCTTCTGAAAAACGCCACCCACGCGATGCGGGAAAAGCGATATTACAATGAAAGCCCGAGGATTACGCTCCGAATACACAAAATAAACACCATGGTGCAAATTGAAGTCGAAGACAACGGACCCGGAATTGACGAAACTACCCGCAAAAGGATCTTCGAACCCTTTTTCACAACCAAGAGTGTCGGTTCGGGTACAGGTCTTGGACTTGCTGTTTCTTATTTTATCATACATAATGACCATAAAGGATCAATGACTGTGGACAGTATCGCAGGAAAATATACAAAATTTACAATTAAGCTACCCCTTAGCTGAGTTCAGGGAAGCATATAGTCATCCCATAACAAACAATGAAAAAAAACAATTCACATACAAGCAGGAATTTTGAAGAATCTGAATTCCAGGCACAGTATTTTTTACAGCATGCTGATGATTATATTTACCGCCTTAACGCGCAAGGAATCATTACCTACTGCAATCCCGCAGTGGAGCGAATACTGAAGCTTCCCCGTGAAGATATTATCGGCAAAAACTATCTCGAGTTCGTTCATCCTGACTTCAGGGAGGAAATTGTCCATCATCACCTTTCTCAGTGGGAGAAAGGGCTGCCAAGTACACACAGTGAATTTCCGGTACTCACAAAAGACGGGAGCGATGTATGGGTCGAACAGATCGTCCAGGTCATACAGGAAGGAAACACAACAACAGGATTTCAGGCAATTGGAAGGGATATAACCCGAAGAAAGCACACGGAAGACTTACTGAAAAACAAAAATGATTTTCTCTCGTCTCTTCACGAAACCACCCTTGCTCTGATACACAGGCTGGACACCGGAGATATTCTCCGCATAATAACAGACCGTTCCGCGGCACTCGCCGGAACCGGACATGTCTTCGCGGCGCTTATTGATAAACCCGGCACCCCTCCCGTAATCCGCTCAGCCTCAGGCATTTTCACCGGGCATATAGGAAAAACACTCCCCCCGGAGGAAACTGTCACTGACAAAGTCCTTACAGAGGAAGAGCCCTTTGTTCATACTGACTACACTAATTCCAGAACTAAATTACCATGGGATCAGTGTGAACATATAACTGTTTTTGCTGAAATACCGTTCAAGGCAGGTCCGTCACTTTCCGGAATAATCGGTGCCGCCTTTCTGGGAACTGAACACAATTTTGAACGTGAAAGTATACAATACCTTAACCAGCTTGGTCAGATAGCCTCCATTGCACTGGAAAACGCCCGCCTCTTCAGCAACGGCCAGAGGGAAATTGCCCGGAGGATGGAGATTGAACAGGAGCTGAGAAACTCCAGGAGTAATCTCGCTGATATAATAAACTACCTCCCGGATCCCACGTTTGTCATTGACAATGACGGCACTGTCATCGCGTGGAATAATGCGATGGAAGATCTGACCGGCGTCAGCGAGAAAGTCATTCTTGAAAAAGGCAACCATGAATACTCACTTCCCTTCTACAGGGACAGAAGGCCGATGCTCATTGATTTTGCACTTGAAAACAATACCCACGAAAAAGACACCTATGGTGAAATCAAAGCAGACCGCGACACCCTTATCGCGGAAATTTATATTCCTTTCCTTGGAGCAGGGGGCACCTATTTATGGGAAAAAGCCAAACCGCTCTACGACTCCTACAACAATATTGTCGGCGCTATTGAGACTGTCAGGGACCTCACGGACCGGAAAAAAGCGGAGGAAAACCTCCGGAGTATAACCCAGCAGGTAATACGGAACCAGATGGCACTGAACAGTATTTCAAGGTTCGACAATACCGACCTTGATGACTTTCTCGGTAAAGTTACGGAAACTGCCAGTACCACACTGCACACAGAACGCGTCAGTATATGGTTTTACAATGGCGACCGCTCTGAACTCATCTGCGCCGACATGTATATTGCCGGGGAGAACAGCCATAAGCAGGGAATAGTATACACATCGAACCAGTTCCGTGACTATTTCCGTGCCGTGGAATCCCACCGCATCATTACCGCGCCGGATGCCCTGACTGACTCACGGACCTCTGAATTTGCCGGCCCCGTGTTCGGCCCCGAACACATATCCTCAGTTATGGACGTAACAATACGGATGAGCGGTAAAGTTGTCGGCGTACTGCGGCATGAACATTCAGGCTCCAGGAGAGACTGGTCACTTGAGGAACAGGATTTTGCGACATCTGTATCTGACGCGATAGCTCTTGCCCTCGCGTCGAATGAACGCAAAGCAGCGGAAGACGCCCTGCAGGAGCAGAAACAGTTTACCGAAAACCTGATTCAAAATTCCGCCCTTGCGACAATTGTTATCGACAACACACACCGTGTGATGCTGTGGAACAAAGCCTGTGAAATTCTGACAGGCATTCCCGCGTCAGAGATGGTAGGAACTGACAATCAATGGAAAGCGTTCTATACCGCGAAACGGCCTACCCTGCCGGACCTCATGATTGACGACCTCACATCCGATCTCGGGAAATATTACGATGTGTTCTCCAAATCGGTCCTCACCTCCAGCGGATGGCACGCTGAAGGCTGGTACAAAAACCTCGGAGGCATGGACAGATATATTCTTTTTGAAGCGACCCCCATCACCAATAACAATGGTGAAGTAATTGCAGCCATTGAAAACATTCAGGACATTACCGCTCTGAAAATCACACAGGAGGAGGTGATGAGAATTCGCTCCTACCTGAAAAACATAATTGACTCCATGCCATCAATTATTGTGGGTGTAGATACAAATGTCCACATCACCCACTGGAACCTCGAAGCAGAGAAAGCTGCGGGCATCTCCGAAGAACACGCCCGCGGCAGACTGCTTACCGAGCTTCTCCCCGAACTCAGGCCCCAGCTCAATACTATTGAAACGGCAATGCGGATGAAATGCGCCCAGAAAGTTGAGAGAATACACAAAACACGGGACAGCGGACCACAGTGGCTGGACATCATGGTGTACCCCCTTATTGAAGACAATGTCCTTGGAGCAGTAATCAGAATTGACGATGTTACATCACGTGTCCGCATTGAAGAAATGATGGTGCAGACGGAAAAAATGATGTCCGTGGGAGGGCTCGCTGCAGGAATGGCCCACGAGATAAACAATCCCCTGGGGGGCATACTCCTCGGCGCCCAGAATATAATCAGAAGAATCTCGCCGGACATAAAACAGAATATTATTGCCGCGGAGCAATGCGGTGTATCAATAGAATCTGTCCGCAGCTATATGGAATCGAGGAACATCATTCATATGATACAGGGTATCAGGGAAATGGGTGAACGCGCCTCGAAGATCGTCGCCAATATGCTCAGCTTCAGCAGGCAGAGCGGAACAAAATTTACCCACGCAGACCTCGGAGAACTCATTAACCGGACAATAGATCTCGCCGCGAATGATTATGACTTGAAAAAAAAGTATGATTTCAGGCATATTGCCATCACGAAAGATTTCAGCAGCGACCTCCCTGCGGTATACTGTGTTGAGACGGAAATTCAGCAGGTAATTTTAAACCTTCTGAAAAACTCCACACAGGCCCTGGGTGAAAGCGCTGTCTCCGGGAAAACCCCGCATATTATACTGCGGCTCAGAAAAAATGACGAAAATGCCGTTATTGAGGTTGAAGACAACGGCCCGGGCATGGAAGAGGAAGTCCGCAAACGCGTCTTTGAACCGTTTTACACAACGAAAGAAGTCGGTACAGGAACAGGACTCGGGCTTTCTGTTTCATATTTCATCATAACAAACAACCACAGGGGTTCAATGGAAGTTTCTTCCGTTCCTGGTACAGGGACCTGTTTCACTATTTATCTGCCGATCCAAAGGAGGAACGAATGATGCCGCCTATCCATGTTCTTGTTGTTGACGATGAGGACGTTGTCTGTTCTAATGTTATCGCCTTCCTCGAAGATGAGGGATTTGACGTGGTTTCAGCAAGCAGCGGCGAAAAAGCACTGGACATCATCGCTTCGAAAAAGTTTGACGTGGGAATCATGGACATGCGACTTCCCGGAATTGATGGAAATACACTTATACTCAAGTCCCATGAGCTTCAACCGGATATGAAGTTTCTGATCCATACCGGTTCCACCAACTACAATCTCCCACGGGCGCTTACTGATATCGGCCTTTCTGAGAATAATATTTTCCAGAAGCCCCTTATTGATATGGGTGTCCTTGTTGATGCCATACAAAAACTCGTAAAAGGAAATAATATTTGATGACCGGCGACAGCAACATAAAAGTGCTTACTATTGACGATGAAGATATAGTACGGGAAAATATTGCAGCATATCTTGAAGATAATAACTTCACCGTATTCCAGGGGAAAAACGGCAAACATGGAATTGAGATGTTCCGCAAAGTACGTCCCGATATTGTGCTCCTTGACCTGCGGATGCCGGAAATGGACGGTATTGAGGTGCTGAAACTCATCCGGGAAGAGTCTGATGAAATTCCGGTCATCATGATATCCGGGACCGGCGTAATGAACGATGCCATTGAAGCTCTCAGGGTCGGGGCATGGGACTATATCATTAAACCCATCCAGGATATGGCTGTCCTGGAACACGCGCTGAGTAAATCCCTTGAACGTGCCGCCCTGCTCCGGGAAAACAGGTTATACCGCGAACACCTTGAGGAGGAGATAAAAAAGCGCACCTCTGAAATAGTTGAGCGCACCAACGAGATTGAACTCACCAACAATCTTCTAAAAAATGAGATTGTGGAGCGTCGTCTTGTTGAGGAACGCCTTAAGAAGACACTGCACAGCCTGGAAGAAACAATTGACGGCATTGTGAATACGATAGCCCTGATTGTTGAAATGCGTGACCCCTACACCGGCGGCCACCAGAGGCATGTGTCACAGCTGTCAAAAGCTATTGCCATGGAGATGGGCCTTTCGGGAGACCAGATACAGGGTATATATATTGCGGGGCTCCTCCATGACACCGGCAAGATAGCAGTGCCCATTGAAATACTTGTGAAACCGGGAAAAATTAACGACATCGAGGAAATGATGATCCGTACACATGCCACCGCGGGATGGAACATCCTCAAGGAGGTAGAGTTCATGTGGCCCATCGCAGAAATTGTACTTCAGCACCATGAAAGGATCGACGGCTCAGGATACCCGAAAGGGCTTACCGGGGAATATATTTTGAAGGAGGCAAAAATAATCGGAGTTGCCGATGTCATTGAATCGATGACATTTCACCGCCCCTACCGGGAAGCCCTGGGAATAGAAAACGCACTTGCAGAAATAGAAACCAACCGCGGCACACTGTACGACACCGAAGTAGTGGACATATGCGTTACACTATTCCGCGAAAACAGGTTTTCCTTCCAGTAAATGCAGTGCAACGGGACCTTACTGCATAAAATCAAAAATCCAGCGCACCAGTCCTATCGACACCAGTATTATTCCCTCTATCCTTGAAAGCCGCCATCCCGTGCGGAGAAAAAACATCACAAGAATCACCATCCCTGAAAGCATTATCAGGGAGCTGTACCCCGCAGCGGGAATAGACATCGGGTTGAAAATCCCCGCTATGCCGAGAACGCCGAGAATATTAAAAATGTCACTTCCAATAAGATTACCGGCAGACATGCCGTGCTTCCCTTTAATAACTGCCGCGAGAGATGTTGCCATTTCCGGAGCAGAGGTGCCGGCGGCAACGATTGTCACACCAATAACCCAGGGTGATACACCCATTGCCGCCGCGATAGCGCTGGCGGATTCAACAAGAAAGTGCCCTCCTGCAACAACCCCGGCAATGCTCGCCGGAAGGATACAATAATCCTTCCAGGTAGCTTTTTCTCCCGGTATTTCCTCTTCCTCCAGTACCTCCTTTTTTAAAAACAGAAAGAAAAGGTAGGCAATGAGAAGGGTAAAGAGTATAATTCCCTCAATTCTGCTGAGATGCAGATCACGGAAGAACAGCAGGAGCATGAACGTGATTGCGATCATAAACACGCCGTCACGGTACACAAGCTTTCTTGAAGACGTAATTGACTTTACGATTGCGACAGTACCAAGAATAAAACCGAGATTGAATATATTTGATCCCACGATATTGCTCACGGAAATATCCGCCTGCCCCTTGAGCGCCGCTCCCACGGTGACAGCAAATTCCGGGGCCGAGGTCCCGAATGCCACGACAGTAAGGCCGATAACAAGTTCCGATATCCCGAGACTTTCGGCTATCCGCCCCGCGGACTCCACGAGATATTTCGCACCGAACCACAGCATGAATATTGAAACAACAAGAATAAGAGCATGTAGTACCATAATACCTGTCCTGATCATTAAACTGGTTCCGCAGTCTTCCGGCATATGCCGGCATCTAAAGGCTAATGGGGCAACGATTACAGGGAAGTGCCGGAACGGAGAATATCCGGCGCTGCTACAATGACTAATGACGTAACTCTTCATTAGTCAAGAAAAAAATCATTGCAATATTTGCCCTGATGGTAAGGCTTGATATAATAGAATACGTCTGAAGCGTGCCGGGTAACCGGCGAATATTTACAGATTTCACCCGCACTACAGGCTATATTTATACTATGGTCTCCCTGAAGATCATAGCGGAAGTACAATGAACACTCGTGTTCAAATTTAAGGTATATTACATACACGGTATAGTACAATGTTTAATGATATCCAGCACACCATTGATCTCCTCGAGTCGCAGAAATACATCTGTTCACGGGAGATTGCGACCACCATATTTCTCGCGATGAAAATGGAAAAACCGGTACTCATCGAAGGGCCTGCGGGAGTCGGGAAAACCGACCTCGGGAAGTGTATTGCCAGCGCCCTGAACATGGACCTCATCAGGCTGCAGTGCTACGAAGGCCTTGACGAAGCGAAAGCGCTCTATGAATGGGAATACGCCAAACAGCTGCTCTACACACAAATTCTGAAAGACAAGCTGAGTGCGGTTCTGGAAAGTGAACAGACCCTCGGGGCAGCGGTCGATAAACTTGCAGGAGAAGAGGACGTGTTCTTTTCAGACCGGTTCCTCATCCCCCGGCCGATACTCAAGGCTATCACCACACCAAGGCCCTCTGTTCTTCTCATAGATGAAATTGATAAATCAGACTCCGAGTTTGAGGCATTCCTGCTGGAAGTGCTGTCGGACTTTCAGGTGACAATACCTGAAATAGGGACCATAACCACCGACATAAAGCCCTTTGTGCTCCTCACCTCGAATAATGCGCGTGAAATGTCAGACGCCCTGAAGCGGCGCTGCCTGCACCTCTATATTGATTTTCCGGAAAAAGAGCTGGAAGAAAAAATAGTCTCATTAAAGGTGCCGGAATGCGGAGCCTACCTGATAAAAGAAGTAGTGGAGGCCGTACACAAAATCAGGAAACTCCCCCTCAAGAAGGAACCCAGCATAAGTGAAACCCTTGACTGGGCAAAAGCCTTTGCCCTTCTGGGATGCGAAGTATTGAAAAAAGACGTTGCCATAGATACCCTTAACTTTCTGTTAAAGTACGAAAAGGACATTGAGCTCGCGAAAAAACACGGCAAGGAGCTCTTTGTACAATAACGTCAGTCCAGCACATGCTGTCAGGCCGGTGTACACACCATGAATACACATAACGAAAGAGATGATCATCACAGGATAAAGAGAAAATTTTTCGACTTTATCGCAGTGCTCCAGGATGCCGGCATTCAGGTATCCACGGTGGAAGTCCTTGATATGTTTGACGCGCTTAAATATGCTGATTTCTCCGATAAAACTTCATTTAAGCAGATACTATCCACAACCCTCGTAAAAGACTACACCGATATCCCGGTTTTTGAAAAATGCTTTCTTGAGTTCTTCGAAAAGCGAATTAACGAGAAAGGTTTTGACCCGGACATCTTCATTCAGGACACCCTGGCCAATGAATCCCTGAAGGAAAAATTCGATATCAGCGAGAGTGATCTTGAAGCACTTGAGAATTCAATTGACCGGATAATAGACGAAGTACTGGAAGACCACGGAGACCTCTCACCCAGGGACATGATGAAACTGATTCTGGAAAACCCTGTGCTGTCATCTTCATCGGGCGCTATAGGGAACCTTATTTTCAACACACGCTCCAAATTCGCCCCTCATGGAGGCGGGCAGAATGAGCCGGATGCCGACGGGGAAGACGGGGACATGGAATTTCTGCAGTCACTGATAGAGCAGCGTATCCGCCGCAGGTTACTTGAAAAAAACACCGGGAAAAAGATCTTCAGGCGAGACGAATATCTTCTGACAAAGCCGATATATCAGATAACACTGGCGGAAGTAAGCGAAATGCGTGAACTCATTAAACGCCTGGGGCAGAAGCTGAAAAACCGCATATCACTCAGGAAAAAAAGGGTCAAACACGGCCATATCGACATAAAAAAAACCCTCCGTAAAAATCTGCAGTACGGCGGTACCCCTTTCCGGATTTTCCACAAAGACCGGAAAATTGACAGACCCCAGCTGGTGGTTCTCTGTGACATCTCAAGTTCAGTCAGCCAGTATTCGCGTTTCATGCTGCTCCTCACCTATACACTCCAGAGCCTCTTTTCCAAAGTGCGCACATTTGCCTTTATCAGCAATATGGTTGAAATCACACCGCTCTTCATGGAAATGAACCCGGAACGGGCGTTAAACTCAATATTCAGCGATACTGATTTTACGTACGGCTGGGGAAGCAATTACGGAAACTCTTTTAATCAGTTTATAAATGAATACAGCGATGCCCTGACAGGTAAAACCACTGTACTGGTACTGGGAGACGCCCGCAACAACAGTAACGACCCCGGTCTTGACTCATTTATCAGAATGAAGGAAAAATCACGAAATCTTTTCTGGCTCAATCCCGACAGAAAGCACCTCTGGGACTGGAGCGACAGCATCGCAACACTGTACATGCCGTATTGTAAAGAAATGCGTGAAGTGAAAAATTTTCACGATCTTTCCGATTTTATTGATAAACTCTTTATTTCCTCCCGTTAGGTAACAAATCATTATTGCTATTCCAAATAATGGTATCAGTATCATTGTATTACAATTATTCGTTAATAATTTCACAAAATGGCTTGACATAATTAGTTTATATATCGTATTTTATTTATGCCCATCGTAAAATATGAATTTCTGTCTTTTATAAAGAAAATGTTGCAGCATAAAGTAGAAACGGCGGGCATACATGCAATATTATATACGTCAGCCAACCAACATACAACAATATACGTGATTCCTTGAAAAATGCTGACACGGAGGTTTACATGGAAATTGAGGTAAAGGACCTCGGAGAACATAAAGTAATAGAGGTAAGCGGTGAAATTGATCTTTATAATGTAAGCGAATTAAAGAAAGTTCTCTTTTCTGTGACTGACGGAAGCAATCCAAGTGTTGTTGTCGACATGAAGAATGTTAATTATATGGACTCATCAGGAATTGGAGCCCTTGTGGCAGGTCAGAAGAAAATGAAAGCTCACAACGGGAAATTCAGTCTTCTGAACATACATGAAGATGTATTAAATATCCTGAAACTTGCAACCCTTGATAAATTTTTCAAAATATATGAAGGCGAAGACGAGCTTATTTAGTTTATCCGGTTCTTTTCAGAATAAGCAGTGTCATATCGTCATGGGGGCTGGCGTTGCCCCTGAATGTGTCAACATCAGTAATTATTAAATTTACCAGTTCCTCTGCAGTTTTATCATTGTTTTCCTTCAGCAACCGCTGGAAACGCTGGCTGCCGTATTCATCTTTCTTCTCATTTCTCATTTCAGTGACACCGTCAGTATAGAGCACAACGATGTCCCCCACATTCAGTGTTACTTTCCCCTGGCGGTATTCAACATCATCCATAATGCCAATTGGAACACCGTCAAGTTTGCTTACAGTGAAAGAATTGAGTGTTGACCTGAAACACATCAAAGGCCCGTGTCCCGCGTTTGAAAAGGACAGTTCCCCCTTTGACCTGTCAAATATCATAAAAAACAGGGTGGCGAATTTATCAATCGCGAAATCCGCGCTGAGGGAATCATTAATGGTCCGAACCACATGGGCGCACTGAACGTCCCTTTTATCCTTTGTCTGGGTGACAAAGACCGTGCGGATCATAACCATAACCAGTGAGGCCGGGACACCTTTTCCCGACACGTCGCTTATAAGGGCCCCCACCATATTTTCATTAATATCTATATAATCAAAATAGTCCCCCCCTACGCCCTTCGCGGCACGGGTAAATCCCTTTATTTCAATCCCTTTCTTATTATAAAAACCCATTGGATTCAGTCCTTCCTGAATCTCCTTGGCAATATCAACCTGCTCATCCATTATACGTTTTTCAATTTCAATGTCCTTCCCCTTCTTCAGCTGCGTCGTCATGACATTAAATTCATAGGCAAGCTTTCCCAGTTCATCCGACGAATCAAGTCCGATCCGGTAATCAAGGTTGCCGCGGCCGATTTCCGCGGCACCCTCAGAGAGCTTCCTGATTGGTTTAATAATAACACCCGATAATAATACCGTCCCCAGAACCGAAAGGCCGAGAAATATTAGTGCGATATAGATGATGTTATAGGTAATATCCATAATCCTTTTACGGATAACCCTGTCAGAAAATCCAAGACGCACTGTTCCGGCTCTGTCACGTGACAGGGGATTGATAAGCGGTTTCGAAAAATCATATATTTCCCCCGCACTATCCTTCGGGTCGGGGTATTTTTTCCGGAGTATTTTCTTATGGTCTTTGTTTTTTGAGGCAACAAGGGTCGCCGCATCTTTACTCATGTCGGCGCCATTTTTTTTGGGATCCAGACTCATCCGCACAAAATTGTCATTGTCCAGAAGATACGCATACTCAATAGAGGGTACTTTTTTCAGGTTTTCAATAGATGATATAAGAGAAAGGTCATCACCGCTTTTATAGGCATCCTCGGCAATAATAGCCAGGTGTTCTGTTTCCCTCTGGGCAAAGCTGATTATCTCAGACCGGAGCATTTCACTGGAATCCATCCTGACATAGATAGCCATTGTAATAATAATAACTGAAACCAGAGCGATAATGGCAAATGCCAGTTTGAAACGAATACTGAACTTCACCCGGGGAGACTGGACCGCGCTCTCTCCGTTCTCATCAGAATCACGCGTTCCCGGAGCAGCTTTATCTTTAATCGTTACCATCGTCTCTGTCCCTCATGTGTTTATTTCCTTAACAATACCAGGCATTTTCTGATATTATTCTTCGCACGTTGATGGTATCTGTCAATCGCAAGAACTTTCCTCCATTCCTGAATTGCCCGTGCAAAATCATTGTTTGAATAATACGCAATACCTTTATAATAATACTGCCGCACCATCCGCTGCTGTTCGGGTGACAACTGGTCCCGTCCCTCCTGGACCTGTCCGCGGCTTATGCGGAGGATAGACTGTATCTTGTTCAGATTTATAAGAGCGCGTGTGTTATCAGGGTCTTTTGCGGACACCCACCTGAACTCATTAAGCGCTTTTTGAAGATTTTCAACACCGCCGCGCCGGTAATAATTCAGTCCCAGATTATATCGCGCGCTGATTTCTTCGGGAGTAACATTGGCGTCAACAATCCTCCTGACCTGCTGTGGTTCCCTGGTGGATGCGATAAGGGCATCTATTTTCGGATAATCCGGATTAATTGATTTTACAAGTTCAAATTTTTCTTTGGCACGGTCATATTTTTTTATCTTCAGATAGTCCTTTCCATCATTTACTATTTTGGTGGAAAACCTGTTAAACTCCTCCGGATTGGTTCGGGTGACACGGAGCATGTACGCGGAAGCAATTTTATTACGGGGGAAAAGCTGCAGTATCTGTTCCCACTTCTGCCTGGAGCCCCTGTAATCACCATTCATGTACAGTTCCTTACCTGATACAATCATGAGTCCCACGATATCAAAATACGGTGAATTCTCATCTACAATCTCTTCCGCATCTATTTTCTGCGCATCTTTTGAAATTGCAAGCTGTTTTCGGGCAAGATCATTTTCCGGGTCAAGCTTCAGCACCTGCTCAAAGGATGAAATGGCATCGTTGTACCGGGCCTCAGCATAGGCGATCATGCCTTTGTCTATCTCGGTTTCTACTTCCTTGATGCGCTTACGCCGCAGAAATTCCTGATACTCCTTCCGGAGTCCCGTTATGCTTGCAAGGCGGTACCTGGTGTCCTTGTAGTCCCCCCGCATTAAATCAAGGACATTCCTGAACTCATCCTCCGCAAGATCAAACTTGTTCTCCCTGAGATTCTTCAGCCCTGACACATAAAATCCTTCCGCCTGCTGCCGCTTCTGTGCGGCATAGCGGGCCTCATTGAGTTTTTCGTCAATTTCCCGTATCTGGTCTTTCGCGTCTCCGTTATTCGGATCAAGGTTCAGCACCTGTTTATATACACCGCGCGAGTCAAAATATTTCTTCAGGTCAAAAAGGCTTTTCCCCTCCTTAAGAAGGTTTGATATTTTTTCAAATTTCAGACGGTTGTTAAGGGCCATCTCCGCCCTTCTCTTCCCCTCCAGTGCCTTTTTATCAAGAGGAACAATTGCGAGGACCCCCTCCCAGCACTCAATGGAACCGGCATAATTTTCATCATCCATCCGCTCTTCGGCACAGTTCATAAAATCCCGGTATTTCTTTCTTCTTTCCAGGTCAAGGGCGATCTTTTCCTCCGCGAGGCGGACGTCTTTATCGAGCTCCTTCATGGCCTCACGGAGTTCACGGAGCTCATCGTCATTAGGGTCAATTCTATAGGCGATAAAGAAATACTGCAGTGCCATTTCGGCGTTCTTTTTTCCCGAATTAAAATCCCTGATAGCCTTCTCAAGATCTGCTTCATTCAGATCAATTTTTATCCTGTTCCGCGCCTTTCGGTAATTGATCCGTGCCTTCTGATAGGCCACATCCCTCTTGTACTTCTCTTCATACACTAACTCAATTTTCTTCTGGATCCGTTCATTGTCAGGGTCCTGTTCAAGGACAAGCATCCATGTTTCCAGGGCCCGGGTAAAATCCCGGTTGTCATAATATTCCTGAGCAAGACGGTTCAGGTCTTCAATGTTCTGGGAGGGCAACTGTTCTGCTGCGAACATGGAAACCGCAATGATGGCTGCAAGCATAATGTAGGTGGATTTTTTCATCTCTCAGGTTATTCATTGCCATAAAAATAGAATTCACATCCCTATATCTATCGGCATATTCTCATCACGGGGCTATACAATGTCACACGCTGTTACATTTGATCATCACAGACAATACTGACATACAACAAATTCAAGCGATTTGCCACCCCTGTTTTCAGTGTACTAAAAATGCGGCGGATGTCAATTGTTTTTACCGGACAGATATCGCCCCTACCACAGCTTGAAATCGGTTTTAAGGTCGACAGAAGTAATGAACTGCCTGAAACGGTAGCTTTCATCAAGTTCATCGGTGTGATAATAGAAATATTTATATTTTAAGGACACTCCAAGATAGCTGTTAATCCTTGCGGTAATGGCATTCACCAGATCGACCCGGGAAGTACCCTTTACGTTATCATTGTCCCTTTTTGCTTTTGTAAAAAATGAGTCCATCGTAAAGGAATATGTAAGATTCTGCAGAATATCCCATTTGAATAAAATTGTTGTTTCAAGACCGTAGAGAGGGACATCTTCAGGATCATGGACCTGTTTTTCGAACCCTCCCCCGAGGCGGCCTTCAAACCGTACCGTACCCCCGGATGATGAAAACTTGAAACGGGCGCCGACTGTTTCCCGGATAATTGTCGGGCGGAGCCCGTCTTCATTCTGTTTTACTACAGTTTCACACTGGGATTTATGATACGGGTTCACAAAGCTGTTAAGGTTCAGGTTATATTCAAAAGTCCCCCGGAGAAGGTTTTTTACAAGAAATTTCCGGGTGGAGGTTTCCCCGGTGTCACTGTCCTTCTGTTCCTCGTTCAACTCCACGTAATTCATGTAGGGGGTCAGAATAAACTGGTGAAGACTGTTGTACACGGTACACACAATCATATTCTCCATGCCCCATTGCGTGTACGAGGATCGGGGCTGTCCCGGAGGGGTACTGATTTCCTCGTCACGTGAGACATCAGCATAATCAAGATAATTCGACAGGAGCACATCGATAGTACCGCGGAACCGTCTGTCAAGATATCCGAAATCATCGCTCAGGAGGGCCTGGCCGTTCTCCATATCCTCCCGGATTGTATCGGTGACACTCTTCCAGTGATTATTGTAGGCAAGGTCCCGTTTCCTTAGTATGCGCGCGACATCCTCATATACCGATTGTGTCGATACAATGCGGTATAACCTCTTATCGTCCACAATAACGCCCTGCACCTTATTGTCCCGGACCCCTTTCACCACAGTATCGGATATATTCTCCGTGACCTTCCGGAGATCGTTTCCGTCGATCCTGCAGGTAAATACGGGAAATTCATCATTTGATATTTCATAGAGGTCATACACGCTGACGTCATCCTTCAGTACAGTCCGGTTTACACTCCCCCGTTGCACAAGGGACACCTCGGCATTATACCGGTCCCGGAGAAGCTCGGCGATGCGCTCCTCGTCAACAGGTATCTCCTTCCCCTTTACACTGGCGATACGCTTCTCCCCTTCAGACCTGTAACGCCTGCGCCACAATTCCAGCCTGTTTGAAAACTCACGATAGGAACCGTTCCCGATACGATGATATTGCGAGGGATAATACATATACCGGGACGCTCCCGCCTCACGTGCCGGATCAAACTCCAGTACGTAATACCCCTTTCCGGGAGGAGCAAAAAAAATTGAACGCCCGTCACCGAGGTTCAGCCGCTTTACCCTGGTGCCGTACATGGTTCCATGGTGGTCCCCGCCGCAGAGGGCAATACGTATTTCAGGATACTCCTTCATGAGGGTGATATTCTCCCGTGTCGTCAATCCGGACATGAGCACAAATGATCCGGCACCCTGTTCTCTGGCTTTCGCGATACTCTCTTTCAGGGATGCGCGGTAATCCTGCAGAGACGTGCCGTGGACATTTTTTTCAGCAATCTCAAACTGGATTTTTTTTGAAGAAACACCAATGAACGCAGTTTTCTGACTGCCCTTCTGATAAATAAAGAAGGGGTCAAAGACCTGTTTATTATTTCTGACAATATTGGATGAAAGGAGTTTTGTCGTACGGCTTTTCCGGAGATATTTCAGATTATCGACGCCTATGCGGAGGTCTTTTGAAGAAACCAGGACGCCATTGCAGTGAAAAAAGCCGAAGAAATCCATCATGACGGAACCGTAACTGTATTTGGAAAGGACACCGGGATAAAAGGCATTACCAAGATCGACATACAGATCCCCCCGGTTCCTGCTCTTTTCGTACAGGATGGACTGCCCCAGAAGCAGGAGTTCATCGTTCCTGTCGTAGTCCTCTCCCTGGAGCATGGTGCGGCCCTCAAGGTTCGATGTGATGATAACAGATATCCTCTCCGCGAAAGCTTCCGCAGGAGGCAGCAGGAGGGCAATAACTGCAAGAAAAAATATAAGGCATGTTTTTTCAGGGAGTCTTCTTTTCATCGCGCTGCCCCTTTACGGCTTCCTCAGTCAGCTTCTTCTGCTGCTGCAGCTGTTCACCCAGTGACCGTATAGTATCTTCAAGGGCCCGTCCCTGTTTCTCCAGTGCCTCTATCCGGTCACGTGCATCCTTTATCTGCTGTGCCAGGTCCCTGTTCTTTGCGGCAAGATCCGCAATCTCACTTTCCTTCTGGACAACCACTTTTTTCAGATCTTCAATCTCGTTGGAAAGAACATATTCACGGTCCGCAAGCTGTTTCTTCAGGTCCTCCCGTTCTTTCCCGCGCTCCTGTTCATTTTTTCTGATGGTTTCATTCAGTTCCGCTATATCGGCACTGAGACGGGCCTCGATTGAGTTCTTTAGATTGGTGAGCTCCTGTATTTTTTCAGAGCTTTCCTTTTTCAGAATACTGCTTTCAGTAACGGCGTTATTATACCTGTTTTTCCAGAGAGCAAGATCCCTCTTGTGCTTTTCCCTGATTGAAGCAACCTCAGACTCAAGGGATTCAACACGTGCAATACTCTGGGAGAGTGTTCGTTTGTAATCAATGTTTTCCTCACGGATAACACTGTTTTCGCGCTTCAGCATTTTCAGGCTTCCCGTCATGAGCGCATTTTCCGATTTCAGCTGCCTGTTCTGTTCAAGACAATCCCTGCTGCCCATTGTGGCGCATGCAAGATATCCGGAAACAGAAAAAACAAGGAAAACGAATAGTACCACCGATAAATTCTTCATAGACATCACACACCCCGATCCGTATAGCGGACAGCTGGAAATATGATAAAGAAAGCAGCATCAGTTTGTCTATCAAAAATATTTGACAACAGGATATTTTCACTATAGTATTAATGCCGGGTGTAAGGCGGTCATACACGGTTTACCTTCTTCTCAAAAGGGTACAGGTCTCCAATTATGAATAATAAATTTTTCAAAGCATTCGGGGCGATATTATTTGCCCTGTCCCTCTCCTGCACCACAGGAGACCAGGTACTGCGTGACATCCCTTCAGACAGGGTCCACGAGGTGCGGATCATACGAGTACTCGACCCCCGGCTGCCACGCCTCTCGGACAGTGAATTCAATGAAATGCTCGATCACCTGCAGGTGTACATTAAAGAGTACCTCGGATATCATGCGCGCTTCACCCGGATACCCGATATTGATATCCTGCGGTTCAAAAAGGACATGGCGTTCATTGAAAACCTTGACGACATGAAGGTCCTGAAAAAAGGCCTCCTCGACATCAGGAAAGACACTGACCGCCGCAGGCTCAGGGAGTTTATCCGCGCCCTGATCAGCAGGACAGATAAAAAAATACTGGCATCCTACGTGCCGGATTACGCGGCGCACAAAGACCCCCGGAGACTTGCGGAACACCTGTACAGGCAGTATAGTGAGAAACTTCGAACCATTCAGGGAATCCGTACCGCCGATGGTACTGCACTGAATTCATCGGGATACGAAGAAACCCTGACCTACCCCTTCTGGGAGATGGCGCTGCGTCATCTGCAGAAGGCGGACTTTGTCTTTACCAATACAATTATGGCGGACGCGGAAATTGACATCCCGATATATGTAGTACTCCGTTACGGCATCACCACGGGAATGGTAACAGGCAACATTCACAACAGGTTCCGGGGGGCTGGAATAATGTTCACCCTGCCGTTTCTTTCACAGGACAGGTTTTTCAGGAAAGAGAGGAAAGAGCGCATTCCCGCAGCCGAAAAAACCAGGGTCATTGCGCTCTATTCCACCCACGAGTTCGGTCATTTCTTTAATCACTATAAAGACTATTATGACCACAGGAACTGCATCATGGTCCCCGCCAATGACCTGAACTACTACCGGTGGTACAGGGAGAGAAGAGAGGGCCGCTGCACCCTTACACATGAAAAGCTGCAGAGCTTTTAACGGCCCTCGTATATACTACAGCCTGTCGGCGATGAGGCTCCCGATTTCGGCGGTGCCTGTCTGTTTTTTACCGGGGGACATGATATCGATAGTCCGGTACCCATCCTCGAGGACCGACTCAATGGAGGAGAAAATTTTCCCGTAGGCCTCATCCATTCCGAAACTGTATTTCAGCATCATGGCAGCGGAAAGAATCTGGGCGATGGGATTCGCGATGCCCTTCCCGGCGATATCAGGGGCCGATCCACCCGCAGGCTCATACAGCCCGAAGGCGCCTTCAGACAGTGAAGCCGAGGGAAGCATACCCAGGGACCCGGTAATCATTGAGGCTTCATCGGAGAGGATATCGCCGAACATGTTCCCGCAGAGCACGACATCGAACTGCCGGGGATTACGGACCAGCTGCATGGCGGCGTTATCGACATACATGTGGTTCAGCGCGACATCCGGATACTGTTTCCCTATTTCCGTCACCACCTCACGCCACATCACCATGGAGGACAGCACATTCGCCTTGTCTATTGAGGTAACTTTATTATTGCGCTTCCTTGCGGTTTCGAAGGCCACTTTCGCGATCCGTTCAATTTCCGGTACGGTATACACCAGGGTATCAAAGGCCTTATTTCCCTCTCTGCCTTTGGGCTGACCAAAGTATATCCCCCCGGTGAGCTCCCGCACCACGAGGATATCAAACCCGTCACCAATCAGTTCAGGCTTCAACGGGGACGCGTCTCGCAGCTCCCTGAAAATAATCGCGGGACGCAAATTCGCGTACAGGTTAAAGCGCTTTCTCAGGGGCAGAAGCGCTCCCCGTTCAGGCTGTTCCTCCGGCGGGAGGGACTCCCACTTCGGGCCGCCTACGGACCCGAAAAGCACCGCATCGGCGCTCTCGCACACCGCGACAGTCGACTCAGGGAGTGCCTTCCCCTGTCTGTCTATCGCCGCGCCTCCCACGTCAGCCTCACTATACTCAAATGCAACCCCGTAAAGGCTGGAAATTTTATCAAGCACCTTTATCGCTTCAGCCATGACTTCCGGCCCGATTCCATCGCCGGGAAGCACTGCAACGTTCTTTTTCGTCATTATACGCTCCTTTTCCTGTCAATCTGTTACTTACTGTTACGCACAGTGAAGAGCGACATTATTTTCAATATCGCCCCGCACCGTCAAGAAATTATTAATATCACACACCGTTCGTGAAACAGGACTGTATTACATTATATCCGGCCCGGAATAATATGTCCATATTATTATTTCATAATAAAAAGTGATTGATTTAATCATCTATTCCTTTTAGTTTTACAAATCAAATTACAAATACTTGTTCATCTTTTGTATTATAATAAAAAACGGTATACTCATTGCAGGGAATACAAAAAACAATCAATTCCACACAGCGGGACGCGGATTTATTTATTGATAATGCCGTCTTTTTCCTCAGGAAAATTCAGGGAAACGGACTGTGCCCCAATATTCACGAATACTTTTTCCGGCTGATCCTTGACGAGGCGATTCAGAACTCGATTCACCACGGTAATGCCGGCGACCCCTGCAAGACGATTTATATAACAATAACTCCATCCAGCCAGTTCATCACCATCACTGTGCGGGATGAAGGAAAAGGATTTTCACCACAGGAAGTAAGCGACCCCCGCTCCCCGGAGAACATCACCCGTCCCGGAGGACGGGGCATACACCTCATAAAAAATTTCGGGCGGGCCTGCTGGAATAACGAGGGGAATGAAATAACAATAATTCTTGAAGAGGGTACAGCTGCTGATGCAAACTAGCGGGATACCGGAAAACGGATTCACTACACACACCATACCCGGGAACACGACTCCCGCAAAAGAAGCAAAAAAAAGACGCTCCCATGAAGAGCGGGTAGCCCGGTTCTATTCTCACGGATCAAAAAAGCGCTCCCGGGAGGCGGAGGGATTTCTTTCCTTCGGGTTCTGGAACGAAGAAACCGCCGATTATCATGATTCATCGAAGAAGCTCCTCTCCTATGTCCTTGAGAATTCACGAATTACAAACCCTGAGAAAATCCTCAATGTTGCCTGCGGATACGGCACAGAAACTATTGAGATTTTTAAAAAACTGCAGCCCCATTCAATCCATGCTATAGATATCACAGAGGCCCACATCCGTGTCGCGAAGCAGTGTGCC
>ERZ795048.568-NODE-568-length-38087-cov-15.661443_pt1 | contig 38087 bp, 31 predicted proteins | sample MGYA00375132_ERZ795048 | MGnify/ENA primary metagenome ERZ795048 (study PRJEB30177, sample SAMN05720225) | activated sludge metagenome | isolation source: Anaerobic digester | place: Hong Kong | collected 2014-12-17 ...
CTCAAGGGAAAATCCAGTTCCTTGAAAAAGAGGATCTGCTGAAGTTCAAAGATCTTATCCTCATCGTAATATCTGTATCCGTTTTCCCCGATAACGGTGGGCTCAAACAGACCTATCCTGTGATAATGCTGAATACTTCGGATCGAAACGCCTGAAATGGCGGATAATTGACTGACGGTGTACATAAATTCCTCCTGTGATGATCATCTACAAAAAGGATTATAGACTATTACATAACGTAAGAGTCAATGGGGAAGCGGGAGATTAAGTGTAAAGGTATCATGAATCGGAGAGGTCGACGGTTTTTCGGCTTGTCTTGAACTGGAAGAACGAGCCGACGATCAGCAGGATGAGGAATAAGACAAGAGACAGATACCTGAAGAACTGATGTGAAGTAGTGAGTGAGGTAAAGACCTCCAGTAACAGATACTGTACGGAAAAAACAACGAGGACACTTCCGGTCAGAGCAGTGAGAAAGATCATGAAGAACTTCTTTAGGAGTAGGACGAAAACGGCAAACAGGATGGCTATAAAGACGGTGAAAAGCAACGTGTTGCTGATTTCAAAGGTGAAAAGGGTCAGGACAACCTGCGAGATGAAGAGTCCGAAAGCAGCCCCGAAAAGAAAGATGAAAATATTCCGCAACAGGAGCGAGGCAATCGCCATGATTACCGTGCCGAGTATGACAAAAAGGGCTAGTTCCGCATTGGTAACGGTGAAGAAGCGCTGAACGATATTGTAGGTCGCAACGGATCCAAGATAGGCCCCAAAAAGCATGATCAGCACAGGGAGGAGTTTATAGCCGTAAAAAAGAACGGCAACCCCACCCAATGCGATGAAAAACACGATAAGCGAGGCATGCCTGTTTGTTCTCATTTTTGTCAGCAGTTCACCCTTGTTGATCTTCTCGGGAGAAAAGATGACCCTTATCTGTTCTTCTATCCGGTCAAAATTAAAAAGATTTCTGTAAAGAATCGGAATTCCACTGTCATTTTGACTCTTCTGGACATTATTTAAAGAATTCAGATAATTATAGTAATCCTCCGTTGAAATTTCCGTATCCGGATTGGCTGCAAAAAGCGGATTGCACAGCAACCCGATGAGCAGCAGGATCAGAAAAAATTTTTCCATTTAATATCCTTTGAAAGTTTTTTTCATCTGTCCCTTGATCACAGGTCTCAGGATAGAGGAAATCAGCCGGCTAACCGGGTTTATCCTTGTGTCGTAATAATAATCGGATTCAAACCATCCGTTCTCTTTCCAGTAATTAAAATCCGTTTTATTACCCTTTTCACCCATTTCAGCATTTAACTTCCAGACTTCAAACCATAGCTTATCACCGATTCCGGGTGTTTTTCCGGCAGAATCAAGAGAGTGATAGAATCGGTTGGTCTTGTTTCTGATCTTTTGGACGGTTTTGGGAACAAGATGATTCTTGAGGACGGGAAGCTCCGGTTCGCCACATTTGACCGTAACGTGAAATCCCCATTGACTCAGTGTCTTTGAGATGTATTTTATGGCGGCACTGAACATATTACCCCTTGTGACGATAACCATGGCCTTCTTGTTGAAGAAACGAGGACGGTGAACCAGAAAAGCAAACTTGTCGAACATCGCCTTGATGATGAACGTTTCGCGTCCGTTATATACCGGAGAGGCTATGATTAAAGCATCGCACCACTCCAGTTGTCTCAGCAACTCCTTTTCTGTTTCATAGGTCGGACAGAATTCCTTGCCCTTTGTGATGGCAAGGGCGCAACCATAGCACCTGGTGTCGATCAGATCCCTGATCATGAATTCTCTGATTTCCGTCTCTTTTTCAGATAACGCTTCTCTCACGGGGACCAGTGTTTTATCCGTATTCCCTTTTCTGAAACTACCGTTCAATATGAGGATTTTCTTCATGGACAACCTCCTGAAATGTGTGATAATTATAGCACAGTCTCTTCTGTGCTTAATCTTTTTGCGTTTATTTACGGGATTGTCCACCTTATGGTGCGCAAAAAACGCTTTCATGAGATGAGTTGACAAAAAGATTATCTGTGATATAATTCTGCTGATAGAGAAATAATTCACAATGTAACCGGGGGTTATTCCTTCTTTTTCTGGTGAATTGCTCTTTTAAAAGTTAATGCGGATGCGTTTATAAGAATATTTTTTTATCAGTTATCGATAAAAAAATATCTATTGGATCAACAGATATAAAGGGATGTTTGGGGCGATACTATTCAGCATAGTCTGAGTGCTTTTCATGTGGCTGATATTTATCAAATCCTTAACAACATCTATTGTCCTCAAGTTGGCCTGGCCAACTGGGCAGTTCCTCTGTTCAGCTGTAAACGGCGTGTTTATGGTTGAGTGGGAGAACTGCCCTTTTTAATGCGATAGGGCATTCAGGTATTTAAGGAAACTGGTCAGATCTTCAGTATCTATCTTTCCATCGCGTGGTCTAGAACAGTCATAATCCGGATCGTATACAACTGAATAATCATCCTTTTCCAGATGCCGTACAAGCAGTTGATAATCGCTCTGATCGACGACTGAATCACCGTTGAAGTCGAAATCGGCCAGGTGTCTCTCGTCCAGTTCGAAATAGGGTATGGCCATGAGATCACTTTCTATCATCCAGTCTGAGATCAGATAATGTGTATAAGCCTTTTCGCTCGGAATCGGCTGGATATAATAACCGTTCCATCCCCATCCGGTATTCCAGCTGTTCTTGATCACCCAGAACTCGGTGGCTTCCCAGGTGTCATATGAATTAGGATCATCGATCAGCACACTTTCTGTGTATGCCGGAATCCAGCCCATCAGTTTTAAGTCATCAATATCAAGCCACCCCACCAGCGTTACGCAATGACCGCCGGAATAACCGTATTGAGTCGGAACATAAACCCCATGACTGTAGGAATACAGATCCTGGGGGACTGACAGGCTGACTGCAATCGCACCGTATTTTACCAAAATTTCCTTGACGGCGTTTATATAGGCATCCCGGGAATCGTAATAATAATCAGAAAAGAAACCAGCCGGGATCGTCAGTGTCTTGACACTCCTCTCGAGATTATCGGACCAGTTGTCGTTTGTCGGATTCCATCTGATGTATTCACTGAAATCAAACTTCCTGTAGGGGAAATCATCTTCAGCCGGTATGCCGTATCTGATGGCATTATAGGTAGAAAATAGTTTATTACCTCCCGAATCAAGGGCTGAATCCTGAATGATTGGATCCGATTCACTTTGCTGTGTATCTGCATTAAACATCCAGTTTCTGTAAACGTACCAGTCAATATTGTGATAGGAAACGAACTGTTCTGAAAAATCATAGGTGTTATCCTGATAATCAATCGGGAAAATAGAATCCGAGAGGATGATTTTCCCTTCCTGAACCAGTTTTGCACTTTCAAAAGAGGCAACGGTTCCAAAGGCCCAGCAGGTTCCATGACTGGCCTGATCCCTGACGGGAGAATGTGTTGTGATATATCTTGAAGGCAACTCGATATCTCCAATCGCCTTATATACACACAAGGAGGATTGGGTCAGCTCTTCCTGCGTGGTTGCCCTGCTGTGTATATCCGTTTTCTCGAAAAGCTCAAGCTCTCCTGCCCATTTGTCGTAGACCTCGTTGAGTGCTTCAATTCCGTTTTCAGAATAAAGGGATAAGACTGAGGGAACTGCTGCAACCCAGGGGGCGTTGCGTTGCACTATCTGTTTTTTCACCCTTTCACATTCCGCCTGTGCCTGTTCCAGTAAAGAGGAAGCAAATGATATTGAGGTAAAAAGCAGCACGATGAGGATCGTCCATCTTTTTATCATGATTACGCCTCCCCGTCCGACAAGTAGATTCTGAAAATGGAGTGATCAACTTGTATACCGTCTATCGTGCGGTTATTCTGATCTCTGATATATTGATCATTGTATGGAATAACGAAGTACAACCCATCATCGTTCACCCTATTGTCAAGTGCGTATTCGACCGTGACCAGTACATCAGTACCTTCAGCGGTATTCAGACTGTTTTCAACGAATCCCTTTGAAAAACTATGACCCCAGTAGTTTTCCTCACAGAAGGAAAAATCATCATAACCCTCTCTGAAATGCGGAAAGTAAACGCTTGTGAGAGAGGCCCCGTCAAAGAGTAGATCGAGACCAAACTGCATATACATCAATTCGCCGTTTTGGGAGGTATCATTCTGAAAATAATCATGTACACCCTGTGCACAGTATTCCTTGATATTTCTCCCCGTGAAGGTTATCGTGATGCTTCCGGAGGCCTCCCGGGTCGGGAGTGTCAGATCGCTCACGGCAAACTCTATGACGGGAGATTCATCGCTTGAATATCTTTCATCCAGCCTGAAGCGGATATTTCCCGCGTTTCCCCATGTTCCGAGTTCACTCTGGCCCTGAATGTAGATATTGTAGGCTTTTCCCGTTTCAAAAAGGTCATATATCACATCGTTGATCACGACACGGTTGTCTGAGACATAAAAAGATCGCTTGTTTGGATTGATCTGTACCCATGCCCGTTCCATTGCCGTGGGATCCGTGTAGGGAGACGCCATTGTAAATCCCCCCTCCCCGTCGAGGATAAAGAGTCTGCCCCATTCCTCATCATACGCCAGGATGGCGAGTCTTTGCGTCATCAGGTTGTAAGTGTCATAATTCCAGTAGATCAGGGCATTTCTACCCATGGGGGCGGCACTTCCTTCTACATCATATTCTCTGTCGGCCGTTCGGATATTGACGGTAGGCCCATCAAGGTTGACACTGAAATGAAAGGTTTTAGAAGCGTCTGATAGCTCTACGGCGGAAAGGTTCAGTATATGTTCACCGGCTTGTATACCTTTCAAGCTGATTTCTGTCAAAGTTGTCGTGGCAGGTTCCCCTTCATCCAGAATATATTGAAAGACATGGACCGCTCCGTCACTAATTTTAAATGAGATTAATACGGTACTCGTAGCAAAGGTTATTCCGTCTTCTGTGATAAAATTGAAAGTGAAAAGCCTGAAAGGCTTTGTACAGGAAATCAGGATCAGAAGAATCATAAGGGACATGAGTATCATGAGTGTTATCGATGTCTTTTTATTCATGAAACCACCTCCTGAAGTTGAATGAGTGAATTTTGTCTTCTTCATTTAAATGGATTGAACAGAATGATTATAGCACCATTTGATCTCGATTTCCTTTGTTACAATAATGCATATGATAAGTTGTTTAATATTACTTGACACGATACCCTATTCCGAGTAGTATTAACCCTTGAATTTTGAATAAGTGAGGTGTTTGAATGGAAGAAAAAATCTTGAGAAGGGCGATGATAAATTCTATCATTGAAGGTTCGGGGGCATCCGTGTTTCTGATCATGATACAGGGATTTGTTTTTACCAAAGTTGCGATAGAATTTGGTGTGAATGAGTTTCTACTCGGGTTTCTCATGGGAATTCAGCTTCTCAGTCAGGTCTTTCAGATCTTTGTCCCGAGAATCATCAATCGAGTGGGGAAAAGAAAACCGATCGTTATCATCTTCTCCTTTCTTACACGCTCATTATGGCTTTTACTCGTTATTTTTCCAATATTTGGATTGATTACCAAACAGTTGTTTATCTCTGTTGTTGCGCTCAGTTTTATCTTTGGTGCCTTTTCAGGAAATGCCTGGACTTCATGGATGAGAGATCTTATTCCTGAAAAGAAGATGGGGACCTTTTTCGGGACGAGAAACTTTATCAACACGGCGGTCAGTCTTACCTTTATATTGATATTTTCAAGGATTCTTGAACACAATCCGAATATGAAAGGCGTTCAGATCGTCGTACTGATCGGGTCGATTGTGAGTCTGCTGAGTATCTTCTTCCTGTGGAAACAGCATGAACCACCGCTGAAAGATATGGAAACCGGAAATCTTTTTAAGTTCATCATCAGTAATAAAAATAATGTCCGCTTACTCATTTTTGGGGGGTTCTGGAACTTTGCCAACCTCTTTGCCTCGGCCTTTTTTTCCTTTCATCAGATACAGAATCTGCATATGAGTTTTTCGCTTCTCGGAATATTGTCCATGAGTTTTAACCTGGTCATGATCGGCTGTGCCTTTTTCTGGGGGAAAATAGCGGATAAGATCGGTCATAAAAATGTGCTCAGAATAGGTGTTGTCCTCGCTTCGATACTGGCGACTGTCTGGTTTTTCATGACACCTCAGACGGTATCGGTTCTCATGTGGGTGGATATCTCACTCGGTGGGATTGCCTGGTCTGCCATTAACCTCTCTATCTTTACCCTGCCGCTCATCGTTGGTGGGTCTTCCGCAGGTATCCTTTACGGATATTTTGCAGCGGTCAACGGGATATTTGGTTTTATCGGCTCACTATTTGGCGGAACGGCCGCGAATTATCTGAGTAATGTGAATTTTTCGTTCTTCAGTCTGGAGATGAATGGCCTGCAGTTTATCTTTCTTTCAACAGGGATTATGAGGTTTCTTTCACTTTTCTTGTTGAACAGGGTTGAAGTGAAGGGCCATGTCCGTCTTAAACAGGCGTTCGGAAGGCAATTTGCCGGCTTTAACAGACGCAGGGGGTCCAGTGATCTCTTTGAGCCTATTCCGCTCTTCAGTTATATGAATTCCATGCTTCTTGATAGCAGAGCAACGGATATCAAGGATCAGAGGGAAGTGTTGTAAAAAGGGGCTTATTTTGGAGAGAGCTGATCGTATGAAGTGAGTCTGCAGCCTATCGATCATAAACCTTTACAGAATATCTTTCAGATACTGTTTGTTCAGTAAAAGGATGATGTTTTTTCTGATGCTGATAATTCCTTTTTCCTCGAGCTCTTTCAGTTCCCTGGATAAAGAAGTTCTCGAAACGTTCAGATGTTCTGACCACTGTTTTTTGCTGATCTGAAGGCAGATAGTATCCGAGTGAAAAGTATTAGCGGCTTTTAGCAGTGAATAGGCGATTTTTCTCTTGATTGATCCGGCGGAGAAGAGTTCTATCCGCTGATCGAGCTGAACGATTTTGTTCCCCGCTATCCGTATCATGTTCAAAGAAACGGCAGGACAATTACAAAAGAGTTGCCGCACCTGTTCTTCACGAATTTCAAACAGTACACAGTCTTTCTTCGCGACGATATCCACCTTATACGTGTCCGTATCGGAAAAGAGCGGTCCTATTCCGAATACCTCTCCAGCCTTTAAATAGTTGATGTTGTAAAACTTTCCCGAGGCCATATTTTTCTGTATTTCAATTTCACCATCCATAACGATGAAGATACATTCACAGGGATCTTCCGAATGGACAATCAGTTCATCCTTCTTATAAGCCGGAATTCTGTATTGTATATTTTTCAATATATTTTCGATTTCTTCTTCTTCCATGCCTCTAAACAGCTGACATGCCGCGAGTTGTGCCGTTAGTTTTTTCAAAATCCCCTCCGAGTATCCACAGATACGGTAAATGACCCCTTATTATACTACAATTGTAGTTGAATATATCAAATATATATGGAGGTAGTTATGTTGCTCTTAGGTATAGACGCAGGTTATTCATCCGTTAAAACCGTTTTGACGGATGAAAACCTCAAGGTGTTGAAGAAACAGTATAACAGGCATCACGGTAAAATAGGCGAAGTCTTCAGAGAACAGATGGAGAACATTGAGAAGGATTACAGGCTCGGTGATATTCGGTATGCATCCATGTGTGGTAGCAGTTCCGGCTATCTATCCGAGAAACTCGGTATTAAAAAACTGAACGAAGTGACGGCGACGGTTGAGGGGGTCTGTCAACTGAATCGGGAGATACGGTCAATTATCGAAATTGGGGGGGAGAGTGCCAAATATATCACGGATTTTTCAGATGAGTGCAAAACGGGTATCAAAATATCCCTGAATTCCAACTGTGCTTCCGGTACCGGTTCTTTTCTGGAAGAACAGGTGAACCGGCTGAATATTGATTTGAAAGATTATGCCAGTTTCGCGGACAGGGCCAAATCAATTCCCAGAATAGCCGGCCGATGTAGTGTGTTTGCCAAGACGGATATCATACATCATCAACAGGAAGGGGTCAGTGTGGAAGACATCCTGCAAGGACTCAGCTATTCCCTCGTAAGAAATTATCAGAATGCGGTTATCGGAAGATTACCGATCAATCGTCCCGTAGTGTTTACGGGTGGCGTATCGAAGAATGGAAGTATCATCAAGGCGTTGAAGGCCATTTTATCCCTGAACGATGAAGAACTGATCATCAGCGATTTATCCGATAGTATGGCGGCTTACGGTTGTACGGTAGTTGCCCTTAAAAATCACTTTCCATTTGACGCAGAAGGTTTTTCCAATGCTCTGAATAAAATTGTTCATGAAAGGGATGAGCACATTTCTCAATCATCGTATGAACCGCTGAAACGGTTTGGGATGGTAGACTATTCCGAAAAACACCTTTGTACACCGCTAAAGAAAGTCGAAGGGGTTGTTAACGCGTATCTCGGTGTGGATATCGGATCAACCAGTACAAATCTTGTTTTGATGGATGACAAGCAGAACATCGTCGATTTCAGATATCTCAGGACGCGTGGAAACCCTTCGGAGGTGCTGAAGGAGGCGTTAAAGGAATTTGGGAGAAAGTACCGTGACAGTGTTGTGATTTGCGGTGTTGGAATCACCGGCTCGGGGAGGTATATGATCGGTAAATCAATCGGAGCGGATCTGATCGTAGATGAGATCACCGCACAGGCAAAGGCGGCGGTAAAGATCAACCCTCAGGTTGATACGGTGTTTGAAATCGGTGGTCAAGATTCAAAATTTATCAGGATAAAAAAAGGTGTCGTTACCGATTTTCAGATGAATAAAATATGTGCGGCGGGGACGGGTTCTTTTATCGAAGAACAATCGATTAAATTCGATATTCCCGTCGAACAGTTTGGACGTCTTGCACTCGAAGGTGAGAAGCCGCTTGATCTCGGTGAAAGATGTACGGTTTTCATCGAAAGCAGCATCGCATCTTGTCTTTCAAGAGGTGCAGAAATAACCGATATCGCGGCAGGGTTGTGTTATTCAATCGCCAAGAATTATCTTGACAGAGTGGTTGGAAACAGAGAAATAGGGGAAAATATTTGTCTTCAGGGGGGGATAGCTTATAATCAGGGGGTGGTCAATGCCTTCAGAGCCATCACGGGTAAGGAAGTCGTCGTTCCGGAATATTTCAGCATTACCGGAGCATACGGTGCAGCATTGCTTTCCGTTGAGAAGGTAAAAGAAAAATTATACACCGATTTTCGTGGCTTTTTCCTGGAAAAAAATCCAACGACTCAAAAAATGTCAGACGATAAACCGGATGAAATCGTCAATCACTTTTCAGAGCATTCACAGAAGATTCTGTTCAAGGATTATGACGGAACAATCGATCCTGATAAGAAGACGGTAGGGATTCCGAGAGGCCTGTTTACATACGGAATGTACAGTATGTTTTCAACCGTTTTCAGAACGTTGGGTTTTAACGTCCTTCTCTCGGATAACACTTCTGAAAAGACCATAAAAGCGGCCCAGCAGTATTCGCTCGATGAAACCTGCTATCCCCTTAAACTGATTAACGGACACGTTGCCGATTTAATCGAAAAAGGGGTTGACTACATCTTTTTCCCGGATCTTTACAGCGTCGATCATCCCGGATCTGAAAGTCGACAGAATTTCGGATGTCCTTATATGCAGTTGGCCTTTAAAATGATCAGCAAATCCATGAATCTTGAGGCAAATCATATCGAACTGCTCTCCCCCACGATGGCGTTCAGTTTTGGTCAGAATTTCATGCTTGAATCATTCCTGAAACTTGGAAAACAGCTAAATAGGAATGAAGAAGCCATCAAACGTGCGCTTCAGGCAGGGATGAATGCATTTTTGGATTTTGAGAAGCGGCTTGAAGAAGAGTCGGACAGGGTTATGAATGAAATTGAAGGGGAAGAGAAGGTCTTTGTCATCATCTCAAAGATTTATGGTGCGGTGGATCCCGTTTTGAATATGGGGATTCCGGATAAAATAGAAAAGATGGGGTATAAGGTCATCCCATTCTATAATATGCCGGAAGCCGATCTCAACACGGATTATTCGAACATGTACTGGCCATTTGGGCAACACATCCTCGAACCGACTCGAACGATAAAAGAATCCAAAAACCTGTACGCCATCCTCCTGACGCATCATGGATGCGGTCCGGACTCCGTTCTCGCACATCATTTTATGAACGAAATGGGAGACAAACCGTATCTGCATATCGAGGTGGACGAACATTCATCAAAAGTGGGGGTTATAACCAGGATTGAAGCCTTTATAAACAGCCTGAACGCCTGCCAGTCGATGGAGGAAGACAAGATCAAAATGGATTTATGTACCTTTGGTTCCACTGTATCGGTCCTTGAGCCTGAGACCATGTTCGATTGCTCAACAGCCGGAAAAAAAGTGGTACTGCCGCCCCTTTCACCCTATTCCGGCCTACTATCCAGTTTTCTCAAGGGGAAAGGAATAGAAGCGGAAGTCATGGAAACCATTTCACAGGAAGCCATTGATCGTGGAAAGCAATTCATGCTGGCCGAGGAATACTTCTCGACGACGGCATTATTGGGAGCAGTTCTGACACATGTGGAGAAAAATGGCGATAAAGCGGGATCAAAACCTATTTACGTGATTCCTGAAAATGAAGGAGCAGAGGTCGATGGTCAATATGCCGATTTTATACGGGCAAAAATAAAGCGTGTGACACATAAAGCCTTCGAAATCTATTCGCCGTTCCTCGAGGATCTGATTTATTCGGAAGATAAAGAATGGATGGATATGATCATCAACACACTGATACTCGGAGATCTTGTCCGGTTGTCACCATCGTATCACAGAGAAGCAATTTTATCCGAAGTGTTTGAAGCGATTGAAAGGAAAGCGGTGGATTTGTACTGGATAAAAAACATCACGGAAAGGGTTTCCGCCTTGGTTGACGGACTAAGAGACGGGAAACGTGTTCTAACGGTGGGGGATCCTTTCCTGCTGTTCAACGACAGGATGAACAACTTTAATTTCAGACAGCTTGAACAGAGAAATATCAGGTTGATCTATACACCTCTCAGCGAATATTATCTGATGTTCTGGAAAGATCATGCGGATTTTAACGGCAAGAACGGTGATGAGAATTTCAAGAGAAACATCTCGACTCTGAAGGAGAAGATTGAATTAATCTCTGAAATCATGGGAGAGAACAGTAATATTGATGACGATTATCCAAGATTGAAAGGATTGGCGGATGAACATATCGGTTATTATTCGGGAATGAACGGACGGTACAGATATGCGAAGGTTCATTCCGATGCACTTCTTACGGATGGAATCATCACGGTCTCTTCTATGTATGAAAATACCGGTATCATGTTGAATATCCTGAAGAACGATAAGCTTCTTTCAAAACCTGTTCTGAACCTTACCTTTGACGGGAACAAAAATGAAAACGACAGAATGAAGATAGAATCCTTTATCTATTATATTTGAAGGACAAAAGAAATTACAGGACAGTTAACAGAAAAACTGTCCTGCTTTTTCAGCTCAATGTTCTTGATTACCTTCCCTTTCAAGCAGCTCGAAAATGTTTTTAGCAATACGGGTATTCTCATAATAACCACTGAAAAGCGCCTCTCCATTTCCCAATGCATAGGTGTTGACAGGCATTCCGGTATGTGTATAGGTAGACCAGGTCAACCCGGCCTTTTTGTTCAGAATATGGGTACAGGTTACGGCAACCGGATTGTATTCGCCATAGGGTGAAGTATATTCCGATGAGCCGGTCTCTTTAAACTTCTGGAATTCATCAAAGGCTTTTTTCAACAGAAGTAGTTCATCTTCGGATAACGGTGTTGAAGCTTTTTCGGTATGGTTTTGTGTTGCATAAAGTCCGAAATATCTTTCGATTTGTGGTAACAGATCGGAATTAAAATCGTTCAAAAGGTTATTGTCATATAAATCATTCAGTTTTTCGGTGAAGGCTTCCTGTGAGATGAGTTGGTTTTGGATGAGCCGGATGTCCGATATATGGTTTGTCCCGATAAAATCGGTTTTCAAGCCACCCGTCTCGTGATCCCCCGTAACGATTATCAAAGTATCTTCGGGATATTTTCTGTAAAAATCCACCGCATGTGCTATCGCTCGATCGAAGGCGAGCAGATCATGTATTGCCGCTGCCGCATCATTCGCGTGACAGGCCCAGTCAACTTTTCCCGCCTCGATCATCAGAAAGAATCCGCTTTCATTGTACAGAAAATCTATGGCAGTCTGTGTGATATCATCTATATCGAATGTATTTGTATTGTCTATGGAATATGGAATGGCGGAGTCTCCAGCAATTTTCTCACTGATGATCCAGATTTTTTCTTCAGTTGAGGCCTCCGGCCTAAATGAGGCGTATTCCGATTGTGTGTTAATGAGCTTGTAGCCATTCTGTTGTGCATAATCAAAGATATTTTCCTTCTCATCATATTTTCCGGCAGGATATCTCAGAGAACCGGTACCAAAGAAATTGAAATCACTTTCGACGAGTTGTCTCGCTATTTCATAATAATGACTCCTGGAGGTCTGATGGGCATAAAATGCAGCAGGGGTTGCATGATCAGCCGACACGGTGGTTATGATCCCGACTTTCATTCCTAAAGTCTGACACCTCTCGGCGACTGTTTCGAGTTCCCGATTTAATGACGGATCAAGCCCGAGAACACCAATATTTGTCTTGTGTCCGGTGGCGATGGCCGTACCGGCCGCAGCAGAATCGGTGATAAAAAAATTAGCTGCACTTGTTTTTGTCACGCCTTTTACGGGAAATTGCAACATATTCAATTTCTGTTCAGTACCCTGAATTGCATTGATATACATCTGTACGGCATTTATCTGCTCAGCACCCATTCCATCTCCGATAAAGAGGAAGAGGTATTTTGGACCTCCGGCGATAAGGGACAACGTTACTGTGAAGAAGCTGAGCAAGAGCGTTAAGTGTCTTTTCATGATCGACCTCCGATTATTATTTCTACCGTATTTTATAAAAGATTATGTCATTTGTCAAAGCGAGTGATTAATAAGAGAAAAGGGACAGGGCTGATCCCGTCCCTCTATATGGAAAATGATGTTCAATCTCTGTCCGGTAGAATTCTCGCAAGTTCGGGGTCAACCTGTATGGAGACCTTTTCCCCCTCTTTATAGATCCTTTTCTTGACAGGATTATCTATCTGAACGAGTACCTCACCAAAATCGGTCTTGATGAAGGACTCTACGCTGTTTCCAAGATAGATATTCGTTCTGACCACACCGTCGATGATCCCCTTTCCGGGATCAACCGGAATCATTGATTCCGGACGACACATCATGACAGCCTTTTCCCCGGCTTTTATCTCATCGGTGTATGAGTGGATATCGAGTACCTTGTCGTTGATCTTTATGGTACAGTTATCCCCCATTTCCTTCACTTCAACAGGGAAGAAGGCCACCTTTCCTATAAAGCCCGCGACGAATTTTGAATTGGGTTGTCCGTAAATTATGTCCGGTGGCCCGATTTGTACAATTTCCCCGGCATTCATGACGATGATCTGATCTGAAAGACTCATCGCTTCCACCCGGTCATGCGTCACATAAATGGCTGTGATACCGAAGGATTGCTGTATTCTTCTGATCTCAACCCGCATCTGTTCCCTTAAGAGTGCGTCAAGATTTGACAGCGGTTCGTCTAACAGTAAGACGGACGGTTTGATGATCAGTGAACGAGCCAGTGAAACACGTTGCTGCTGTCCGCCAGAAAGTCTTGAAGGCGCACGTTCGGCGAGATGTTCGAGTCCGACGATACCGAGCATCTCCATGACCCTCTTTTTTATCTCGGCCTTTTCCAACTTTCTGAGTTTCAAACCGTAGGCAACGTTGTTGAAGACGTTCATATGAGGGAACAGTCCGTAACTCTGAAAGACCATTGCCGTATCCCTTTTGTTTGGCGGAAGGAAGGTTACATCTTCGGTTCCTATGTGTATCTTTCCCTTTGTCGGCAGTTCGAATCCGGCGATCATCCTCAATGTGGTAGTCTTTCCGCAGCCGGAAGGCCCGAGTAGTGTCACGAGATTTCCCGGTTTGATGGTGATATTGGCATCCTTTACGGCATGAACTTCCGTCTTTGTCTGTTTATCCTTAAAGATCTTATAGACATTCTCCAGTGTAACCGGTGTCTGTTTCTTATTCTGATTCATCATTCTCAACCTCTCTTTACTGCTTCATTTTTAGCAAGGATTTTATTCTCTCTGATAAACAGCCTCATCAATCCGAATACACCAAGGACGATTGCAATCAACGTAGTGGATAACACGCTAGCCAGTCCGAATCTCAGATTTTCGGAGAAGTTGTAAATGAGAACCGTTATATGATACCACTGTGCTGAAATGAGGAAGATAACTGCGGAAACAGCGGTCATAGATCTTACAAATGTATAGGACAGACTGGATATAAATGCCGGTCTGATTAGCGGCAGGATGATGGTCCTGAAGACCGTTGGCGTATCGGCTCCGAGATCCTGTGCCGCTTCTTCGATTGCCGGGTCTATCTGTCTCAGTGAGGCCACACCGCCTTCTATTCCTACCGGCAGTTCTCTGATGACGTAATTGATGATGATGATGGCAGCGGTCCCCACCAGTATCAACGGTGGTTTGTTGAAGGCCAGAATGAAACTGATACCGATCAGGGTACCCGGTATGGCAAATGGTGTCATCAGGAGAATCTCCATGATCCTTTTCCCCGGAAACTTCTTACGGACGATGATCATCGCGGCGACCATGGCGATGATCCCCGCTATCGGCATGGTGACGGTTGCGAGGAATGTGGTATCAAATATTGCCTCTCTTCCCCTTTCAAGGGCTTCACTCCAGTTTTCCATCGTGAATGAATAGTCGATCCCCCAGTTTTTAACGAAACAACCGGCTACGATGGTTCCGTAAAGACCGAGCAGGAAGGCAATGATGATGACGATCAAGGCGATCAGGAAGATCTTAACCGGCCTCGATGTGAGCTCTGTCAGATTAGCCGAAGGTTTTCCGGTAACCGTGACAAATGATTTCTTGCTGACCCAGTTTCTCTGGATGAGGAAGGCCGTCAACGTTGGAAGCAGGAGTAACAGAGAAAGCGCAGCACCGTTTCCGAGTCTGTTCATTCCGGTAACTTCAAGATAGGCTTCCACCGAAAGAACCCTGTAATCTCCGGAGAGTATCAACGGATTGGCAAAGTCTGCCAATGAGTTTGTGAAAACCAGTAGCCACGAACTGAGTATACCGGGCATGGCGAGAGGCAGGGTAACGGAGGTAAATGTCTTGAGCCTCGTGGCACTCATATCCATTGCGGCATCTTCAAGGGTCGAATCGATTGCATTCAAGACACCGACCATCGTGAGATAGGCAATCGGGAACATGCCCATCGTCTGTACGAGTGTCAGTCCACCGAGACCATAGATCGTGAAGTTCTGAAGATGCAGCAGCTGTTTGGTGATCAACCCGTTATTCCCGAAAAGCAGGATGATTGACAATGTCAGGGAGAACGGCGGAGAGATGACGGGTAATGTGGCCATCGTAGAAATGAAACGTTTCCCCTTGATAGCCGTTCGGGTGGTTACAAAGGCAAAGAGGAAGCCGACGAGTGTAGAGAAAGTGGCCGTCATGATTCCGAGTTTGATACTGCCCCAGAGTGCGGACAGGTACTGTTTTGTGGTGAGGATGGTCTTCCAGGTATCGAGTGAGAATTTTCCGTCCTGAATAAAGGTCAGTTTAACCGCTTCGAATAACGGATAGACGATGAAAATTCCCACGATGAGTAAAAGGAAAAGGATGATAAAACTGAGTCCCGGATCCCTTGTGAACTGGAAAATCCCGAAGATGACGATGAATATCCCGATGACTGCGATGGCAAATACGTTCATCAGGTTCGTATATTTATCGTATTCCCTGTTGTTGAAGACAAAAATGGCCACGCCTACCGTGAAATCCATCTCATCGTTAACCGGTGCAAATACCAGCCGGCTGTTCTTTTCATTAATGATGTATTCTTTATCGGCAAAGAATATCTCATTGTAAGCGGCACTTTCGATCCCTTTCTCGAAGGTTTCGGAATCGAGATTTTCGTTGTAAAGGTCGCTGAGTGTTTCATCAACGGTATAAAGGGTTGTTTCTTCAAAACCCGGTAATCCCTGGATGTATAGGATATCCAGATCCGGGTGCTGTTTTTTATTTGTTTTCAGCCATTCTTCAATCCCTTCTTCTGAAGGTACGGATTGCAGAACTGCCGAGAACAATTCCTCTCTGTTTTCTTCAACAATATCATAAAAGCTGTTTTTCAGATTATTAAATACCCAAAAATCCAGGATTGCAACAAAGATGAGCAGTACGATAAACAGGGTTACTTTTTTCTTCGTAAACAAATAAATCACCTCTTAATATTCCCATTTTTGTTTCTGTCTTGATCTGTCAGGTATTTAACTTCAGAAAAAAAGGATTCAGATGACCTGACGTTAAATAAAAGGGTCGAACGGATTCGACCCTTTGAAATGTCTATAGAACAGTGATTAATTATTTCCTATTTCCGCACTCCATCTGCCAACGAGTCTTTCTCTGTTCTCAGCATCCCATACGAGATCCTGTACAACGGTGTTGAGTTTCGTTACGTCAATGGCGATGGCATCTTTTGGAGCGGTATCTGAAACAGGCACCACATACCAGCTTGCAAATATTTTCTGAGCGTCTTCCTGGAGAAGCCAGTTGTAGAGTTTCTTGGCGTTAACCGGCTCAGGACCGTCTTTGATGAGTGACATGGAGGCAATTTCAAAACCTGTTCCCTCTTCAGGGACAGTGATTTCTATCGGAGCACCGTTGGCCTGAAGTCTGACGAGGTCATGGGCATATCCGATGGCAAATGGAATTTCTCCGATAGCACAGCTTTTTCCACCGGCTGATCCGGACTTTGTGTACTGTTCAATGCTGTTATCAAGATGTTTGAGGAACATGAATGTGAGTTCTTCGTCGCCCTGAAAGATATCGAGCAATGTTGTGATGACGTTGTAAGCCGTTCCCGATGTGTTTGGATTTGCAACTCTGACGAGCTTGGCATACTTGGAATCGATGATGTCGAACCAGCCCTGTGGTGCTTCAAGACCAAGTTCTTCTGCCCTTTCAATGTTTGTGGCAAAGGCAATCGGTCCGATATAAAGTCCTGCCCAGTAGAATTCGGGATCGATATATTCAGCCGGTGTGTTCTTGAGCATTGGGGATTTGTAAGGTGTTGTGAGGCCCTTCTGTTTGGCTTCGATGTGTCCGAGGCCTACTCCGCCGGCCCAGATGGATGCCTGAGGATTTTCCCTTTCCGCTTCGAGTCTTGCCGTTGCTTCTCCGGTGGAGAGTCTTACCCATTCAACCTTGATACCTGTTTCTTCTTCAAATTTGTCAAAGAGTTCCTTAGCGAGTGGTTCTTCAAACGTTGTGTAAGCCTTTACAACTTCTGCTCCGATCAGGGCTACTGCAAATAACATAAAGACAGCGAGAATTACTGAAAGTTTTTTCATGAGTGTTCCTCCCTTAAAATTAAATGTCTGTTTGTGAAAGATATAGCATTCAACATACTTGATTTTACCATAAATATGAAGAAATATAAAGATATATAAAGGGTCAAGTGAGAATATCCACGAATTTGTCATCTATTATGGAAATCTATAGATATGTTCTTTTTTTAGATGACTGAAAATTCAATAGTTATCCTTTGAGCGGGTGATTGAAGGATGATAAATCGTATAGCTGAGAGATAGAAAAAGGACAGCTTTTTCAGCCATCCTTATTTATCGCTTTGATATACTTTGATTTTAAAGGACGATGATTTTCTGAAGGACCCAGAAGAGCGCGCCTGAACAGACTGCAACGAGAGGAACCGTCAGCAGCCAGGAGTAAATGATATTCTTCAGTACTCCAACGTTGACCATTTCGGTTCCCTTTGCCATGCCTATCCCGGTAACAGAACCGACAACGGTATGTGTGGTCGAAACCGGAACACCGATAACGGAGGCAATCAGAACGGTTGTAGCCGTTCCAAAGTCTATTGCGAAACCTCTTGTGTTGTTGAGGACGGTGATATCCTCACCAATCGTTTTCATGACTTTTCTTCCGAGTGCGGCGACCCCTGCCGCTATCCCGGCACCACCAAGCAGAAGAATCCAGAGAGGAACTTCCACGCTCGTTGAGGCGACCCCTGTCGTGATGACCGCAAAGATTAAGGCCAGCGGACCGATCGCATTTGCAACATCATTGGCCCCATGTGAGAATGAAACGTAACAGGAGGTAAAGACCTGCATCTTCCTGAAAATCTTCTCGACTTCTTCGTATTCATTTTCAGGCTCTTTCGATGCTAGTTTGGTTAAGAGAATCTTGAATGAGATGAGTAGGGAAACAGCCGATAGGGCAAGTGAGACAACGATGGTCATTATAAGATCCAGGTGAAGTGTTTTGGAACAGAAAAGGAATGCGATGATAAAGAAGGTTGCGGCTATAAAATAAGGGGCATATCTCTTTGCCGCATTATACGGACTTTCCTTGTGTAGAATGGTCCAGGAAATGATTTTAAAGACCGTAAACGACAGTAAAGCCCCAAAGAACGGCGAGATGACCCAGGTCATGGCGATTCTCAACATGGTCATCCAGTTAACGGCATTCCATCCGGCGGCAACGATCCCGAATCCCATCATTCCACCGACTACTGAGTGGGTGGTGGATATGGGCATGGACCAGAATGTAGCGATCAGGATCCAAACCGTTGTAGAGATCAGGGTGGCCATTGCACCAAGTAGTAAAATATTCGGGTCACTGACATAATCCCACTTAACAATCCCTTTCATGATTGTAGATGTTACGTGACTTCCAAAAAGAACAGCACCAAGTAATTCCAGAACGGCTGCTATCATCACAGCCTGTTTTGGCGTTATTGCCTTTGCGCCGACAGCGGTTGCCATAGAATTTGCGACATCATTTGCCCCTATGGCAAATGCAAGGGCAAATCCCAATCCAATTCCAAAAACAAGCAAAATCCATTCCCCCTATTCGTTTTATCGGTTTTAAGCTCTGATTAACATTCTGACACGTTCTGCGACGCTTTCGGCACGATCGGAAATCTTTGAGAGATTTCTGACCACTTTCCCGAGAAACAGAATGTCCACGGCATTCATTTCTTCCTTCATCATATAAAGTTTTTTCCCGATGAGTATGGATTCGTCATCCGTGACACTTTCCTTCCGTTCGACCTTGTCAATCCCTTCTCTTTCCCTGTCGATTTCCTTCTTTGCAAAGGACGATTCTGCAACAAGTGTGAGATTTGAGATAGAATCAGTCATCAGTTCTACTGATTCAACGACCGTATGTGTGAGTGCGACGATATCCTTTATAATCAGATGATCGAGATCCTTGACTTGATTCATCATCAGAAGCTTGATCACATCATCCGCCTTATCGATGATGGCATCCTGTTTATGTAAGACAAACAGAATGTCCATCTTGTTGAAAAATGAATACTTGAGGTCTTCATAGGACTTTCTGATCTCTACCTTTATCTGATCGGCATCGTGTTCTATCTGATCTACTTCCCTTGCAATAGAACTGATATCCTGTTCATAAAAATATTTACCAAAAACTTCCGGCAGAAAATCCACGGCCTTTTTTGCAAGTTCAGCATGATCTTTCATTAGTTTCATCGGTGAATCCTTTGGGAACATCTTTCCTATAAAATTCATCATTAACTCCCCTCTCCTAATAAAACTTCATAATATTTTACACTGGATCATGAAAAGTTCCAAATATAAAGTATTATGAAGTTATATGAAGCCGGTGGGGAAAGCGGGGAAATGTATTTGCCATGAAAAGAAGGGTAAAAGGCAGATGGAAAAAGATAGTCTATTCGGAGAATTTTAAAAAAGAGGGGCATGAGGCCCCTCTTTTTAATGACATCTTGTATTCGTTCAATGACAGAGTTCTGTCGTTAAATCTTAAATCTGCTGATCTGCTCGTTGAGTTCCTCAGACAACGCGTTGAGCTCTTCGGAAGCATCATTGATATCTTTGGAAAGTGCCATCTGAGATTCGGTTTCCGAGGCAATGGTTGTAACTTCATCCGCGATCATCAGAACAGAACTTGAAGAATTATCCATGGCCTTTGCGATTTCTTCTGTTGAACTGCTTTGTTCCTGAGCGGAAGCGGCCAGAGATTCTACCATTTCCGTAATCTTACCCATGGAACGGTTGATTTCATAGAAATGCCTGCCGATGATCTTTGAATTATCGTTTAATTTCAGATACAGCGAGGCGATGTTCTTTACCGATTCATTGGCATCATCGGTTCCCTCGTTGATTTCGTTGAGGATGATGGCAATATTCTTTGAGGCCTCCTTACTTTCTTCGGCGAGTTTCCTGATCTCGTCTGCAACAACGGAGAATCCTTTACCGGCTTCGCCTGCCCTTGCAGCTTCTATAGCCGCATTTAATGCGAGAAGGTTGGTCTGTTCGGCAATCGCACTGATCGTCTTGACGATTTCCTGTACCGAATCGGATTTCCTTGCTACTTCGCCAACGAGCGTGGTTGTCTGATTGGTGTGTTCCTGGACTTTTTCCATCATGCGGTTCTGTTCTTCAAGTTCATCCTGGCCGGTTTGTATTTCATTATTTGACAATTCAATCTGAGAGGCCAGATTTTGAGAGGTATCGGCTATATTTTGAGCACTGGCGGACAATTCCTCTACCCCCGCGTTAATTTCCTGCATGGCCGCTGAGACCTTCTGTACATTATCACCGGCATCGTCCGACTCTCTCACGAGTCCTTCAATAGAGCTCTCCTGTTTTTGAGACACATTGGTCAGAATCGCTGAGGAACCTTCCATCTGTTCAGTGGCCTTTTTCAGGGATTCGGTCAACGATGCAAGTCCATCAAGACTCCTGTTCAGTGTTCGGGCCATATGACCAATTTCATCCTGTGTTTCTGTCTCGTATCTTTGTGAAAGGTCTCCTTCGCCGAGAGCCTTTATAATATCTTTAACCGCTATGACCGGTTTTCTGATATACTTTCCACTCATCCAGATTCCGAGAATGAAGGCGATAACGATAGAAATGACGGACAGTGAAATCATTATGACCATCTTAGAGACTACACCGGAGAAGTATTCTTTTTCGGTGGCAACAGAAATAACCGTCCAGCCGTTGTCTAACTCGATATATCCGCCGGCGTACATTTCACCATCCAATTCTGTTGAGACGATGTTCTTCTCCCTATGTATACTGTCTTCAAGTGCATCAATGAAGGAATCCTGCATTCTGGAACCGATTAATGCCGGTATCTCATGGAAGAGATATTCGTAATCGGAATTAATGACAAAAGTTATGCCCGTTTTTCCAAATTTTCCCGCCATCAGTTTTTCCGCAAATTCTTTTAAATCGTAATCAACTGCAAAAACGCCGAGAACCTTTCCCTTTTCGGTAATGGTTCTGGCAAATGTGATGACCTTTTTCTGTGTCAGAATATCGTAGTAAGGATCTGAGTAAATGATTTTACCGGGGTTATTCACGGCTTTTACATACCAATCCCTTTTTCTCGGATCAAAATCCTTATTTAGGTTCTCCGCGAGTGGATATGTGATTAAACCGTTTAGTCTGGAAAATTGATCATAATCCTGTGCACCGATATAAACACTTAAAATATTCTCGTAATTATCGGTTACCTTCTTAAATTCGGCATAGGTCTCTTCGAGAGATCTTTTGCCGTTCAAGGTCTTTTCGGGTTCCAGTGTCGCTAAAAGATAGCCGATCAAGTCCTCGTAGGGTTGAAGGTTATCGTTTATTATCTCTTCATCAATTTCAAGTATAGAATTTATATCACTGATTCCCGTATTGAGTTCAGAACCGTACTGGAAGATAGTGGATACAACTGAAATCAATAATAACGGGATAACGGATGTAAAGATAATCAATAAGATAAATTTCCTCGTCAAGTTGAGATTTTTCATTTTTCCTCCCTTTGTTTTTTTCGAAATCGAAGTTAGTTAAACGTGTAAAAAGGTTAATAGAACAGTATGGCATTCTATGCTTCGTACATTTTATAGTATTTTTAAAAAAAGTCAAGATATAAACGGAAAAAATCTAATTAAAAATCTATAACCAATGATCACATTTTCTAAATAAAAGACGAAAGAAGAAAAAAGGTTTTTGTACACATATGGTAAAATAAAGTTAAAAAATGAATGTATATGTTAAATAGCCTTAATTTTGGTCGTATTGAAGTTTATCTTGTATAACTTATCTCTATAAAAAATAGAAAAAATATTTTTACAACCTATTGTCTGGAATTATTGTTTCAACCCTTTTAAATAGAGCAGGAGGCGGTTGTTTTCTTCCGGTTTTCGGATTGCAAAACGGATATGATTTGGTAATCCAAAAGAAGTACAGTCTCTTACGGCGATGTGCCCTTCTCTTAATTGGGTCCTGAGCAATGCTGCTTCTTTGACCTTCATGCAGAAGTAATTAGCCTCTGTTGTGATGTTCAACGCATGACTGATTCTCCTTTTTTCTTGCCAGATGAGTGGTAAGCTCATTTTCGTGAACTTAAACCTGTCGTTCAGGACTTCTATCACAAAGGCCTTTCCCGTGGACCCCAGGCTCCACGGCATCCTGTAATGTTTTAGACGCTGATAGGGATCATGGAAATAGCCGACTCTGATTCCGGGGAGACCGTAGATCTTCGTGAAGGTTCTCAGATGAACGGCTCCGTCGTAGAATACCGCTTCATGATCTTCGACAAAATCGGCAAAGGCATCGTCTATCACGGGAATGGCCTTTTTCATCAGGCAGGTTTTAACGAACCCGGTGACATAGTCTTTATCGTAAAATGTTCCCATGGGACTATCGGGATTGCATAAAAAGACGAGATCTCCCTCTTCCGCAATATGATGCGGGTGTTCATGGCGCAGAACAGGTCGGTTGAATATTTCAGCCGTTCTTGTGTATTCTCCATAACAGTGTTGCTGGACTATACATCTGCCGGGGAAAGCCATGAAAAGAAGGTATAACGTTTCTGTCGTCCCCGCCGTCAGATGACATGTTTCACCAATCATGGTGGAAAGTTCGTTATCGAGCTCTTCATAATAGATATATTTATCGGATATCTTTTTCGCCTCATCGAAGATTCTTTTCGTAAACGGGGGTCTGTAGGGATTGACCGAGATAGAAAAATCAAGGAAATCGGCGGGGACATTTCCCCCGTGCTTTTCATAGGTTCCATTCATCTTATGACTCCTTTTAAAATTCCCTGAAAGCTGAATTGACTGAATACAGAATGATCTGTCGTAAACAAAAGCGTCAGAACGATCGTGAGCGTGAGACCGATGACCATTCCGTATATTCTTAATGCCTGTTTCAGCTCTTTTCTCACGGGCAGGCGCCGATCGGGGTTGATATCATAAACACCGGTCTTCTTCAATCGAACATTTAAAATTCCGGAAATACAGGCAATAGACCATGTTCCGTTGATCTTGATGCCTCCATAACGTATAGCGGATCTCAGACATCTGACAGGCGAAATGAGTGAGAAGATGAACACCGAAAGTCGTGCCGGAATATAGTTGAGTACATCATCAAGCCTTGCCGCACATTTACCGAATTTTTCGTATCGTTCACTGTGATAGCCGATCATCGCATCCATCGTGTTGACACATCTGTAGACGAGGGCTCCGGGAAGTCCGAAGAATAAATAGTAAAACAGTGGAGAAAGCACCCCATCCACGAAATTCTCAGCAAGACTTTCGATAGCGGCTGAATAGAGTTCCTCTTTTTCAAGTGAAGCGGTGTCACGGCTGACGATCATCGAGGCGGCTTTCCTCAGTTCGTCAATGTTGTCCGTATCACATCTTTTGACATGTGTATAAAGGCTCGTGATGGAAAAGGTTGATTTAAGAATATATGGAAGGATCAGAAACATGAAGATTCCCGTATAAGAAATCCCAAGTGCAGCGAGTAAGCCTGCCGTACAGACGATCAACACGGTGAACAGTCCCGCCGGAATAGTTCTTGGCAGTCTTGCATCCAGAAAGGTGGTCAGCTTTCCGATCCAGACGACCGGATGAACGCTGTTGTGGGGTTCTCCAAAGAAGAGATCAAGCAAAAGGGCGATGAGAAACGACATCAATGATCCCTCAATAGCTCGTCAATCTCAAGATTCTTTTCCACCTCTGAAGAAAAGGCCTCGATTTCCCTGTCGAGTGAATTGCTCTCGGCTGTAATCATCGTTAATCCTTTCTTTTCTCTGAAGTAATTCAGAAATTGTGCCGTAAACTCATAATTATAAAACAGTCCGTGCAAATAGGTTCCAGCAACAGTTCCAACGATCACATCACGAAATCCCGTCTCATCGTTTACAGGGCTGCTGAAGACATCAACTTCAGCTGTTGGAAAGGTTTCACCATGTCTGATCTCGTAACCTCTTACGATTGTTTCCGTGTTATTCCAGAAAATGACTCTTTCCGTGTTTGTGGTTCTTTTATCTGCATTCATGATGGTTTTTACGGGGAGCATTCCGAGTCCCTTCATCTCCCCATAGCCTGATTCATATTCATCGATGATAGATTCACCGAGTATCTGAAATCCACCGCAAATACCGAGGATAAATGATCCAGTCTCTTTAGCCTTGCTCAAAGCCCAATCAATCCCCGTTTCTTTAAGCCATTTCAGATCATCAGCCGTTCTCTTGGAACCGGGTAGGATGATGAGATCACCTCTGACTTCTTTGGCAGAATCGACATATCTGACACCGTTAAACCAGGAAAGTGGACTGAAATCACTGAAATTGCTGATAAACGGGGTCTTAATCACACAGATGTCAATATCTCCCGTTTTTGACTCCCAGCTTTGCAGTGAATCTTCCTCGGGTATGGCGTTACCGATCATCGGGACGACACCGACTGTCTTTACCCCGTATCGATTTTCAAGGTAATCAAAGCCATCGTTGAGCATTTCCCTGATGCCTCTGAACTTGTTAAAGATGAACCCCTTGATTAGATTTCGTTCCTCATCACCGAATATTTCCATCGTTCCGACGAGTGAGGCGAACGATCCACCCCTGTCGATATCCGTTACGATGTAAGTATCCGCCTTCACGGCCTTGGCGACCGCCATGTTGGTCACATCGTATTTCATCAGGTTTACTTCAGCCGGGCTACCGGCACCCTCTATGATGACAAAATCATTTTCATCGATGAGTTTTTTCAACGTCTGAATTCCCTTGTCAAAGTATTTCTTCTTTCTGTTTGTCATATAAGAGGCGGCGGGAATCCTTTCGATGAAATTTCCCTCAAAAACGACGTAGGTCTCGCCATTCTCCGGTTTCAAAAGAATCGGATTATAGACAACGGAAGGTGCTTTTCCACAAGCTACCGACTGGATGTACTGCGCCACACTCATCTCCAGCCCTTCGTAGGAACAGATGGAATTCAGGCTCATGTTCTGCATCTTAAAGGGAGCCACATTATACCCCCTGTTCTTCAATATTCGGCACAACGCCGTACAGGTGAGTGATTTCCCCGCTCCAGAAGCTGTTCCCACTATCATGATTGGTTTTCCCATTTTGCCTCCAAATGTCCTGTGATTTTTTACAACACTTACTCCTGTAACAGGTCTCTTTTCAACGATGGAAAATAAAGATGCGAAAAACTGCCGAGGGTGTTGTTTTCATAATGACCTGAAAGGAATTCCATTCCGTTGGATGCCCTTCTGACCATCATCCCATTTTCATCCCCCCCACTTTCTATATAACCATAATGAAATTCATGCCCACGGAGTTCTCTGTTTTCAAAGATGAACTCATCCGGCAGTGAGAGGTATTCGTATCCGAAACGCCGATTCATTCGGCGCCCTATTTTTGCGTTCCCTTTAAAATATCCCGTCATCGGGTGATCTTCTATGGAGTCATGCAGATACATGAATCCCCCGCATTCTGCGAGAACCGGAATTTCAGATCCGCAAACCTCTTTGATCGCCCTTCGCATAGGGACATTTTCGGATAGCCCCTTCAGATAAATCTCGGGATATCCCCCGCACAGATAGTAAAAATCGGCCTCCGGGAGAAACTTATCCCTCATCGGTGAGAAGTATACGATATCATACCCGTTTTCTTCAAGCCATTCAATATTTGCCCGGTACATGAAACAAAAGGCCTCATCCCTTGAGATGGCCGCCCGTTTTGTCTTTTTATACAGAATAGGGTTTGCAGCCGTATTTATTTCTATCTCGTTGAAGATTGTATTCAAATTAATATGATCGTTGATAAGCCTGGCACATCGTTCCGAGATAGCGAGGAGCTCATCACTCAATTTGATCATGTCCGTATTGAGTCCGAGATGTCTTGAAGGAATCTTTAACCCTTCGTCATAGGGCAATCTTCCGGCAACACTTATACCGGTTAGAGCCTCTATCTCTTCCTTCTGCATCTGAAAGAGCTTGTCGGAACTTGATTTCGTGATAACGACAGAACTTATAATACTTCTCGAATTTTTAATGACTCCGTCAACCATTGCGGCAAGAGTCCTGATGGAAGGTCTTTCCTCTACAAGCAGGGTAACGGGAGATTTTGTGATGGCCGACACTTCATCGGTAGAGGCCCAGCCGCCTTTCAAACCATCGAGATGTCCCATGACCCCTTCTACGATCACATACTCTGTATCCTGCACTGCGTTTGAAAACCTTCTGTTCAACGCCTGTTCCGATTCAAAGAAAGAATCAAGATTGTAAATGGAGGTTTCAGGATCTTTCTGTAAGAAAGATCCTGAACCTCCCGGAAGCATCAGAGATTCTTCACGGTGATTAGTTAAAGTATTACTTAATACGACGTTGTGAAACATTGGATCGATAAAATCAGGACCAACCTTGCAAGAACACACCTTTCCCATTTTCTGCAACAGGAAAAGCAGGCCAAGCGTAAAGGTCGTTTTGCCGGAATTGGTCGTCATGGCACTGATCGTTGTCGTATTAATCCATTTCATATTATCTTACCAGTGACCTGATATGTTCGACGTAGATGTCTCTGATGTCCTTCATCTCTCCCATTCCTCTCAGAAGAACATCAACCTCAAAACCTTCGGATTCGAGAATGGATTTCCAGGAATCCTCTTCTTCGCCCGCCATATCATTTTTGGCATGATCACCGGCAACGAGCATGAGCGGAATGAGTTTTACCTTTTTATAATCCTTTCCTTTTAACACCTCAAGAATATCGTTAAATTCTGGATAACCTTCAACGGTTGCGATGTATACCCTGTCATATCCTTCAGCCATGAATACCGATTGCAGACAGGGGTAAGCCGAATTAGCGGGATGAGATGTCCCGTGTCCCATGAAAATGACGGCTGTATCGGCATCGACCGTTTTGATTTCTTCATCGAAAGCCCTTACCACCGCTTTGTAATCATCTACGCTTGAAAGAAGTGCCCCGCCAATTTCTATCTTTTTAAAATCGGCCCTGAAGGAGGTGGTATCTCTTATCACGTTGTGGAATTCCTCCCCGCTGATAACGTGCAACGGCTGGATGAGAACCTCTTCATAACCCTCATCTCTGAGTTTTGTCAACGCCTGTTGGACGTTATCGACGGATTGTTCTCTCTTCTCGAGAATTTTTCTGATGATGGATGAGGTGAAGGCTGTTCTGACCTCATATCCGTCCATGATAGCTGCGATATCATTTGTTACGGCATCAATGGTCTTTGACCTTGTATCTTCATGAGTCGTTCCGAAACTTGCTACGAGTACCGCTTTTTTCATTCGGCATCCTCCGTATGAACAGGGATGAATTCTGCAAGCAGGTTGAGAAAGTCAATTTCTGTAGGTACGGCGTTCATGTCAAGTCCATTGAACTGGTCTGTGATAGTAAAATATCGGCTCATGTATCCCTTAACTTTTTCGTAGGTGATCTGTTCTTCGGGATTGAAAAGTTTTGAATTCGTTACAGGAAGCATTTTTGCGAAAACAGCTGTTTCTACCGTGATGGCCTCAATCTGTTCATAATCGAGATCGCTGAAATCACCGTAGGTATGTGTCATATTTCCGTCCGTCACCTGTTCTACATCGTATCCCGGTGTGAAATACTGAACGGCATTTTTCTTTACCATCATTTCAGCATATCTGAGATTTGTGAGGGGTACAGTTTGTGCCTTAACTTTGTTAAATGTTTCAGGATAGATGATCCTTGCCAGTTCTTCTATACCGGTCAGAATTCTCCATGTGGGTCTGGACATGATCATTTCATCAACGATGTAAACCTCTCTCTCGTTGATTGCCTTGAGGGCACCATATCCAGGTTCATTGAGGATCTGATCCATTGTGACTTTGTTCATGGCGCCTTTCTGTGCGATGTATTTATCAAGATCTGTTCCCCTTTCGAGTAGCTTTTCCTTTGAGAAATCCGCAACGGTTGATCCGCTACTCGTTGCCCTGGCGTCGTAGGCTATGTTTTCACCACCTGCCGTATTTACTACAAACCAGGCGATAGAATCCGGTGTGGGGGTCTTGAACGATTTATGAATCGTTTCAAAAAAAACGGTCTTCCTCTCCGATTCGGGGATAGTGGCGACCTTTTCTTTAATGAGTTCTATTTCCGTATTGAAATCTTCCATCATCTGTGTGGCTGCTTCCTCTTTTCCTGTGAGCATTCCGAGTCTTTCTATATAGGAAGCCATCTCTTCTACACTTTCAGGCTGCATGGAAACGACGGTAATCCCCATATTTTCAAGTTTCTCAACGAGTCCACCGTATTTTCTCGTGATGAACGGCCTGATCAGAATGAGATCCGGGTTGGCCGCAATGAATTTCTCCGCGTCGTCCTTGTAACTGTAGGCGGGCAATGCGTGTACCTGTGGCGGGAAAGCTTCACTGGTGGAAACCCCAACGAGTTGATCCCCAGCTCCAAGATGAAACAGATTTTCCGTATGTGCCCCGTAAAGTGTGATGATTCTTTCAAACGGTTTGTTGAATTCTACAATTCTTCCCTCGTCATCCGTAATGGCCTGTGCCAGTATAACGGCTGCAAAGAGTAAAATCAACGTTGTTACCAAAAGGATCCTTTTCATTTTATACCTCCGTAGTCTTATATAATTCCCCTTGTCATTACAAAGGGCTTGCCTTTATGGCTGTCCTGTATGATTTCCGACTCTATTCTGAAAATATCTTTCATGTTTTCCTCGGTCATAATCTGCCCCGTTCTGCCGGCCCTTTTTACTTTGCCGTCTTTCATCATGAACAGTTCATCACAATAGAGAGAGGCCAGATTCAACTCATGGAAAACGGATAAGACCGTCTTCTTCTTTTCCCTGACCCATTTGTTGATGGTGATCAGGAGACTGTGACAGTAAAATGGATCGAGATTTGAAGTGGCTTCGTCGAGAAAGATGATATCCGTATTCTGAACAAGGGCACGCGCGAAGATGACACGCTGTCGTTCACCGCCACTGAGTGTTGTAAAATCCCTGTCGAGAAAGTCACCGAGTTCGAGTTCGCCAACAACTTCATCCACAAGGGCTTTATCCGATTTCGAGAAGGACGAAAAACGCTTGATGTAGGGATGTCGACCCATCTTGATGACATCAGAAACGGTAAAGGGAAACGGAATGTCAAAGGATTGCGGGACCAAAGCGATGTGCCTTGCGATGTCTCGTTTTGAATAACTGTTCAACGGTTTTCCGTACAGGCAGATCTCCCCCGTATGATATTTCCTGTAATCACAAAGTAGATCCAGTAAGGTTGTCTTTCCGGACCCATTTGGTCCGATGATACCGTAGAACAAACCTTCATCGAGCTTCAGAGAACAATCCTTGATGATAGAAACCTCTCCAATCCTGTAATGAACCGATTCTGCCGTCAGAATGTCTTTCTTATCCATTCAATCATTCTCCTTTCAGCTTTTTTCTGAAGATAAAGATAAAGAACGGACCCCCGAGCAAAGCGGTTATCGTTCCGATGGGAACTTCGGCGGGCAGCCAGGCTCTTGAAAAATTATCCGCCGTTGCAAGTAGTGCCGCGCCAACCAGTGGAGAAAGTATCATCAGCTTTGTGTTGTCCGGTCCCGTAACCATTCTGACAAGATGTGGAATGATCAAGCCGATAAAGCCAATGATTCCGGCGATGGAAACGGTAATCGCTGAAAGTAACGAGGCCGTTATCAGGATGGTGGTTCTCAGGCGGGACGTGTTGATCCCGAGTGATGAGGCGTTCTTATCCCCAAGGGAGAGGACATTCAGATCCTTTGAATAGAAGAGTGAGATGATGAATCCCAGGATGGTGAAACAGAGCAGGATGATCACTTCGCTCCATTTCTTTGAGGCAAAACTCCCCATCAGCCAGAAGACGATGCTGCCCACTTCTTCTCCGGCGAGATGTTTCATGAAACTGAGTGCGGCTGAAAAAAAGGCGGAGATGATAACGCCTGCCAGGACCAGCGACACGGGAGATACCCTTCCGTTCAGGGTTGCCATTCTTAAAACGATCAAAAGTGTTATCAGGGCAAATAGAAAGGCACAGATCTGAACGGTGATCACACCAAAAAAGTTCCAGCCGAATACGATGGACATGGCTGCTCCGAGTGCCGCTCCGGATGAAATCCCGAGTGTGTAAGGATCGGCGAGTGGATTCAGCAAGACCCCCTGAAAGCCCGTTCCGGCTATTGAGAGAGCAGCACCGGCTATGGCGGCGGCGAGTATCCTCGGCAGACGAACTTCGATAACGACATACCAGAGCGTCCCATAGGTCTCTTTCGCCGCTTTCGGATCTTTTATCGTTTCAACGATGATGCTGAACACATCCCGCATGGAGATGTTCATATAACCCGTACAGGTGTAGTACATCAACAGAATGAGTGTCCCGATAAAACTGCCTGTTGCGAGTAAAGCAAATCTGTTTTTTTTCATTTATTTACCCCTATACTAAATTTTAATTCCTCAAGGTCTTTAAAAATTCTGCCCGTTTTCTTCTGTGGCATCCGCAACCCCAGGAAATCAACATCATTCTCAACCAGCACGGTCCTTTTTACATCCGTTCCCCCTTCTTTTCCCGAATCCTTCAGCAACACCAGCTCCGGTCCTATCTCGTCGAGTGTTGTTCTTAAGAGAACTTGATTGTTCATCTCAGTGGGAGAGAACTTCAGGGGAATTAAGGTTACTCTTTCAGAGAAAAAATGAGGCCTTTTGATCGAACGCAGATAGATTCGGCAATCGTAATGTGAGGCATCCAGCAACCGTGCAATTTGTTCAGATCCGTTACATCCCATGAAGCTTAGAATTTTTCCGGCCCTTTTTTCAACGATCTTGGCCGTTAATGTTTTGTAATCTTCAACGGTCTCAGACTCGTTAAGACAACTTTGCCGCTGATAACGCCACAGCATTTTATTTAAGCCCGCAGAATCCGGTAGACGATTCAGGATTTCAGCGATGAAAAGCGCGTGTGGATGTGTCATGTCAATAACCAGATCAAATAACGCTTCATTCTCTTCAAATTGGACTTTTAAGGTTTCGTTCGATTGTGAGATATTAACGATTTTTCCGATTCTGTATTCAAACGGATACGTCTTCATCGGCTTTGTCGTGAGCGTATAGGTAAAAGCCACGCCTTTTTCGTTAAGAAAGAAGCCAAGGGCTTTTGCCTCCGATGTCCCTCCGATGATGAGTATCCTTTTGTTCATATCCTATAGCCTCTTGGTGTGAAAAGCTTACCATCCTTTTCCCGACAATTTTCATCACAGAAAAAGACGATACTCATCATGTTCAGGTCTTCTTTCCAGTTTTCGGGTGCCTCGGAGAGTTTGAAAAAATGGGATTCCTGTTCTTTCATAAAAGCGTATTTAACAACTCCTATGTAAAAATTTCCACGATACGTTTTGAACAGTTCAAGCACCTCGTCAAACTGGCGTTTTCGCTTGGTGCTGACCGGGTTGTACAGGCAGACGGTCACGCCACTCTTGGCGAAATGAAATGCCCTTGTCCTGATCTTTTCAAAGGGCACGAGCAGATCCGACAGACTCAGAACGGCAAAGTCCAATGCGATAGGTGCACCGAGAATAGAGGCGGCGGAACTCGCTGCCGTAACTCCCGGAATGATTTCGATATCAAGGTCTTCAGCCATTTCTATTGCCAGTGTTGCCATTCCATAAACGCCTGCATCACCGCTTGAGATCAACGCCACACAGTTACCTTCCGAGGCAAGTCTGATAGCTTCTCTGACACGGTCAATTTCCTTCAGCATGCCCGTTGACACGAGCTTATCCTCTGGTACGAATGCGCTGATCCTTTCGATATATCGGTTGTATCCAACCACATAATCCGCCCTGTCTATTGCCGAATAGGCGGAAAACGTCATATTATGCTGTCCGTTTGGACCGATTCCGACGATGAATAATTTTCCTCTCATATTAAGACCTCCGGTACCGTTTCTCTTGTGTATTCGTAATTCATCCATTCTGTATCTTCCATCTCGAAAAGGGCGAATTTTGTCGTCCGGCTCTTAACGGTCAGCAGTTCTTTTCCCCTTTTAGAAGCGAGATAGGCGGATGGTTGAGAAACATGGGATACGCCCATATGTCTCCTTACCACTTCGTTGTCATCAAGGTTTAATTCCCTAATTGCCACACTCAACGCATCGTTTTCAAAATAGGATGTCTCTGGAATCGCAGCCTTTCTGGCGAATCCATGAAACTGACGACTGTTCCATTTTCTCTTGTGACTCGTGAGGATGAGGATCCTCTTCTGATACTCTTCCGGTATCAGTTGACAAAATTCGTTATACAGTTCGGTGGTACGTATGTCCTTGTGAAATCCGGCACCCAGCACCAGATTCTTCTTTTTCAGATTGAGAATTGTTCCACCCGCCTCAAAGCCAACATCCGCTTCATCTGAGACTTTAAGATAGTCTTCCGGAAAATGGAATGTTTCCGGAAACCCTTTAATCATAATCTGCTGAGAAGAGAGTAGTCTGGAATTGATCTTCAGAATTCCCTCATGATTATCCGGCATCATCTTGTGTCTCAAGGCAAACAAGTCGATTCCAAGTTTTCCGTTAAGATCGGTTGCCGTTGTAAAAACGGGTGTACAGTTGTAAACGGCCTGTAATTCCCTGCATAGATCAACGGCTCCTCCGAGATGCGAAGACAGAACCGGTATGCAGAACTGCCTTTTTTCATCTAACAGCACCACAGCGGAATCACTCATCTTTGAGCAGATATGATCTTTGATCTTCCTGATCAGAATCCCCATGCTTCCCACAAAGACGATTCGGTTGTAATAACTGAAGCCTTTTTCTAATCGTTCGCTCAACGTACCATGAAGTTCATGCATCCATTCGGGGTGTTCAAAAATCAGGGCCTTTCGAACCTTAATCAGAGCTGTTTTCATCTTGACCCTTTCTGAGACCGTGTGTAAACGTCGCATCGTACAATTTGGATTTCCGACCACCATTTTTTCGGATGAGAAACAACGTCAGATTTGAAGGAAAGTCAAAGAGCTCCCATTCATCCAACCGCCTGCTTTCGATTCGTTCATCCTCTCTTGAAACTCTGTGCCCAATGGTCAATGTGGCATCCGGTGGATAATGTCTTTTCAACGTTTCAATGACTTTTTCTCCCATCCCACCGGAGAGATAAATGGCGGCCGTTGGTTGTTCTGAAAAAAGCACATCAATATTTTCCGGAACGTGTGTCCGGCCTTCAAAACGTGTGATCAATACGGATTGCGCGACTTCGGGAACGGTTAATTCAGATTTTACCGCTGCCGCCAAGGCAGAATAGGCGCTAATGCCGGGAACAACACTACATTCGATATTTGCCTTCAGCAGGGCATCGCGTTCCTCGTCGATTGCCCCGTATATGGTTGGATCTCCTGAATGCAACCGGATAACGGTTTCATATCTTGCATGCCATCCCGCAAGGTGTGTTGTGATCTCTTTGAGTGCCATGTAGGCACTATTTTCGAACAGACAGGTTTTCGGACAATAAGCCAGTAACTCTTCTGAAACCGTTGAACCGGCATAAAGTACGGCATCCGCCTTCTTCAACAGGTTCATTCCCCTTACTGTGATCAATTCGGGATCTCCCGGACCACTTCCGATGATATGTATCATTTGACCTCCCCCTTAAAGAGATAGAAGACATGCTCGCCAACAAAGGCTGTCTTGCCACCCAGATCTCTTGCACAGGATCTAGTGTACATCTCACAAGTATATTCAATATTTTTCAATCGCTTCAGCATCACGACACTGTCTACCGTTGCCAATGCACAGGCAAAGCGGGTACCCGAAGGCAGTAAACCGAACACCCGTTCGAGTGTGGTTTCTTCAAATCCCCCGCCAATGTGTACGGCATCCGGAAGGGGAAGTTCATGAATCATCTCGTTGAAATCACCGAGCTGAACGACGATGTTGGGATAAGGTGCCGTATTGGCCCGACATTTTTCATATCTTCCCACATGCTTTTCGATGCCGTAGACCTTTCCCGTGCATCCGGTGAGAGAGGCCAGCCAAATAGAAGTCGCTCCACTGCCGGCTCCAAGATCCCATACGACTTCACCCGGTTTAATCTTCAGGCTATGCGTTACAAGCGATCGGGACCATTCTCTCGAAACGGGAATTCCTTCAGTATCAAGCCCCGTGTTTTCCGGAAATTCGATGGGCAATGAGTTTTTATCACCAGGCGCAATCAGTACTATCCATCGGCCATGTTCATAAATAAAATCCTCATAACGGTTCACTTCAAGAATCTTTTCCCGTTCCGTCCCCAATTCGAATCCGGCATGAATCTCCAACGGAAGGTCTTTGACATCAACGAGCAGCATCCTGAAGAGTGTATCGATATCCGTTTCATTCTTCACATAATAGCCAACCCGTCTTCCCATCTTCAGAAGAGAAAGACAGATACTGCGTGTTTTGATTAAATCTGCACTGTTATGCCCGCTGACGATGGCTACCTTATTCAGTTCAACACCGGTTTTTTCCGACAGATACTCTATCGAAGAAGGTGCACAAACGTATTCGTATTCATCTTTTTTCAATCGCAAGGCCATTTTCCTCGCATAACTGAAGATGAGCGGACTCCCACCAACAACGACGACCGCATCCTTCTTTTCTTTCAGCCTGAGAATGAGTTCGTCAATCTTCTCGGTCTTGAGCGAGGCGTAGATGTCGAGTTCTTCAATCTCTCCCGTACAGTTCAACGCCTTTGGAATATCCAGCGAATGTTTGAATCCGACGATCAATTCCGCTTTCTTGAGAATTTCCGTTGCCTTTAGCGATAGGTCATTTATATGGTTCAACCCCGTACCGAGTAGATATATCATCTTTTCTCCTCCCAAAAATCCCCAATAACTGTATCTTTCCGCATCATCGTTACTCGAAACACAATGCCTCTATCCGCATCAGGGTCAAAAAAATCTTTCAACTTGGAAACAGCTGCCTCACAAAGGTCATCAAACAACTTTCCAATATCCACCCCACCTTTCTCCAGGACACCAACGACGGAAGAGAAAGGCCTTGCTGTCAATATCTCCGAGACAACCTTCCCGTCATACACACCAGAATCCATTAGGTAATAAAGTGCCATCAACTCATTCTTGCTGTCGGAATATCGACTGTCCGTATTCAGATTACCGCCTGAAAGCTTGATCATCTTCTGAAAGGCACCACATAGATGTATTTGCCGGAAATTCCTGTCGATGAGATTCCGTATTGCATAGCCAAAATGATTCCCACAGATGATGATATTTTCATGCACTCCAAAATTCTGAAGGTAGTATTCCTCTCCTCTGCCACCAAGAACGAGGACGACATCGTCGTATCCCTTTGCCTTCAGTACATCCATCATCGGAAGCAAGGACTCCCGCCACGCCTGTTCGCTCATGGGTTCGACAATTCCTGAGGTTCCAAGAATAGAAATGCCACCTTTGACTCCGACCTTATTGTTCAGAGTTGATTTTGCGAGTCCTTCACCGTTTTCTACGTTGATGATGATCCTTGCATTCTTAATGCCGAATTCTGACAGAACCTTCCGCATCATCTTCCGCGGAACTGCGTTGACAGCCGGTTCACCAACAGGGATTCCGAGTCCTTCAAGTGTTACCCGACCAACGCCGTATTCACTGTCAAAAGTGATTCCCTCCGAATCCTGAAGCAACACACAGGCAGCAGAAAGCAGACAACCATGCGTGATATCCGCGTCATCCCCGGCATCCTTGATAACGCAGGCAAAATATCGGTCTTTTATCTTTTGGTACGCTTCTATTTTAATCGTAAGCGGTTTGTCGTCGGGAAGATTTATCACGACAGCTTCAGGCTGTTCACCATACAACTGAAACAGTAACGAGGCCTTTAACGCAGCGGTTGCGGCTGTACCGGTCGTAAATCCCTTTCTAAGTACCATGTCAGTCCTTCTTCACTCCTTTTCTTTTCACCCCTTCGATCATTTCATGTGTTGTATATTTCAAAAGGGCGTTGGTGATGGCAACGGCTATGGTACTGCCGCCATGACTGCCTGATATGGAGATGTGTGGCACATCCGAATAGATCAGTTTTGCCTTCCATTCCGAGGCTCCGACGAAGCCAACCGGAACGCCGATGATGAAAGAAGGTGATGGTCCTTCAAGTAACCTTCTTAAGGCGGTAGGGGCATTTCCGATGACGAAGAGCGCATCACCCATGGAAAGGGCCTGTTCCATACAAAGATAGGACCTTGAAACACCTGTTTCTTTTGCTTTTACGGCAATAGATTGATCTTTGATATAACATTCATATGAAAAATCTGGGAATTTTACCTTTGAAATACCTGAAAGGACCATGTTGACATCCGTTACGATTCTTGATGTGGCAATGGCTTTTAAAAAATGCTCGTAGAAATTCTCTGAAAAGGTAATTGCTTCACCAATTCTCGGATCACCGGTCGTATGAACAACACGCTTAACGACTTCCCACTCGATGTCATTGTACTTAGAACGAGTCCCCCTGTTATTCATAATGGCGGTGATGATTTCAAAACTCTTATTTTCGATATTCGATGGATTAAGCATCTCTGATCTCCCGTCTCGCCGTTCCGAAAAAGAGGGAGAGAAATCCCTGAAAGAAAAAAAGCTCCACTTTTATTACCGGAAAAGCGACTCCTTGATGTCCTTCAGACAGGTCTCCCGACTTGCGGATTACTCTACTGATCACGCCTTCCCAGTTTCCCAGTGGCACCTTGTGATGTTCGTCCCCGCTTACGGTGGCCGGACCGTTTCGGATTCTCACCGAATTCCTCTTTCAGAATCTTAAGAGTCGATTCTGAATGCCTGAAGATCTTTTTATTTAATTCAGGAGCATTATAACACTATTTGTTCTAATTTGAAATACACGAAAGGAAAAATCATGTCCTTTTCCTCCCGCTAACGGTTAACACGTTTGATAAAAAATGATGGCTGAATATGTTACAGAATCTGTGGACCGCCATGAGGAAACTTCATAATGACCGTGCAAATTCTGTCATTAAATTATTTTTTGGGGATGACAAACTTGAAACACAAGCAAACACAGATAACTGTTCTCACGCTATCTGAAATTAGGCACATAGCCTTTGTCAAAGCCAGCCCGTCTGAAAACTATTTCTGCATTTTATCATTGTTATTTTATCTTTACTGTTTTGTTTTTAATCAATTTATTTTTCCTCCTTTCCACACCTTCCCGTTTCGTCTTATAATGCAGCCTGTAGGCTTTATTTCATCGACTATTATTAACTATTACTTAACACTTTTTGCAATTATAAGATCTATTATGTCAATACGTGATTTGATGATTAATTCATGGGAAGTCTTTTGCTTTTAGAATCCCCCTGCTGATTTTTTGTGTCAAAACAGCTTTGTAGATTTGCTATTTACTCCTTTTTGAATTTGTTAAACATGACATTGTTCTTAAAATATATAAGCTGTAATTATAACAATAATATGAATTATTATTATCTTACTACTCATATTTTTCAGAAAGTTCTGATAACTCTTGTACAAGAGTATCATATTT
>ERZ795048.570-NODE-570-length-37967-cov-52.966528_pt1 | contig 37967 bp, 27 predicted proteins | sample MGYA00375132_ERZ795048 | MGnify/ENA primary metagenome ERZ795048 (study PRJEB30177, sample SAMN05720225) | activated sludge metagenome | isolation source: Anaerobic digester | place: Hong Kong | collected 2014-12-17 ...
GTATAGGAGGCATTTTGACAAGGACCATGATACTTGCCGCGGTACTCGCGACGGCAGCCGCCGCGGGCGCCTTCGAGATCGAAGCCGGTGTGGCGGGGCTGACCCCTATCGGCGGCTGGGGGGAGAACCTCAGCGCTGGGCTTGCCGGGGAACTGCAGTTCAACTGGCTGGTCTCCAGGAAGTTCAGAGCGGGCGCCGGAGTGGAGGGCGCCGTGTTCGGTGACGCAAACGCCGGGGACGCATCCCTTTCACAGTTCAAGCCCATGGGCATCCTTTCGTTCTACCTGAGACCCCACGGGGCATCATTCAACCCCGGGGTGGTGGCCGCCTTCGGCTACTGCAGAACGAGGCTTTCCTCCGGTGGAGGCGTCGATCCAGTGAGCTGGGACCCCTTCTGGAGGGCGGGAATAAGGTGGAACTTCAGCCTGGGGAGCCCCTGGAGGGCCGGCCTGGGATTCGACCTGGAGAGCGTTGTTTCACAGGAGACCAGCGGAGACGCTTTCAAACTCACCTTCGGCGTATCCAGGGGGTTGGAGATATGAGGAACTTCACTGCGATAATGGCCGCCGGGATACTTCTGGCGCTGGCCGGGTGCGACAGCAATCCCCTCTATCTGAGGCTTTCATCGGACTACTTTCCCGTATCCCCCTCCGGAGCCACATGGGAGTACTCCATGGATGGCGGAGGCAGCAAGATAGTTACGGTGGTGGACCAGACGGTGGTGGGAGAGAGACCCTGCTGGAGGTTCCAGTCCGGGGCTGACTACGCGTACTGGATAAACGAGAACGGGAAGCTGGAGAAGTACGAGGACCACACGGTGCTCTTCAACGGCTTCCAGGTGCCCATATACCAGGGCTGGGTGACCATGCTCCAGTGGCCGCTTGCCGACGGAATGTCCAGGAGGGATTCCGTGGGGGCCCAGGCGGTGAGCCAGGGGGTAACCCTGAGTCACACATGGGTTCGCAGCCAGACGGTGACCGGGCCGGAAACCTCCCCGGACGGCCAGTGGGCCGACTGCTACAGGGTTCACCAGGAGGAGACCGTTATCAACTGGATACAGACCGCAGGCTTCCAGCCGGAGACCACCGTCACCGTAAGGAACATCTGGCTTGCTCCGGACGTGGGGATGGTGGCAATGGAATCCCCGGACAGCGTTCTTACCCTGGTAAGCTTCACCGGGGGAGAGGAGTAGGCCTTGACCCTTCCGGCGATATTCTCCGTTTCCTTCCTTCTGGTATACGTCTACATCGCCTTCGGCAGCAGGTTCAGGGGGGCGGTGGTATGGGCGGGTGTGGCCCTTGCGGTCGCAGTCTCTCACATGGCGGGGCTCAGGGTGGACATTCCGGAGCTTCTGGGAATGGTGAACTGGAACGTTCTTCTGATCTTCTCCGGTATCCTGTTCACCGCGGAGGTGCTGATAGACGCAGGGGTTCCCGGCCATCTGGCCGGGAGGATAATCGCCATGAGCAGGAACTACGGCTGGGCGGCACTTCTCATATGCGGGCTCTCCAGTGTTATATCCATATTCGTGGAGAACGTTGCCACGGTGATGATAGTGGCCCCCATAGCCCTGGAGGTGAGCAGGCGCCACAAGGCCAATCCGGTGGTGCTCCTGATAGGCATTGCCATAGCGTCCAACCTGCAGGGCACCGGCACCCTTGTGGGGGACCCGCCTTCCATGATACTCGCCGCGGCGGAGAACATGGGTTTCAACGACTTTTTCTTCATGGGCGGGAAGCCGGGGATATTCTGGGCCGTTCAGGCGGGAGCCGTGGCCAGTTTCTTCGTACTCTATCATTATCTGGGCCGTGACAGGGGAGCGGTGCCCAGGGTGGCGATTCCCCAGGTTGCCAGCTGGGTACCCGCGTGGATACTGGCAGCGGTGATAATCGGCCTCGCGGTGATAAGTTTCATAAGCCCGGGGGTTCACCTCACCGCCGGTCTTCTGTGCATGGGGGGCGGTCTTGTCTCCCTGGTGTGGTACGCGGTGTTCAGACGGAAGCGGGGCCACCTTTTCGATCACTGCATCGAGAGGAAGACCCGTCATGTGGTCAAGGCATTCGACATCGACACGCTCTTCCTTCTTGCGGGGATATTCTTCATGGTTGCCGCCCTTGACCGTTACGGTGTGATGGAAAGCGTGGGCAGGTTCCTGGCCGGTGCCGCCGGGGGGGATCCGCTGAAGGCCTATCTGATAATAGTAACCGGTTCCATGCTCTTCAGCGCGGTGGTGGACAACGTTCCCTTCGTCACGGCGATGATACCCGTTACCCACGCACTGGCGACTACCATGGGACACGGCCCGGGCGAGCACCTTTACCTTACCTTCGGGCTTCTGGTGGGCAGCTGCCTCGGCGGGAACATCTCACCGGTGGGGGCGGCGGCGAACATAGTTTCCGTTTCCATACTCAGGAAGAACGGATACAAAGTAGGTTTCTGGCAGTTCGTAAGGGTGGGCCTGCCGTTCACACTGGCGGCAACCGCCGCAGGTGCGGCTTTCATCTGGTTCGTATGGCACCCCTGAGCGCCATGAGGTTCAATTTTCAGGCGCCCTCCGCGGCAACGGAGGTGACCTTTCATGATTCCGTCGAAAGTATCGATGCTGACTGCGCCCTGGTGTTCGTGGACTCAGCCGTGGCCTCCATTTACGGAGGAAGGCTTCCCTTAAGGGGAGAGGTGGCTGAACTGCCCGGCGGCGAGGGTTCCAAGACCCCGGAAAATCTCATCTGGATATGGGAAAGAATGGCACGGGCCGGAGTCCGGAGGGATTCAACGGTAACGGTCATCGGCGGGGGAACCGTCTGCGACGTGTGCGCCTTTGCCGCTTCCACCTGGAAGAGGGGGGTCCGGCTCAACCTGGTTCCCACCACTCTGCTTTGCATGGTGGACGCTTCCCTTGGCGGCAAGACAGCGGTGAACGTGGGGGGAAAGAAGAACCAGGCCGGCACTTTCCATCCTGCGGAGAGGATAATGATCTGGCCGGGTTTCCTGCAGAGCCTTTCCCGGGGTGAGCTGCTGAACGGCATGGCTGAAGCGCTGAAGACCGCTGTTATAGGGAACCGGCGGATCGCCGAATACCTGACCCGGGAGAACTGGACGGAAGCGGTAAGGGAATGCCTTGCGGTAAAGGGCTCCATTGTTCAGGAAGACCTTATGGAGACCGGAAGAAGGAAGCTGCTGAACCTGGGCCATACCGTGGGTCACTGCATCGAATCCGCTTCTTCCTACAGGATATCCCACGGCGCCGCGGTGGCCATGGGAATACCCTTTGCCGCTGAAATGGGGGGATTCCATGGCTTTGCCGAGGACTTCCGCCGGACCGCTGAAAAGCTGGGGCTGGGAACGGAAATACCTTCATCCATAGGTCTCGATGACATTCTATCGGGGCTTTCCTCGGACAAGAAGACCACCGCTTCAGGGCGCACATGGGTGATACCGGAGGACTGGGAGCACTGCGTGCTGAAGGAACTGAACGCAGAAGAGGAAATGGATCTTCTTGAAAGGGCATGGCCCCGGTGAAAGAGGTCGAAGGCTCCTTCTGGGACCATCTGGAAGAGTTCCGCAGAAGGCTCCTGGTCATTCTTGGATGGGTTGCGGCGCTCTCCGCTGCCGCTTTCTTCTTCAGTGTTCCCATAACGGAGAGGGTAACGGCCACATCCCCGGAGCCGCTGAGTGCCCTTGCCCCGGCGGAGGCTTTCACCGCCCATCTGAAGATAGCGCTCACCGCCGGGATCATAGCCTCGTCTCCGGTGATCCTCTTTCAGGTGTGGAGGTTCGTTGCCCCTGGTCTCTACGCCAGGGAGAGGAAGGCCCTTGTCTCAGTATCCGCCGCCGGAGCGCTTCTGTTCGCGGGGGGGGCCTCTTTCGCCTGGTTCCTGATGCGGGAACCTGCGCTGTCGCTCTTCCAGAGCTTCCAAACCGGCAACATCAGGGGTTTCTGGAGCGTTACCAGCTACATAGAGTTCATCGGGACGCTCCTTCTGGTTTTCGGAGCGGCCTTTCAGCTGCCTCTGGCGGTGCTTTTCCTGGTGAAGACAGGCGTGGCCCGCCCCGCCGATCTGGCCCGATACAGGAGACATATCCTGGTGGGGCTTCTTGTGGCGGCGGCGATACTTACCCCTCCGGATCCACTCACGCAGATAATGCTTACGGTTCCCCTGTACGCCCTCTTCGAGATCAGCCTGCTTGTGGCCAGGGCAGCCTTCAGAAAGGGGGAGCGTGCAGAGGAAGCCTGACGGCCCGTGGAGGGCTTTCGAAACCATCGATCTTGTCATCCCGGTCTACAACGAGGAGGCGATACTGGAGGACCAGCTCATTCCGGTACTGGAGTCCGCCCCGGAGAACCTCTGCGTAACCGTTGTTGAGAACGGATCCACCGACCGGACGCCGGACATTCTTCGTGGGATTGAGAAGGAACACCCGTCCCTGAAGGTCATCAGCCTGGAAGAACCCAGCTACGGGAACGCGGTTCGGACGGGTCTGGAGTCGTCGAACCGGGAGATACTCATGGTTGATGATCTGGACGTGCTTGACAGGGATTTCTGGGAGGCCGGACTGGGGCTGATGGCCCCGGGGAATGTGGACATTGTCCAGGGTTCCAAGGTGCTGGCGGGCAGGAACGACAGGCGCCCTTTCATAAGGAGGGCGGCCACAAGGGTTCTCACGGCGCTTCTCAGGCTTCTGCTGGGTTTCAGAGGTACCGATACCCACGGACCCAAGATAATAAGGAGGGAATCGGTGGAGGGGATATTCCCCCTCTGCGGCAACGAACCGGACCTTTACCCTTCGGAGCTGATGATACTTGCCCAGCGCAGTGGGCTGGTGATAAAGGAGCTTCCCATAAAGCTTGAGGAAATAAGGGCTACCCCCCTTTCACTGGGACGCAGGATTCCCAGGGCCCTCAGGGACCTCGTCCTTCTGAGAAGGAAACTGGGAGGGGGGAGATGAGGGAAAACCAGGAGAGGAATCTTGCGGTACTGGGAACGCTGGCGCTGCTGCCCTTCCTGATATACGTTTACTGGAACCAGCTCGTGTCCTTTTTCGACCCCCAGGAGTTCATTACCTTCCTTAATCCCCTCAAGGCCGGCACCCCTCTGGATTCATATCTTTATGACGGGTACAGGTGGGTCAGGGATGGAAGGCTGATAGGTTTTTTCAGACCAGCCGCCAGCCTTGCCTACCTGGCCGAGTACCAGCTCTTCCATGGAGAACCGGCGGGATACAAGGCATTCAACCTGTTCTACCATCTGCTTACCTGTGCTGCTCTGGCGGCGGTCTTTCGGGCCATTGGAAGGGGGAGGGGGGTCGGAGCGCTGTTCCCGGCGCTGGTTTTCGCGTTTCATCCCGGAGCTTACGGTGCTGTGATGTGGATATGCGCCAGACCGGACATACTGGCGGCACTATTCTCTCTGCTGGCCGTTGCCTCGGTCCTGAAACTCGCAGGGGAGAGCGGGCCGTCGAGGGCCAGGCTCCTTCCCGCATTGTTCGCCCTTCTTGCCTCGTTCTCCAAGGAGGTGGGAATAGCAAACCTGGTGACCCTCCCGGTGCTGTACTTCTTCTGGGAACCGGGAAAGAGGAACCACAGTAATACGAGGTTCCTCATCGGCTCCCTGCTGGGGGTTGCCGCCATATTCGTGGTGGTCAGGCTCTTCCTTTTTCACGGCAACATCGGCGGTTACCCGGTGTATGCCCCTGTGCGGCAGCTGCATAACCGGATGCTTGGTCTCTTCGTCCAGGTCTCCGGGGGCTTCTTCATCCCATGGAGAGCCCTGAGACTGCTGCTTTACGGGGTGATACCCGCAGCACTGGCCTTCTACGGGTTCAGGTATCGGAAGGAGGGTGTAAGGCGCATTGCGGTGGCGATGCTCGTAACAGGCATGTACGGATTCCAGTCCCTTCTCGGGAATCCTGAGCTGCATTACAGCTATATAACATCCTGCTTCACGGTGGTGTTCGCCGCGTATTTCGTTTCGCGGCTTATGCTTCCCAGGCTGGTGAATGCCGGTTTGACGCTGTTGCTGGTCGTACTGCTGGGTTTCGGTTCCAGGCATCTGTCCTTTTCCCTGGCCAGACAGAGTCAGGCAGTTGAGAACATCTACTCCGGCCTGGGAAGGATCTCCCGGGAAATGGAGGCCCACCAGGGCGGGATCATCGGAGTGTTCGTATCGGATGCCTCACGCGAGGACCTGGAGATAAAGCACATACCCCTTTTCATGGATTTCCTGGCCCCTGGCGGGTACACCTTCTTGTTCTTGCCTGACAGGGAGTATTCCGGTCCGGTGATCTATCTGGAAGGTGATTCGCTGGTTCTGTCGGAATAGGACCCGTCCGTTCTCATGATGGCCGAGTGGACCTTCTTCGAGAGGAAGGATTCCCTGAGATCTGTATCGTCTATTGAACCGGCTGTTCTCATGAGGGAATCCCGGGCGGCCTTGAGATAGCCTGCGCTTTTGGCCAGCAGCTTGTTCCGGTAATCACCGGGCAGACGAAGCGACAGTTTTCCGTAGAGCCGGGAAAGGGAATGGTTGATGAGAATGAAGTCATTCACTCCCGGGTGCAGTGTCTCCTCTACGGTCCTGATCTGTTCCATGGCGGCGTCTGTGTTCCCTTCAGGACCCTCAAGAAGGACCCCGGCCAGATCGAGCCTGGCGGTCATTGCCTTCACCGGGGCGTCCATCTCCATGAAGACAGAGATGGACCTTTTGAGGTATTCAGCTGCTTCAGGCATTTCTCCGCGCCTTCGAAGGACTGCTCCGATGTAGCCCAGGTTCTCTCCTTCCCCTTCCCTGTCACCGATCTCGGAAGAGATACCCAGGGCCCCTCGGTAGAGCTTCTCCGCCTCGTCCAGTTTCCCGGAGTCCAGGTGTATGTCCGCCATGTTGGTAAGGGCGATGCCTTCGGTCATCCTGTCGCCTATCTCCACCGCCAGTTCCAGTGCTGAACGATAGTCCTTCAGGGCTCCGGTGCTGTCCCCTGTGAACCATCTTGTGTTGCCCATTCCGATGGTGCTGCGGCAGAGGCCCTGGAGATCCCCGATCCTTCTGTGGAGTTCAAGGGCCTTCCGGGTGTAGTCAAGGGATTCCCTGAACATGCCCATGCTTCTGGTCACTATTCCCAGGTTCATCATCAGGGTAGCCGTTCCGTCGGCGCTCTCGAGTTCCTGGAAAAGCTCCAGGGCCTTCAGGTAGTATTCGTATGCAACCTGATTATCGCCCATGTTCCAGTAGGTGAGGCCTATGTTGCAGAGCACATTGGCCTTCAGTGTTCCCATGGAGGATATGCCTGGTACTCCCATTGTCTTCCGGAGGAGTTCCAGGGCGGAATCGTACTCTCCCAGGTTGCATTCCATGAGTCCCATGTTGCAGATGGACCTGGCCTCCGCCTGGAGCTCTCCCATGGCTCTGGCCATGGTCATCGTTCGTTTGAAAGTGTGTTTGGCCGCCAGGAAATCCGACTGTCTCCACTGGTTTATGCCTATCCAGATGAGAGAGCGGAGATGCGCCGGGCCGTCTCCCATTTCCTGAGCTGTTTCATAGGCCCTGAGGAACTCCTCTTCACCCCTGGCGAAGTCTCCGTTCTCGGTGAAGGTGGTTCCCAGGAGTATTCTGGCGTCCATCATGCGCGGGTCCAGCTGAAGGGCTTTCTCCAGGAGTTCTCTCGCACTGAGGACGTCCTCGAACGAGCTTCGTCTCCAGTAGGCCTCCGACGCCCGCAGGTATAGCTCGTACTCCTCGGTTCCCTCGCCGGGGCTCATGTGACCTATGCCGCCGGTTCCCAGCACCTTCAGTATGCTGTCGGCAACCTTACGCCCTATGGTCTGAAGCTCGAACCAGTCATCGGTCCAGTCATCCGTCCATATTTCATTCCCGGTCTGCAGGTCATTGAGTTTCACCGTGAGGCTGAACCTCCTGTCCTCCCTGAGAAGGGTTCCGGTAAGGAAGAACCTGGTGTTCAGCCTGGAAGCCACCGACGATTCGGAACACACCGCCCTGCGGAGCTCCATCACATCCTCCAGGGGGGCCACCGCCACGCCCCCGGCGGAGGCCAGGTGCTCGGCTATTCCCCTGGAGAGGCCGTTGGAGTAGTAGTCGTCCTCGCCTGTTCCCAGGTTCTTCAGGGGGATGACCGTTATGGAGGGTATTTCACCGTGGAGGTTTATCAGTTTCCGCACAGGCGCTTCGCCATCCCTCAGAAAGGGAAGAGAATGCTCCCCGGAGCGCTTCACCGTGCATATCTCCATGAGCCTGCCAAGACCCCTGAGCTTCCGGAGGCCCATGGAATGTACCTCCGGCCTGGAGGGTTCGCTCACAGCCTGGAGGAACTCCCTGGATATGCATATTCCACCTGGAGGGGCCATCTTCTCCAGTCTGGAGGCCACGTTCACGGTATCGCCCATCACGTCGCCTGGCCTGAGATGGACGCCCCCCATGTGTATGCCTATCCGTATGCTGAAGCCCCTGCCCCGGAGGGTGTTCTGAAGCTCCATGGCGGTTTCCAGGGCGGAGCCGGGATCGCTGAAGACAGTGAGGGTGCCGTCGCCCATCTCCTTGATGAGGGTGCCGTCGTTGCTGGAGAGAAGGCGAAGGAGCTCCTCCCTTATAAGAGATATCATCTCCATGGCCGCCGTCTCGTTCCTCTCCATATGGGAGGTGAAGCCGGCCACATCGGTGAACATCACCGCCAGTATCTTCCTGGAGCAGGTATTGGTGTTCAACCTGATTCTCCTTCCCGCGGCTTATTATGGCTCCAACCCCCTACGGGGACAACCGGCCTTTGACGCATAAACATTTGTTTACTATTTTCCCCCGGGAGGTGAGGAGAGCTTTGCAGGAGCTTGGCGAGAAGATAGAGATGATATGCCACTTTTCCGGGGGCAGCGTTGTTCCCTGCAGGTTCCGGTGGCAGAACAGGGTCTATCATGTGGTGCGGGTGTCATCGTCCTGGGAGAGCCGCAGGGGAACGGTGAAGTACTTTCATTACGTTGTGCGAACCTCCGACGACGATGTCTACGAGATACACTTCAACACCGAGTCCATGGGCTGGGTGATAGACTGCGAGTATTCCCATGGGGCATGACGGCGGGAGGAAGGTGCTTCATGTGGACATGGACGCCTTCTTTGCTTCGGTGGAACTCCTGGGAAGGGAAGAGCTCAGGGGAAGGCCGGTGATAGTCGGGGGTGACCCCGGTTTCAGGTCGGTGGTCACCTCATGCACCTACGAGGCCAGGAAGTACGGGGTTCATGCGGGGATGTCCATGACCCGGGCCCTCAGCCTCATACCCCACGCTGTGGTCCTTTCCGGCAGTTTCGCCAGGTACCGTACCTACAGCCACAGGGTGCTGGAGGTGCTGCTCAGCTTCACCCCCAGGATGCACGCGGTGAGCATCGACGAGGCCTTCCTGGATGTCTCCGGCATCCCCGGGTCGATGGAGGATACCGGGCAGAGGATACAGAAGGCGGTCCTGGAGGCCACGTCGCTCTGGTGCACCGTGGGATGCGGCCCCAACAGGCTTCTGGCGAAAATGGCATCGAATCTCTACAAGCCCAGGGGGGTGGGAACCCTCACTCCGGAAATGATGACCGAGCTTCCCGCCTCGGCCATCTGGGGGGTGGGCCCGGGAACCGCTTCGAAGCTGGGCAATTACGGAATAGACACCATAGGTAAGCTGAGAGCGCTTTCCCGGTCCGCGCTGAGGTCAATCATGGGCGTTTACGGGGAAGAGCTTTACAGGTACGCCAGGGGGGTTGACGACAGGCCGGTCCCCTTCTTCGGCTACAGGGAACCCCCGAAGTCCATGGGCCACGAGCACACATTCACCAGGGACGTGGAGTATCCCGGGGAGTACATGCCCGCCCTTGCCATGGTCTGCCAGAGAACCGGCTGCAGGGCAAGGGAGGGGGGGTGGAAGGGGGGCGTTGTAACCCTTAAGTACCGCCTCAGGAACCTGAAGAGAATAACCAGGAGGAAAATACTCCCCTGGCCCACCGACCAGGACCAGACCATACTCAGGGCGGCGGGGGAGATGGCGGCGGCGCATATAAAAGAGCCCATCAGGCTGATAGGCGTTTCCATAAGCCATCTGGTCCCGTCGGAAACGGCACAGCTCAGCTTCTTTCCCGAGGGCACGGTGGCCCTGAACAGCGTGGCCGACAGGGTAAGGGAGCGCCACGGCGAAAGGGCAATGGTCAGCGGAAGGGCCCTGGAGTACATCCAGGGAAAAGGGTGAACATGGATCTTTTCTCCACCAGGGCAACGGAAAGGAACATGCCCGGGGGAGCAAGGCTTTTCCTGGGAACCTCGGGCTACAGCTTTCCCCACTGGAAGGGGGTTTTCTACCCCGAAAGGATAAGGGGGAAGGACTGGCTGCGTTACTACGCCCTCACCTTCAACTCCGTTGAGATAAACTCCACCTACTACGGCATCCTTTCTCCGAAGACCGCGGAAGCAATGACAGACTCCGTCCCGCCGGGATTCTCATTCTCGGTGAAGCTCCACTCCTCGATGACCCATGGCAGGAACGCCGGCCCGGGGGAATGGAGGATGTTCCTGGAAATGCTGGAGCCCTTCAGGGAAAGGGGAATGATGGGGCAGGTGCTCGCCCAGTTCCCCTGGTCCTTTCCCCTCGAGGAGAGGTCCTTCCAGTGGCTGGAGAATATCTCGGAAAGTCTGGGCGAACTGGAGAAGGCGGTGGAGTTCCGCCGGAGCGCATGGTACGGGGCAGAGCCTCTGGAAAGGGTCGGGGAAATGGGTTTTGCCCCGGTCTCGGTGGATCTGCCGGCCCTTGACGGCCTTCCGGATACAGGGCTTCTTCAGGCCCGAGGAACGGTGTATCTCAGGCTCCACGGCAGGAACGCCGGCAAGTGGTGGGGGAACACTCAGGAGCGATACGACTACCATTACGGTGAAACCGAGTTGAAACCCTGGGCGGAGAAGCTCAGGCGGCTTTCTGCGTCGGCGGCGAAGTGCTATGTTTTCTTCAACAACTGCCACATGGGCAAGGCTGCCCTTAACGCCAGGGACATGGAAAGGCTCCTTCAGGGGGCCCGGGGAGGTACCGAATGAAGACAGCTCTGCCGGCCATCGCGTCGGCCATCCTTCTGCTCTCAGCCGCCTGCGATTCAAGCGGGCCTTCGATAAACAGTGATTTCCCGGCCTTCTATCTCCAGGACGTTACCACCGCCGCACCGCCCACCTCCTGCGGATTCCTGGGCGGGAACGGAGACATAATCGCAGGGGCGGGGAACTATGTCTATTTCGTAGACGCCGACCAGGGCTACGCAAGGGCGGAGATGTCCCTGGGGGTCCCTGTGACCGATGTGGCGGGTTCCCCCGAGGGCGGGTACGGCCTGGCCCTTTCCGGGAACGTGCTCTATGTGATCTCCAACGACATATACACGGTGTATACCCAGATACTCCTTCCCCAGGCTGGGAGCTTCGTGATCCCCAGGCCGTCATCCACCTCGGTGTTCGTTCTCTGCACCGACGGCACCCTGGTGAAGATAGAAACAGTGGGGTGGACAATAACCAAGGCCGGGCCCACCGACCTCTCCAGCCCGGTTGCCGCCGCCATGGGTTCCAGCGGGGAATACCTCTTCGCGGCGGATTCCGACGGAAAGGTCTACAAGATATCCGTTTCAGACTTCTCAACTGCGGCCCAGACAACTGTGGAAGAAGGGGTTAACGGAATGTGCTCCACCCCCCTGGGAGAGGTTTTCCTGTCACCCGACGGAACCAGCGAGGTATGGGCCATAGACTGCGGCACCGGCCAGCACACAAGGACCTTCAGCGTGCCGGCCACACCCACGGCACTTGCTGTAACCGGCGAGGGGAAATACCTTTATGCCTCGGTGCCCGGGTACGGGTTCGCGGTGGTGAACACCACCGACAACACCATCGAGGCAGTGATAGACAGCTTCGGAGACCCTTCGGACATCGCGGTGAACTCCCAGTCAACCAGGGCGGTCATCTGCGGGCTTTCCCTTTACGTCCTTCAGCGCTGACGGCGCCCAGGGACTTCAGCCTGAAGGAGTATTCCGCCCGGGGGACCTGCCTGTACAGCTCCCTGTAGGTTTCCACCGCGGCCAGGCGGTGTTCCTCTTCCCCTGTGATACCATGGAGCTTCAGGTACATGTATGCCTGAAGCTCCTTCTTGTTCGAGAGATCCCGGATCAGTTCCTCCAGCCCTGCGGCGGCCCCTTCCGGATCGTCCTCTGCTTCAAGCAGGAGCTTCAGTCCCCGGTACCTGGCTTCGATATCCTCCGGCGGGTTGTCCCCCAGCAGGGTATCCGCCTCGGAGAGCAGTTCCCGGGCACGGGAAGTCCGTCGAATGTCCACAAGTATTTCGGAGGCTGTAACCAGGGTTTTCAGCAGGCTCCTGGGCTCGCCGAGCTCCCTTTTCAGCGCCACCGCTTCCTCCAGGAACTCCAGGGCCCTCTCCGGTTCACCCTCCATGACCGCAAGGCCCGCCTGGTACATCCGGCTTGATGACGATACTTCGGTATCGGCTCCTCCGCTTCCCAGTTCGAAAGCCTCCTGCAGGCTCTGGGATGCTTCCCTGGAGTTGCCCATGTCCATGTGAAGAACGCCCAGGTCCCTTACGCACTGGGCCAGGTCCCTGGCGTTGGCGGTTCTCCTTGTTATCTCCACCGCCTGAAGGATGTTCTCCAGGGCGCCGGTGAAATCCCCTGCGGCCTTCCGCAGCTGTCCGATCTGGTGAAGGGCCTTGGCCACATTGTACATATCCCCTATCTCCCTGGCCAGCTCCAGCTGCCTGCCATGGTAGTCAAGGGCCAGTCGGGAGTTTCCCAGCTCCTGCTCCAGTATCCCCATGTTGCCGAAAATGTACGCCAGACCCTCCTTGTTCCCTATCTCGGTGGATATCTCCACGAAAAGGTTCAGGTACTCCCTGCACCTGGGGAAGTCTCCCCGGTAGTAGCAGACCACCGCCATGTTGTTGATGGTGTTAGCCGTGGCCCGCTTCTCGTTCAGCGCTCGGGATTCCTCGATGGCCCTCAGGTAGAGCTCCTCCGCCTGGTCCAGCGAGTACCTGTAGAGGTGGATGTTGCCAACGTTGGATATGTTCAGCGCAAGGGTTATCCTGTCCCCGGCGGCTTCGGCGGCTTCACTGGATACCCTGAAGTTCTCCAGGGCCTCGTCATAGTTGCCCAGGACCGTGTTGATGTTGCCCAGCACGTTCAGGGCCCCCGCCAGCTCCCAGGTGTTCTCCTGGCTCCTGTATATCTCCATGGCCCTGTTCAGGAAAGCTACGGCTTCGTCGTTGTCACCCTGCCTGTGGCAGAGCTTTGCCAGGTTCCGGCAGCAGAGGGCCGTCATGTCATCGAGCCCCTGGTCCTCCGCTCTCTCCAGGCACTTGCTCAGGATGCCCCGGGCTTCTTCCCTCCGACCCGAGTCGATCAGTACATTGGCCTTGTCCACAGAGACATTTATCTCATCAGCCACGGAGCCGCACATGGGCAGAAGCCTGGTGAACAGATCAAGGGCTTCCTCGTTCCTGTAGTTGTCCCTCGCGTATTCCGCTGCCCTCTTCAGGTAGGGACGGGCCAGGTCTGGACGATGGGCACTTTCGAAGTGATAAGCCGTTTCGGATAACATCTCCGTATTCCCGGGGAAGAGTTCCTCCATGGCCCTGGCCGCCATCAGGTGGAGTTTCCGCAGCCTTCTTCCCATCTGCATTCCGTAGATGGTGTCCCTGAGTATCGAATGCCTGAAAATGTACCTGAACTCGTCCAGGGGGCTCCATATGGCCTCCGAAGCCCCCTCTTCCAGCAGTGGACGGATCCTCTCAGCCTCTCCTCCGAAGACCGAGGAGAGAACGTCCACATGGAACTCCCGTCCCAGTACGGATGCTCTCTGCACCAGATCCTTCATTTTTGCCGAGAGCCTGTCTATCCTGGCGACCATCACCGCGGTGATGCCCTCGGGGATGTTCTCCTTCCTTTCAGGAAGGGAGTTCGCCGACAGGTAACTGCAGTACTGTTCAACATAGAAGGGGTTTCCCTGTGTTCTCCGCAGGATGAAATCCATCAGTTCAGCCGTGGGGCTCTCCGGAAGAAGGCCGTTGATCATCTTGAGTTCCGCCTCCATGGGGAGGGGTTCGAGCAGGATGTTCTCATTGACCATGCCAAGGCCGGGGAACAGATCCCGGACTGTGCCGTCGTCGTTGGTCCTGCAGGAAGCGATGACCATGAAAGGAAAACCCTCGGGGTTCCTTACCAGGAACTCCGTTAGTCTTACGGATTCGGGATCGAGCCAGTGGAAATCCTCTATAACGATGATGAGAGGGGATGTGAGGCTGAGCGCCTTGAAGAATTCCTTGACTGCGAAGATGGTGTTGTCGAAGCGGGCCCTTGCATCGAGGGACTCCAGAAGGGGATCCCTCAACGGTATACCGGACAGTTCCGCCAGGAACGGTCTGGTCCTTCGAAGTTCCTCCTCCAGGGATCGGCTGCCCACGCTTTCAGCAAGGCGGTTCCAGGTTCCTTCGAACCTTTCCGCGCTGCCCGTGTCTCCGTGGAAGAAACCGGAAAGGAACCTCCTGAACGGGTGAAGTCCCCTGCGTATGACCTGGTCGGCTTGCAGAAAGACCATTGCCGACCCCTGGGGAATCCTCTGCTTCAGTTCGTGAAGAAGCCTCGACTTGCCTATTCCAGCCTGCCCGTGAATGGAGACGAACCCTCCCGGTTTCCAATGGAAAACGGGTTCACAGAGACGCAGGATCTCCGAAAGCTCCTCATCCCTGCCGGTCATAGCTCCCTGGAAAAGCCCTTTGGAAACCGCAGCGGCGTTTTCGGACACATTCAGATCCCCGGGCCGGGCTTCGTGCATCATCTTCGCCGCCTGGTTGACCCTGTTACCGAGGACGGTGTAGGTGCACCTTTCGCTGGAACCCACGATCCCGGCGTAAACCGTTCCGGCGGATACCCCGGCCTTCAGATTGCCGATATCCTCCATGACCTTCCCGGCGAACTCCAGAGCTCTGGCCCTGTTGTTCTCCCAGGATACCGGGGCTCCGAACACCACCAGGGCGTGAACTCCCTTTTCGTCGCAGAAAACCCCGTTCCAGTAGCCTCCCCATGAGAGGGCCATTGTGAGGGCTTTGCCCAGCATTCCCGGATAGTTCCCGTGGGGGAATCCAAGGAAGACCACCGCGGAGTTCCTGAACTCACCTGACCCGCCGGCGGAAACCACCCTGTCCGGGAAGAACCTGAGTGCAACGGAGGGTTTTATTCGCCTTCGCCCGGCGGGAACGGGCAGCCTCTGGTCTTCCAGGAAGCTGTGGTCAGCGGTCAGGCTTCCGGGGGGTGTACCGATGATGATACTGGAACAGCCGGTCACAGCGTCGCCATAGAACACATACCCAAGGGAACCTTCTCCGAAGATAGCCCAGTGAATCTCACCGGACGCCAGCCCCGCGCGTACCTCGATGCCAGCTCCGCCGCTGTACCTGCTGTAGGATTCCTTTCGCCGGGAGAAGTGATCCCTGATGGAGAGAGCTGCCGCCATGGCTCCCGCCCCGTTGCCATCCGGGAACACGGCGGTTATCGAATCGCCTCCGAAAACTGCGATGAAGCCTCCGTTGGCGTGTACCCTGCGGATCAGGGGACGGTAGACCCTGTTTATAAGAACGGAAAGATCCTCTGCGCCGGGCTTGCCTTTCTCCATGAGCTTGTCCGCGATGGGGGTGAAACCGGCTATGTCAACGAAGAGGCAGTGCCCGTCGAAGGTTCCCCCTGAGTTCTCCCCGGCTTCCTCCAGTTTGCTCTGTATGAAGTCCGGGATCAGGTTCAGCACCGGCTACCCCTGATATGTAACGAAACGGATGTAGGCGTTCCAGAGCTCCTCGCCCAGGAAAAGGGCCAGCACCGCCCCTGCGGCCATGAACGGCCCGAATGGTATTGGCACCTTGCCCCCCCTCTTCCTCAGGATCATCAGCGCTCCGCCGGTGACCGCTCCCAGAATGAACGCGGCAAAGAATGCCATGGCGGTGGAAGCAGGCCCCAGGAAAGCCCCTATACACGCGGCCAGCTTAACGTCGCCCCATCCCATACCGCCCTGGAACTCGTCTTCCTCTTCCTCGAACCCTTCAGGTGCTTTGGTCCTGATGCCGCTCTTCTTCAGATAGAGCGACGCTCCCACCCTGATCAGCAGGAAGAAGAGGAACCCGCCCGCTGCGGCTGAGGCGGACTTCACGATGCCCATGCCTCCGGGAAGCAGGGAGAGGGCCATTCCCGCCGCAGCCCCCCCCAGACTCACCTCGTCCAGTATAAGGAACTCGTCGATGTCGGTCCTGAATGCCACCACCATGAGGGAGATGAAAATACCCCAGGTGACGAACTGCAGTGAAAGCCCGGTCTCAAGGGCGGCCAGCAGGAAGAGAACCCCTGTGGCCAGCTCGGTAGCCGGGTATTTGAAGGATATGGGCATCCGGCAGCTGCGGCATTTCCCCAGGAGCAGGATGTAGCTGAGAACGGGGATGTTGTCCCTGGGCTCTATCTCCTTCCCGCAGCCCGGGCAGGCGCTGGGTGGGGAAACTATCGACTTCCCCAGGGGGACCCTCCAGCTCACAACGTTCAGGAAGCTTCCGATGCAGAGGCCCAGCAGGCCTGCGAAAATGGTGAAGATGCTGTCGGCGGTTATTTTATGATTCCTTTCAGCGTGGGGATACTTGCGTTTTTTTCTACCGGAAGAGTATAATTCCACCTGACAACGACCGGAAGGCTCGAAGAAGACCGGTCATAATCTTTGAGGGGTGGATAAATGAAAAAGGCTATAGCCATTCTTTCCGTTCTCGCCGTTGTCGCCTTCGCAGGCGAAGTTGTCACCGGCGGTTCGGAAATGCTCAAGTTCAAGGGTTACGGCACCTTCCGCTGGGACATGAACGGCATGGAGGACGCCAATCCGGGGAACGACATGAGCACCTACAGCTACATCTCCTGGATGCCCAAGCTTAACGATTACGTAGACGGTTACATCGCAGTGAAAATGATGACCCCCAGCCCTTCCTTCTCGCTTGACTGCGCCTACCTGAACCTTCACTTCACCGAGAACTTCACCCTCACCGGCGGCCAGTTCAAGAAGCCCTTCGGCTACGCCTTCACCCGCAGCGGCGGCTCCATGTACTTCGCCGACAGGGCTGGTATCCTTTACACGAGTGAAGCCACGGAAATGCTTCCTGCCCTCGGATTCGACATGTTCGGCGGATATGACAACAGCGCCATGCTCACAGCCGAGTTCGCTCCTGTCACCGTCGACCTGGCCCTTTCCAACGGTACCGGCACAGCCGATGCCAACGACGAAGTGAACAAGAAGCAGTTCACAGCCAGGCTCGTGGCAGAGCCCACCGAGTGGCTGGAACTGGGTGGAGCCATGGCAATGGTGGGCCTGGGCGACAACGATGCTACCGAAGAGGTGGACGAGAGCTGGGGCGCCACCGGCATGGACTTCTACGGCGTGGTTAACTACCCCGTGTCCCCCACCGGCGAGCTTGTGTTCGTGGGCGAGTACATGATGTGGAATGCCCCGGACATCTATGAGGACGCCGAGGCCGGCAACGGCATGAGCGTCATGCTGGGCTACGACATGGACCTCGAGGGCGACGTGTTCATGGGCATCATGCCCGCCGTACGCTACGACATGGTCACCCCCGTTGACGCCATGGGTGGCGCCGAGGACACAGGCATGAACAACATCGACTTCTGCCTTAACATCGACCTGTTCAGCGAGATGAACACCCTCCAGCTGGGCATGCGCAACTACGGCGCCGAGGCCGAGGGCTTCGAGGGCTACACCGACATGTACGCCAAGTGGAGAATGAACTTCTAGTATCGGAAGTTCCGTCTTCGACCATATTGCCGGCTCCCTTTCAGGGGGCCGGCTTTTTGGTGTATAATGGACTGTCTGGTACCGTAAGTGCTTCATCAAAGGGAGGGATAGTCATGCAGGAAGAATCCATGGTCCAGGGTCAGGAACAGCCGGCGGAGGATACGCCTCCCGCGGAGCCCGCGCAGCCCGTCCCGCAGTCCCACGACAGGGAGCTTTCCTGTCAGAACTGCGGCGCCCCGCTTTCCTACATGGAAGGGGAGAGTGTGATAACATGCCCATACTGCGGCACCACCACCATGCTGGCGGGGTATGACAACATCGTTAAGATCGACAGCCATTCCATGCTTCCCATGGCGGTGAACGAGAACGATGCCATAAGCACCCTGATCACCTGGCTCTCAAAGGGTTTCCACAGGTCGAAGAGCTTCGTCGACGCCGCGAAGGTGGAATCGATCAGGGGGCTCATGCTTCCGTACTGGATAGTGAAGAGTTCCGCCTCCACCTCCTGGAGAGGCAAGAAGAAGCGCACGAAGACCGTGGGCACCGGCGACAAGAAGAGGACAGAGACCTGGTGGGAGCCGGTGAGCGGCAGGTTCACCGACGAGTTCACCTGGCCTGAGTACGCCAGGGAGAATCCCGAGGAGTTCTGGGGCGTGGAGAACATCAAGCCCGGGAAGAAATCCCTGTTCCCGGACTGGGGCAAGTTCTGGCTCAGGTTCGGCGGTAGCAAGGAGAGTCCCAACAGGAACCTCCTCGACGGACAGCTGCCCTTCGACATCGAAGAGGTTAAGAAGTGCGGCATGGCGGACAACCTGGTCAACGGCCAGATCACCCAGGACAGAGCCGAGAACAACGCCAGGGGGAACATAAAGGAACACCAGGCCAAGAAGGCCGAAAGGAAGGCCGATGTGCTCTCCGATGTGGACACCACCGTTAACGTTAACAAGGTGGACCTGGTCTACGTGCCCCTCTGGGAGATGAAGTACTCGGTGGGGGGAAAGACCTACAGCGCCCTGGTCGACGGAACCCGCAAGGAAGTACTCTCCGCGGAGTACCCTGTGAGCAAGAAGGCCAAGATAACCATCTTCGACGTGTTCCTGGGCATACCGGCCCTCATTGCCGGCGTGGTGGGCTTCAGCGGAAACGGCCCCGCAGGGGCGAAGATAGCCATGTTCGCCCTGCTGGCCGTGATGCTTGCATACAGCCTTCTCAGGGGGCTCTCCGGCAGGAACTGATGGACTACGTTCCCGAAGCCTCCATATCCTGGACCTGGCTCCGGGCGGGAGGTCCGGGGGGTCAGCACCAGAACAAGACGGAGACGGCCGTTCAGCTGCGGTATTCGATACCCCTGGGCGGCCTTCCCCATAGCGCAGCGCAGAGGCTCCGCAGGATCGCGGGGAGCAGGCTCGCCGGCGACGACAGCATCGTAATAGAGGTCAGGAACCACAGGAGCCGGGAGATGAACAGGCGCGAGGCCATGGACAGGCTTCTGGAGATGATCAGGAAGGCCCTGGTGAAACCCCCTCAGCGGAGAAGGACAAGACCCCCCGCGTCATCCCGGGAAAAGAGGCTGCAGGGAAAGAAAAGGGTTTCGGAGAAGAAGGAGATGAGAAAGAAGCCCCTGGCCCCATGATAAGGCTTTCCCGGTGAAAATTTGCCAATCCGGTTGACAATTGATTAACTTTCAGTAACTGATTCAAAAATACTATCCGGAGAAGGGGGGCTGGCTTGAAACTTTCCGCCGCAGCAGTGGCAAGACCGGTTGCCGTCACCGTCATCTCCCTGGTGGCAGCCGTACTGGGAACCATTGCGGTCCTTCAGATGCCGGTTGATCTCCTGCCGTCGGTGGAGTATCCCAGGATCACCATCGAAACCCGTTATCCCTCTTCAAGCCCCTACGAGGTGGAGCGGCTGGTCACCGACCCGCTGGAAGACGCCCTTGCAGGGGTCAGGGGGCTCCGTTCGTACACATCCAGGTCCTACGGCGACATGAGCCGTATAACACTGGAGTTCGACTGGGGCGCCAACATGGACTACACCAGGCTGGAGGTCAGGGAGAAACTCGATGTGGCCAGCTGGTCCCTTCCGGACGCGGCGGAAAGACCCACGATAGTGGACTACGACCCCTCCTCCAGGCCCTTCATGGAGGTCCTTCTCACCATGGACGGCGGTTGGACCGACATAACGGATTTCTCCAGAAGGGTCATAGCAACGCGGATAGAGCAGGTGGACGGCGTCGCCGCGTGCGAGATAGACGGAGAGGCGGAGCCGGCGGTGTTCGTACGGCTGCGCGACGGCGTTGTGGAAGAGCTGGACCTGAACCCCGCCACCATCGCTGCGGCCCTTGCAGGGGCCAACGCCGTCTCCCCCGGCGGCCAGGTGCGCGACGGAGAGAAGGAGTTCTTCCTCTCCCTCCAGGGTGAGTTCGAATCCCTCGAGGACGTTCGCAGCACCGTGGTGGGCACCCTCGGCGGAACGCCGCTGCTGCTGGGCGCGGTGGCCGACGTGTACATAGCCGAGAAACCCCCCACGGAATGGGCCAGCTACAACGGCGAGAGGGCCATCATACTCCGGGTAAGGAAGATGGCGGAGGCGAACACCGTCGAGGTAGCGGGGCTTGTGGCCGAGGTCATAAACGAGCTGAACGAGTCCAACGAGGGGATGCACCTCGAGATAATCCAGAACGACGCCCGGTTCATAGAGGAGTCCATCGGCGGCGTTGTGGAAGCACTTATCCTGGGTGGACTGCTGGCTTTCGGGGTGCTGTTCTTCTTCCTCAGGGACTGGAAGAGCCCTCTGATACTGGGTCTTTCCCTTCCCCTGAGCATTTCCCTGGCCCTCTTCTTCCTCTACCTGGCCGGGGTTACCGTGAACATCATGTCCCTGGGGGGGCTTGCCCTGGGAACGGGTCTTCTCGTGGACAATGCCGTAGTTGTGCTTGAAGCCATATACCGAAGGAGGGAGCTGGGTGACTCCAGGGTGGAGTCGGCCACGAAGGGAACCTCCGAGGTGGGTCCCGCAATAGTGGCCAGTACCCTTACCACCATCGTGGTCTTCTTCCCGGTGGTTTACATGGAGGGCATCACCAGCCAGCTCTTCCGGGATCAGGCCCTGGCTGTAGGTTCCGCGCTCCTGGCAAGCCTTTTCGTGGCGGTAACGGTTATTCCGGCCCTGGCGGCAAGGATAGGGAAAACAAAGAACGCGGCGGATGTAACGGCTTCCATGAAAGCAAGGTACGCTGATTCCATGAACGGGATACTGAGAAGGCGGAAACGCGTTCTGCTGTTCACACTTATCATTACAGCGGTGGCCTTCTTCGGAGCATCCCGGCTGCCGATGCAGCTTCTTCCGGACACACCGGCTGACCAGCTGGAGATGTCGTTCAGCGCTCCGGAGGGAACCTCCATGGAGCAGCTGGTGGATCTCTCTGCAAGGGTAAGCGAACTTGCCCTGCTCTCCGGTGCCCAGTGGAGCAGCGGCAGGGCAGGTGTCCGAGCCGAGGAGGGCGTGGATGCCCTTTCCGTTGCCGCCTTCGGTGATCATCGGGCGGCATCGGCCGCCATCGAACCGATAAGGAACGCCTGGAACGAAACCCGCAGCTTCCCCCTTCAGGTTGGTCCCAGGGGAACCCTTCTGGGGGAGATCCTGGGCGGAGGGAGCGGATTCACCATTTACATAGAGGGCGAGAGCATCGACACCGACAGGCAGGCCGCGGTTCAGCTGGCGGAAACGGCTTCATCGGAGCTCGGGGAGATAGTGGGCACCGAGGTGAACTACCTGCCGGGCAAGCCTGAGATAGTGGTAAGACCACAGCGGGAGCTGCTCCACCTGCTGGGGATAGTTCCGGACGATGTTGCCGATTATCTGGAGAGCCTCTCCAGGGGCATAGTGGCCACCACCTACTACAGGCAGGACGAGAAGGTGGACGTTATGCTTCTCACCGGAAGCGGAGAAGGCATTCCGCTGGACTCGCTTCTTTCCCGTTCCGTGGGGGTGCAGGGAAGGCTTCTGCAGGTCGACAGGCTGGTGAGCACCTTCGTGAGGCAGACCCCGGGGTTCATTGAGCATTATCAGGGCAACAGGGCCGTTGGCATCACCATACAGAGCAGCGGGACCAACATGGCTGGAACCGCCCAGTCCATGGAGCGCATGGCCGATTCTCTGCTGGCTTCCCAGCCGGTCAAGCTGAGGACGGGGCCTGAGATAGAGGAGATGGACAGGACCGCCTCAAGTCTTATACTCGCGGCTATCCTCGCCGTTGCCCTTGTCTATGTGCTTCTTGCGGTGCAGTTCGAATCCTTCGTGGAACCATTCATAATCATGATAACCGTTCCACTGGGCGTTATCGGAGTGGTGCTGGGGCTGGCCCTTTTCGGGCAGAGCTGGAACGCCCTTTCCGGGATCGGCCTGGTGATACTTTCAGGGATCGTGGTTAACGACGGCATCCTTCTGGTGGAGAGGATATCCCAGCTGAGGAGGGAGGGGCTTCCGGTCCTCCAGGCTGTGATAGACGCCGGGAGGGACAGGTTCAGGCCTGTTCTCATGACAACAGTGACCACGGTACTGGGGCTTCTTCCCATGGCCATAGGCCTTGGTGAAGGTGCTTCCCTGAGACAGCCCCTTGCCATAGCGGTCATTTCCGGCATTACCGTGGCAACGGTTCTTACGCTGGTGATAGTTCCGGTTCTCTACACCCTTCTTGTAAGGGATGGCAGAGGGGTATGATATCAGCCGTCCTCAGGCGCCCGAGGGGCACCGCCATCATCTATGTGGCGCTCCTGGGCCTTGCCGCGGTGAGTTTCTTCAGGATCCCCATCGAAGGATCCCCGGATACGACCCTTCCTGAGCTGAATGTTACCACGGGATGGTACGGGGCCGATCCGGAAGCGGTCTGCGAGCAGCTCACCAGACCCATCGAGGAGGTTGCCAGGCAGCTTCCAGGCGTGAGGGAGGTTTCCTCACAGTCCAGCGAGGGCCGAAGCGTTGTTACGGTCTCCTTCGAGCAGGGCACCGACATGGATGTGGCTTCGATGGAGCTTATAGAGCGGATATCCATGATACGCGACGATCTTCCGGGGAATGCAGGCGCCAGCACGGTTACCCAGGCGGTGCCCAGAGAGATGGAGAGCGAGGGATTCCTCATTTACGCCATAACCGGCGCTGAGAAATCCGTTCTGAAGAACCTTGCGGAGGATGTGGTGGTGCCCAGGCTTGAGCGGATAGACGGCATCAGCTCGGTGATAGTTGAGGGGATAGGCACCGAAGAGATACTGATAGACCTGGACATGGAAGCCCTCCGTTCCCTCGACCTCACCATCTCCCAGGTTGCTTCCTCCATCCAGAGGGGAATAGTGGACAGGAATGTCGGGGTGGTAACCGACACCACCGGTCTTCAGGCTGTTCTGAGGGTCTCTTCGGTGCCTGTGAGTCTCTGGGAGATGGAACAGCTCATAGTAAGGAGTTCCGGAACCGATTTCGTCACCCTGGGGGATGTTTCCCACGGGATTTATCAGAGCTTCTCCGACAACACCGGAGTGATATTCAGGTACAACGGCCTCGATCAGATAACCATGGAGCTCGACAGATCCCCGGGAAGCAACGCCGTAAGGGTGGCAGCCACCGTGAAGAGAGAGGTGGAAAGGCTTCAGCAGGAACTTCCCCAGGGAATCAGCCTGAACATCATAGAGGACGGCACCGAGGCAATCACCGATGATCTGAAAGCGCTTTCCTGGAGAGCGCTGGTCTCCCTGGGGCTGATAATGCTCATCCTTCTGGTCCTCAACCCCAGCCCGATGACCACACCGCTCATTCTCAGTTCGATACTTTTTTCCACCGCCCTGGCGGTCACGGCGGTGTTCCTTGCGGGGTACAGCATAAATGTGCTCACCCTCAGCGCCCTTGCCATCGCCTTCGGTCTTCTGGTCGACGGAGCCGTGGTGGTGATGGAGGCCATTGCCTATCGCAGAAGGCAGGGAATGACGGCCCTGGAGGCGGCGGGTACCGGCGCCAGGGAAGTGGCCATGCCGGTCCTGGGCGGAATACTGACCACTCTGGTTGCCTTCGTTCCCCTTCTGGCAAGCGAGGGTGTCCTCCGGATATACTACAGACCCTTTGCCTTCACCGTTGCCGCCACACTGATGGCCTCCTACGCCGTGTGCCTCACCTTCGTTCCCTCCATAGCCGGCCACTGGAGCAGGGGGGACTGGTACAGGAAAAGGAAATGGGACCGCGCGCTGGGAAGGGTTGTCTCCATCCTTCACCACAAGCCCTGGATACCGGTGATCTTCACCTTCCTGCTGATAGCCGGTTCCGTTTATGTACTCCTTGAAAAGGTGGAGCACGGGCGTACCTGGAATTTCGGAGGGGACAGGGATTATCTCTGGATATCCTACGCCTTCCCCCCAGGAACCCCCCAGGAGATAGCCGACGACGTGGCCAGGAAGTTCGAGGAGATAGTAGCCGGCAGGGAGGGTATCCTGTCCACCAGAACCACCGTTTACGGCGAGGGCGGTGTTGTGTACAGTCAGTTCGATCAGGAGGCCCTCAGGAACGGTACGGCACTTCAGACAGAGTCCGAGGCCATAGCCCTGGCGACCACCATAGGGGGTATCAGAAGGATATACGTGGGGGGCATCAGCCCCGAGGGATACTGGAGGAACACCTCCAGCGCCGGAATGATGCAGACGGTGGAGCTGAGGGGTTTCGATTACGAAGGTCTGAAGGGCCTCGCAATGAACCTGCAGACCCTCCTGGAGAGGCACCCCAGGGTGGAAGAGGTGGACATCAACTGGAACGCCCGTTCCGTTGACCGGGAGCAGCTCGCCATAGTGTTCGACCGTATCGAGCTCGCCGATCTGGGTATCAATCCCTATCAGCTGGTCATGGCCCTGAGGTACAACATGGCCGGGGGATACGGGGCTCAAGTGCGTATCGCCGACGAGACCGCCGACCTCTCCTTCAGGCTCGAGGGCCAGAGGGACCCGGAGCTCAGCGAGATACTGGACAGCAGGATACTCACCGTGGACGGCTTCATGAGAATGCGTGACATCATCGACATAGACACCATAGGGGTCCAGGGCACCGTGATCAGGGAAGACGGCGAATATGTCCGCACCGTGGCCTATTCCTTCATGGGAGCCGAGAGGATGGCTGCCAGGTTCAGGTATTCCCTGCTGAACAGCCTGGAGCTTCCGTCGGGCTACCGGGTCTACGAGGACACCACCTTCCTCCCGGACTGGCTCGAGGAAGAGGAGGGTATAGACATGAACCTCCTGGTGATACTGGCCATTCTGGCGGTTTTCGCCGTGACCGCCATCGTTTTCGAGAGTTTCACGGCTCCGCTGTATGTCCTCGCGGTGATACCCATGGCCCTGGTGGGTGTGGTTGCAGGATTCTGGGCCTTCGAAAGGATCTTCAGTCCTGAGGCGTACGTGGGAAGCGTTTTTCTTGTTGGCATTGCGGTGAACAATTCAATTCTCTTGATAGACAGTTTCGAAAAGAAGAAGAAGGCGGGAATGGAGCTGAGGAAGGCCGTGGATCAGGTGGTGGAGGAGAGGCTCAGGCCGATCCTTCAGACCACTGCCACCACGGTCCTGGGTCTTCTGCCACTGGTTCTCTGGCCGATATCCAGCCAGGACCTCTGGGGAACGCTCTCCTTCACCGTGGTCTGCGGTATGATCATTTCCACTCCGCTGGTCCTGGTGACCCTTCCCGCCCTTATTCAGATCACTTCCCGGAGGAGGAAAAAGCATGTTCCGGAGAATTAGCGTTTTCGTTCTTGGCCTGGTATTCCTTGCCGGATGCGGGGAGGAGGAGGAACTCGAAAGGGAGACCCTGGAGCCTTCGCCCCTTCCTGTGTCAGCATCCGTGGCGGAAACCGGAACTCTCTACGAAGTGATCAGCTCCACCGGAAGGATCTCCAGCAGAAGGACCCAGAGCCTCACCGCCCAGATACAGGGTCAGGTGGTCCAGGCTCCCGAGTCCGAGGGCGAGTCCTTCGCCGCAGGCGAAGTGATCTTCAGGGTGGCCAGCGGACAGCACGCCTCCAACCTGGCAGCCGCAAACAGCGAGTACAGGAATGCCGAGGCCCTTTATCAGTTCGAGGTGGATAACTATCGCGGCGATGTCACCGATGAGGTCAGAAGGATGCTTCGCCAGACCACCGGTCTGGAAGCCGCCGCGGCGAACCTGTCCGCCGCCAGGACTCAGTACAGCAACAGCGCCGTTTCCGCGGGATTCAACGGTGTGGTGGCGGACCTTTCAGCCCGTACAGGGATGACGGTCTATCCGGGGTCGCCCCTGGGAACCCTCGTGGATCCCTGGAGCCTCCAGGTGGAGGTTGACCTCGACGAAAGGCAGCTCGCCATGTGTTCCCCGGGTCTGAAAGCCTTCGTGATAGTTCCCTCCCTGAACGATACCGTACTCGCAGGCGAGGTCCTGTCGGTATCACCGGTGATCGACCCCGGTTTCCGTTCCGGCAAGGTGGTGGTGGATGTTCCACACGTACCCAACCTCCGCCCAGGGGCCACTGCGAGAACTGAGATCGTCTTCGCCGAGCATGAGAACTCCGTGATAGTTCCGGAACAGGCGGTACTCATAAGGGACGACAGGCCCATGGTCTTCAAGGTTATCGACGGAAAGGCCTTCTGGCAGTATGTGACCCTGGGACCCTCCGGTATGGGAATGATATCCATCCTCGACGGGGTAGCCCCGGGGGAAACGGTGATAACCAGCGGCCACTACTCCCTGGCCCATGATGCTCCCGTTGCGGTGGTGAACTAGGTCTTTTCAGCAGGGCTTTCCGGAGGTATCTTGAACCGATGAGCAACGAAGAGAAAGCGGTTCCTGAAGGACGGTTCGCCCCGGAGGACTGGGAGTACATCCTTCTTCAGATGGTGAACGACAGAAGCGGTGTGGACTTCAGCATGTACCGCATGCCCACCTTCCGCCGCCGTTATCTCAAGAGGATGAACTCCGTCTGCGCCGACGATCTTCGCAGTTATGTGAAGCTTCTGGAGGAAGATACTGAGCAGCTGGACCTGCTGGTTACCGATCTGCTCATAGGGGTCACCTCCTTCTTCAGGGACAGGGCGGCCTTCAGGGTGCTCGACGAATCGGTGATCGGACCTCTGTTCTCCAGGGAGGACAATGCCAATGTAAGATGCTGGGTAGCCGGGTGTTCCACCGGCATGGAGGCATACTCGATCGCCATGCTGATGCAGAAGGCCATGGAACGCAACGGCGGCGGCTACACCATTTTTTCCACCGACATAAGCAGAACCGCCCTGTCAAAGGCATCCAAGGGTATCTACACCGCAAAACAGTTCGAGACCGTCCCGGATGAGTACAGAGAGTACTTCGCCGAAATGGACCGGGGCTGGAGGATAAGCAGGGACATACGGAGTCATATGGTCTTCAGCCATCACGATGTGCTGGCGGATCCCCCATTCGCCCACATGGATCTCGTGAGCTGCAGGAACATGATGATCTATCTGAAACCCAGGGCTCAGGACATAGTCCTGGGCAGGCTTAATTACAGCCTTTCCGTGGGCGGTTACCTCTTCCTGGGAAGCGGGGAGACCCCGGGGACCAGGCAGGAGAACCTGGAGACGGTGGACTCAAGGTGGCGGGTTTTCAAAAAGAGCTCTGAAACGGTTATCTCAGTGGACATGTTCCCCTTCGAGAAGAACACCCCCGATTCTATTCAAGGCTTCGGCAGAACAGGATACGCAATCGAGGACGAAGACGAGATATCCGCAAGGATACGAACCTTTACCTCCTGCCTGGAGGAGCGGTTCTTCCCGGACTGCGTGTTCATTGATGAGGACTACCGTATCCTGTTCATCAACGGAGACATGAACTCGTACCTCTCCATACCCTCGGGCGTTCCCGGCGGAAGCCTGCTTCCCATGCTCTCCCCGGCGATGAAGTCCGCAGTCCGCGCCGGGGTGAGGAGGGCAAGGGGCAGTTTCAGGAAGATCGAGTGCGACACTCCGGAGGATGTGACCATTTCCGTGAGCTGCGTTTCCCCTCTGGAGATGAACGGTGTTTTCCTGCTTGAGTTCAACAGGAAGGACCCGGAGGCTGAGAACACCGCCAGAATAGCCTGCAGCGAATCGGACATAACCGTTCTCGAGGAGCAGATCGCACTTCTGGAAAGCGATCTGGCAACAACTCGAAGGGAGCTGAGAAGCAGGACCGGCGAGCTTCAGGCATCCAATGAAGAGCTTCAGACCACCAATGAGGAGATACGGAGCGCCAACGAGGAGCTCACCGCATCCAATGAAGAACTCATGGCCTCCAACGAAGAGCTGCAGAGGCTCAACAGGAGGCTGACCGTGCTCACCGACGACATGCGCAACCTTCTGGAGAGCATGGATGTGGGCTCCCTGTTCCTGGACAGGGAACTCCGGATCAGGAGGTTCAATCCCAGGGTATCCCGTTTCTTCAAGATAACCGAAGCTGATACCGGAAGGAGCATAACCGACTTCACCACCTCCATCGAACAAGCTTCATTCGATGCGCTTGCATCCGTGGCCAGGAAAGTCTCCGATTCAGGGGAGGCCGTTGAACTGTCCCTTGATGCTGATGTATCAGGCGACTGGCTTGCGAAGATATCTCCCTACAGGACCTCATCCGGCACGGTGGAGGGATCGGTGATAACATTCGTGGACGTTACCGCCCTCAGGGACAGGGAGCGCTCACTTGCCGACAGCGAGAGGAAATTCAGGGGGCTTTTCAACGGGCTTCCAATAGGGGCTCTGCTTATCTATCATTCCAGGGGAAGCGATGAGTTTTCGGTGCTTGACATGAATCCCGCTTTCCAGGGGATCAAGGAACGTGTTCCGGATATCCTCACCCTTGCTCCTTTCAGGGAAGGGGTGCTGGGGGAGGAACCAGCCTTCGATTTTGCTACGGCTGGAATGGACTGTCACTGCAGGGTGTTCAGGCCGGTGGATTTCGCCGAGACCCTCTGTGTCACGGTAAGGGACGTTACGGAGACCAGCCGGGCTGAAGAACGGCGGAGGGGGCTGGAGAAAAGGCTTCACGATGCGCAGATACTTGCCGGTATGGGGATATGGGAGTATGACGGCACTGACAGCACCGTAACACTCTCCCCTGAAGCCGCTTCCCTCTTCAGGATGTCCACTGGTACCCCCATTCCATTGGAGGAGTTCAGCGAAGGTATAGAGGATTTCCAGGTATTCCACACGGCTGTCAGGGCGGCGATGGAAGCCGGCGATACCTATGCCGGCACGATCTCATCGCGGCCTCAGGACGGGGAGTCCAGAAGGTTTTTTCGTGTGAGCTGCTACCCCTCGGACCACCGCGGCGGAAGAGGCCTTTACGGTTATGCCCTGGAGATAACGGGCGAAGTGGAGGGTAAAAGGACACTGATAGCCGCCCACGACAGGCTGGAGGAGACGCAGGGAATGGCCCGCATCGGGGTGATCGAACAGCACTGGAGTACGGATTTCTCCTCCCACCGGGAAACATTCCACGATTCGGCGGTAAGGGTCCTCAAGCTATCTGAATGCCACCAGGAGGACTTCTTCTCAAGGCATCTGGATGAGGACCTCTCCCAGTCCCTTCTCAGAAGGCTTCGGAACTGCGCACGGACCGGTGAGGAGTTCGTGCTGGATATGCCCGCACGCAACGGGATGGGCGAGAATGTTTTCATTCAGCTCACCGCCAGGAGGAAAGAGTTCGGGAATGGCGACTGCACCGTGAACATAGTGATAATGGACGTGACCAGGCGTCACCAGCTTGAAACCGAGCTGAAGCATTCGGAAAAGCTCAGATCGGTGGGGGAGCTGGCCGGGGGGATAGCCCACGATTTCAACAACCAGCTGATGGGTATAGTCGGATTTGCCGAGTGCCTCAGAAGCGAGAGGAACACCCCGGAGGAGGTTGAGTTCATAAGGGGCATTCTCAGCTCTTCCGAGAGGGCCGGCGCCCTTGTGCGTCAGCTCCTTGCTTTCAGCAGGAAGGGCCTCTCCCACATCGCCCCCTTCGACCTTCATCACCTGATAGACGAAGTGATAGCCCTCCTCGAGCGCAGCATAGACAGAAGGATAGAGATCAGAAGGGACTACAGGGCCCTGGACCCGGTCATCCTCGGGGACGCTTCGGAGATGAACAATGCCGTCCTGAACCTGGCGCTGAACGCCAGGGACGCCATGGACGGCGAGGGTACCATGACCTTCTCCACCTCGGACGAGCAGCCGGGATCGGTGGTGTTCCGCCTTTCGGATACGGGAAAGGGAATGCCTCCAGAGGTGGCCGCGAAGGCCTTCGAACCCTTCTTCACCACGAAGTCACTGGGCAACGGCACCGGAATGGGGCTTCCCGCTGTTTACGGAACCGTAAGCGCTCACAATGGAACTGTTTCCATTCAGTCCGCTCCCGGGGATGGAACCACCGTCACCGTAATACTGCCTCTGTCCGACGCCCCGGCGGATAATGGCCTGAAATCGGCTCCCTCGGCGGATTCCCCCATGGAAGGCACCATCCTCGTGGTGGACGATGAAGAAGTGGTGCGCACGGTGCTTTCCAAGCTGGTCCGTTCACTGGGTTTCGAGGTCCTGAAGGCCTCCGACGGAATTGAAGCGGTGGAGATGTTCCAGAACCATGCGGATGAGATCAGACTGGTCCTCATGGATATGACCATGCCAAGGATGAACGGTATGGACGCATTCATGAGAATGCGGGAGGTTGACCCTGCGGTGAGCGTGATCATCATCTCCGGTCACAGCGCCGAAAGCACTTCAGGAGAAATGCTCAGACTTGGGATAAGCAGGGTGCTTCAGAAGCCGGTTAGCCTCTCCGCGCTTTCCGATGCCATCAGGGAGTGCATACCCGTATCGGGCTCCGCTGACTAGACTATCGTCTTCTCCGTGTACTTGTTGTTCATCAGCCTTATAAGTGCCGAGTAGCTCACCCGGAACCTGATGAAGTCTCCCACGTTCAGGCTGGAATCGGCTGTTCCTACGTTCAGAACGGTGAGGTCGCTGCTGGCGCCGGCTATCTCGTACTCGTTGTTCACAGGCGTGAGGCCCGCGATGTCGGTATCCAGCTCGCCTATGGTGACCACCGCCCTGAAACCCCTCTCGCCTGGCGCGTACTGCTTGGATTCCCCGGGGGAGTTGAACGGGTGAAGGTCATCATGTATCTCACCTGTGGGGGCAAGGTTCTTTTTCTTGATCTCCACCACTCCCGCCTCCAGTATGAAACCGTCGTCCCTGAGCCCGGCAAGGGTGCCGCCGCCGATGAGGTCCGTTCCGAGAAGGATGGACTCACCCACCCTGAAGTGATTCACCTGTTTGGGGATCAGCCCCTGAAGGAGGAAAGGCAGGCTGGCGCTGGAACCGGCGGAGACCAGCCTTATCTTCCTGTTGAACTTCAGTTCCAGCAGTTCCTTGTAGAGCACAAGCTGCATTAGCTGGTCCATGCCTGGAACCGTTCCTGAAAGGCAGCCCAGATTGGTCCCTATGCCTATTATCTCGATGTTCTTCAGGTTGAATATATCGTTGTAGAGCTCGACCAGGGTGCCTGGTAAGATACCCTCCCTCAGGTCGCCCAGTTCGATCATCAGCAGCACTCCGTGCTTTACTCCGGCCTTCTCCGCGACCTTGTTGAGTTCCTTCACTATGCTCAACTCGGTGTTCAGGGATATGTGGGAGTACTTCACCACCTCATCGAGTTCGCTGGGATGGGGCGGTTTCAAGTACCATCTCTCGGCCTTCGTTCCGATGTTCGTAAGGGCTTTGAGGTTCTCCAGCCTTGAATCCGCGATGGAGCTTATCCCGCCCTTGACCATGGCCCCCACCGCTTCAGTGTGGCCGCAGAGCGCCTTCGTTACCACGGTGAGAGAGCTGTCGTGCATGCCCACGAGCCTTCTCACATAATCATGGTTGTGCACCACGGCTTCGGTGTTTATGAGAAGCCGGTTCATCCGGTGTACCTCATGTCGGCGTACTTGGAAACGAAACCTATGCGCTCATAGAGCCTTTTCGCCGGGTTGTCGTATTCAACATGCAGCTTTACGTTTCCTTCGGACCGTTGGATGGCCTTTTTGATGAGCTTCGTCCCTATACCCCTGCCTCGAAGGCTGCTGTCCACTGCCACATAGAGGAGAAGGTTCTCCGGAACGTAGCCTGACATGTTCGTGTTGAGCATCACAAGCGCTCCCGCCAGACGGTCATCCTCCATGGCGGCAAGGATGAATCCCCCGCGGGACCCTCCGGTGTCCAGTGCATAGTCCAGGCCGTTCTTTATCTCAGGCACCGTGTCCTCGAAGGGCACCAGCATGTCGTGGAGCTTACCGGCGAATTCATCCACGGGCATGATATCGTCAAGTTCCTTCAGGTTGTTCACGGTTCTAATGGAAAGCATCTGATCACCTTTCTGTTCTGCACTATTAAGTATAACCGTAATATAATTATTCATTGGAATAAGTCAATGGCCATAATTGATCTGGATTTTATATAATATGTATTGCTAAACAGGGCATTTCAACATGATATGATGCCATGCTTTCGTTCCTGGCGCTCTGCGCTCCGGAAAGGTGCTATCTGCCGGGAAATCTGGAAGATGTGAGGATATCGGCGATCCTGCCGATGTGCCTGGAGGGGGTGACCACATAGACCGTGTCTCCGTCCTCGAGCTGGGTATCTCCCCTGGGTACAACGAAGGCCTCGGAAGCCACGCGGTATATCCCTGCCAGTATGGCCTCCCTGGGAAAGTCCTTGTGCCCAGCCAGTTTGGTAACTGTCTTGCCGGAAGCCCATGAGCCCTTCTCCAGAACCACCGCGTACATTTCCGCGGCTCCCCCTGCAATGGGTATGATCCTTTTCACCCTTGGCTGCTCAATCTCGGACATCAGCTGGTTGATCAGGAGGTCGGCTACCCTGAGCACCGTGTTCACTCCGCTGAGCTTGTAGGCGTCGGCATAGCCCGTATCACGCATCCGCGCAAGTATCTTTTCCACGCCCAGGCTTCTGGCCAGTATGGCCGCGGATATGTTGTCCGCGTCGCTGCGCATAAGGCACACCAGAACATCCGCTTTCTCGACGCCTGCGTCGGATAGCACGCTCAGTCTTGTTGCGTTCCCCTCCACGGTCTCTATTCCGGTTTCCGAGTAGAGGGTCCTGCAGACCTCGTGGTCCATGTCGATAACCACCACATCATGGTTGTTGCCCATGAGCTGGGCGGCAACTTTCCTCCCTATGGTCCCGGCTCCTGCGACTACGACGAACATCTTTACCTCCAGGCCTTTCCGCTGAAAAGGAGCAGCACGGGCAGGATCTCGAGCCTGCCCGCCAGCATCCCCGCAATGTAAACTGTCTTCACCGCCCAGTGGAGCTCCACCACCTGCTGCTGGGACATGAGACTGGGGCCTATGTTGCCCAGGGCGCTGAACATGCCGCTGAATGCAGTGTATCCGTGCATACCCGGCGTAAGAAGGGCCGTGGCCAGGCCGCCGACCCCCAGAAGCAGGAACCAGAGGAATACGATCCCCGTGATCCTGCTCAGCTCGTTCCTTCCTATGAGCCTTCCCTGAAACCTTATTCCGGAAACGGCCCTTTCCGCCCTGAACAGCTTGGAGATCTCCTCCCTGGCCCCGCTGAGAAGGATGGACACACGAAGCACCTTGATGCCTCCGCTGGTGGATCCCACGCATCCGCCAATCACCATCATCATAAGGAACAGCTGTCTTGCTGCGGCCCCGAAGAAAGGTGATGTGAGTTCCTCGGTGGCGTAACCTGTGGTGGTGAGCATCGAAATGGTCTGAAAGAGGTTCTTCCTCAGCGCCGGCTCGGGATCCTCCCAGAAGCCGGAAGCAATCACCTGTTCAGCACCGATAAAAAGGAAGCTTACCAATATGATGCCCCAGAAAAGCCTCATTTCGGAACCCCGGAAAAGCGCCAGGGGGCCGTCGCCGGCGAAGACCCTGTAGTGAACCAGGAAACTCACCCCGCCGGCCAGCATGCCGATGACGGCGATGTACTCGATCAGGACATGATTCCCAGTGGATGCTCCGGCGAACCAGCCCATGGAGGCGTCGTGTGTGCTGAAACCTCCCGTTGCGATGGTGGTGAGTGCGTGGTTCACCGCATCGAAAATGCTCATACCAGCAAGCAGGTATGCGATGGCCACGGCCACAGTGAAGGAGCCGTATATGGTCCAGAGTATCCTCACGGTATGCATCAGCCCGGGAACGGGCCTTCCCGCGAAGATCTTGTGGCTTTCCGCTTCGATCAGCCTGTGGGCGCCTGGTGTTTTCGAAGCTACCGCCATGAAGAAGGTCAGAATCCCCAGTCCGCCAACCCACTGGCTGATGCTTCTCCAGAGCAGGATCGAGCGAGGGAGTTCCTCGAGACCGGTGAAAACGGTGATCCCGGTTGTGGTAAAACCGCTCACCGACTCGAAGAGGGCATTCATGGGAGATGTGTTCAGGGCGAGGATGAAGGGAAGTGAACCAAAAGCGGACAGGACCGCCCATGAAAGGGAGCAGATCACCATTCCCTGGGCCGTGGAAGGTGACCTGCGATCCCTGGTGATGAACAGCACCGTTCCGGCAAGAAGGGAAAGAACCGCCGTTACCGTAAAGGCGAATGTTGTTGTTCCATCCTCATGGGAAAGAACAGAATACAGCACTGGTACCGAAAGCATCGCCCCCAGCAGAAGCAGCATTTGCCCCAGATATCCTGTTATCACCCGCATGCCATGTTATGTTCACAAAGTGACCGAAGCGGTAGTGTAACGGAATTGCCGCGGGAACCGTCCTTTGATTGAAACCGCTCTAACGAAAGGATGGAAATGGGAGCTTTAGTACCGCTGGTCGCCATCGTGACCTCCATAGGCGTGCCTGCGCTGGTGGTGGTGATGATAGTCGCCCTGAATCACAGGAAGCAGATAGCAAGGTACGACCTTATCGAAAAGGCCATCCAGGGAGATTCGTCCCCGGAGGTGGTGGACCAGCTGGTGAAAGCCCTGGGGAACGAGGAGCAGAAGAGGACCGTTCCACCCAGGGAAAGACATCTTACCCATGCCACCATTCTTCTTGCCCTTGGTATAAGCTTCTTCCTTCTGAGACTGATCATCGGGGGAACCGACGTTACAGGCCTCACCGCCACGGGAACGGTCCTTGCCATGCTGGGGCTCGCCAAGCTTGTAATAGCCTTCCTGATAGCGGGTAAGAGCCCCGAGCCCCGGTGAACGACAGGGGGCTGGAACTGGTAAGGTCCGCCATGGCCGGCAGCCGTGATTCCTACGGGCTGCTGGTCATGGACTTCACAGGCTTCGTTTACACCATGGCCCTGAGGTTCACCGGCGATCATCACATGGCTGAGGATCTTTGCCAGGACATATTCCTCAAGGGCTGGATGAAGATAGGGGATCTGAAAGACCCTGGGGCCTTTCCAGGATGGATAGCAACCCTGGCCAGAAGGGCATGCCTCACCGCCCTGGAGAAACGGAGAAGGAGAATGGAGCTCCACGAGGGGGAAGCCGACCTTGAGAACCTTAATCCCTCCTTCCCGGAATCCTTCGACCCCGCCAGGCGAATACTTGAAGAGGCAATGATGCGCCTTACCCTGCAGGAGCGGGAGCTTCTGACCATGTGCTATTTCGAGGAAATGGACTCGGTGGAAGCAGGGGAGATCGCGGGATTACCCCCCGGAACGGTAAGGGTTTATCTTCACCGTGCAAGGAAGAAACTCCATGACATACTGAAGGGAAGGGAAAATGAACTCCTGGGGTAGCGACAGGCTGGAAGGGCGGATAGATGCCCTCCTGCGCCTGAGCGTAGAAAAAGGAAGCGAACCGAGCGATATCATCGTGAAACTGCCTCCTGAAAGGCCGGCGTTCCCATGGGCCCGAATTGCATCCGTCATTGCGGCGGCTGTTCTCCTGGGTTTCTTTGCGGTGCAGCTGATCCAGGGCTACGAGCTCCCTGTTACCTCTTTCAGTCTCTCATCCCTGTTCTGTGGGATATCCCCGGGTGAGGCCCTCTCCGCAGCGGCCATAGCGGTGGGCGTGATAGGTTCAGTTACCGCCTTCATCCCGGACTGGAACGAAACCTTGCGCCGCATGCTATAATCACGCCGGACAACATCCTCGCATTTTCATAAGGGAGAGAGAATGAGAAGACTCGTTATGATCCCGGCCCTTCTTCTGATGGCCTGCGGCCAGGGGGAGGAGCCGGCTGCTGAACAGCCCTTCGTGGAGCCGGAACATGTGAGTTCCGAGAACGCCGAGAGACTTATTCCAAGGGAGGTGCTCTTCGGCAACCCCGAGAAGGTGGGGCCTCAGCTGTCCCCCGACGGGTCCATGATCGCCTACATCGCCCCTGCTGATAACGTTCTGAACCTGTGGGTCATGAACCGTGACATGACAGGGGAGAGGCAGCTGACCTTTGATACCAACAGGGGAGTAACGAACTACTTCTGGGCCGAGAACGGCATTCACATCCTCTACATGCAGGACCAGGCCGGTGAGGAGAACGATCACGTGTACCGGCTTGACGTGGAAACCGGCGAAGTGGTGGACCTAACGCCCTTCGATGGTGTAAAGGCCTATGTGAGCTCCACCGATGAGGACCAGCCCAACACGGTGCTGGTGGAGACCAACCAGCAGAACCCCATGTTCTTCGACGTTTACAGCTGCGACCTGGAAACCGGCGAGCTTACCATGATAGCGGATAATCCGGGGACTGACGAGAACGGGGACATGGTCCTGGGCTTCGTTCCCGATGAGGACCTGAACATAAGGATGTACTACTCCATCGATCCCGAGGACGGCTGGATAAAGGTTTATCACCGCTGGGACGAGAACTCCCCCTGGGAGGAGATCAGAGCATTCTCTTCCAACGAGGAATGGGGCCCCAGGCGGTTCACAGAGGACGGAAGGGGCATTTACCTCGTGTCCAACCTGGAGTCCGATCTCTCCGGTCTATACCACATGGACCTGGAAACGGGCCAGGAGACATTCATCGTTTCCGATTCCCTTGCCGATGTCAGCGGAGTGGGTTTCGATCCCCACACCGGTGAGCCAAGGCTGGTAACCTTCAACTACCTCAGATCCAGAAGGGAAGTGCTGGACGATTCAATCGCCGGTGATGTGGAGTTCCTGAACGGCTTCCATGACGGGGACTGGGGCGTGGTATCCAGGGACAATGCCGACTCCACCTGGATAGTGGTTTACTACACTGTGGACAACCCCGCTGTTTACTTCCTCTACGACAGGGCACAGGGGAGCATGACCGAGATGTTCACCGCCATCCCCGCCCTGGAGGGCTACGACCTTGCGGACGTTGAACCTGTGGAGATAACCTCCAGGGACGGCCTCACCCTGCCCAGCTACCTCACCAGGCCGGATCCCGCCTTCTACGGCGAGGGGCCCTGGCCTCTGATCATGTACGTTCACGGAGGACCATGGGCCAGGGATTACTACGGGTACGAGCCCTTCGCCCAGCTCTTCGCCAACAGGGGTTTCGCGGTGCTCCAGGTCAACTTCCGGGGAAGCACCGGATTCGGTAAATCCTTCGTGACCGCCGGCAACAGGCAGTGGGGCCAGGCGATGCAGAACGACATCACCGACGGCGTCAACTGGGCCGTTGAGAACGGTATTGCCGATCCGGAGAGAGTGGTCATACTTGGCGGATCCTACGGCGGGTACGCAACCCTGGCGGGGGCGGCGTTCACCCCGGAACTCTACTGCGCAGCGGTTGACTTCTTCGGGCCATCCAACCTGATAACCTTCATGGAAACCGTGCCCCCTTACTGGCGCCCCATGATGGCAATGATGAACGTAAGGGTGGGAAACCCCGACGACGAGGCCGACAGGGCCATGCTGGAGGAGTTCTCTCCGCTGAACTATCCCGAGAACATCACAATGCCCATCTTCATCGTTCAGGGCGAGAACGACCCCAGGGTGGTGAAGGCCGAAAGCGACCAGATGGTGGAAGCCCTGAGGGCCATAGGCACCGAGGTGCTCTATGTGGTGTACGGCGATGAGGGCCACGGCTTCGCCCACGAGGAGAACCGTCTGGACTTCTCCGGAAGGGTGGAGGAGTTCCTCTACCTGAATGTTCCCGGTGTGGAATGCGAGCTGTTCGAGCCGGT
>ERZ795048.571-NODE-571-length-37885-cov-14.823050_pt1 | contig 37885 bp, 38 predicted proteins | sample MGYA00375132_ERZ795048 | MGnify/ENA primary metagenome ERZ795048 (study PRJEB30177, sample SAMN05720225) | activated sludge metagenome | isolation source: Anaerobic digester | place: Hong Kong | collected 2014-12-17 ...
CTGTCGTGATAGGCGACGATGGTTTGGCAGTCCTCAAGATCATCCACCATATATTCGGCGAGCTCCATGATGCTGTCCGGCATGTTGTTGGGGTTGGCGAGGTATTCTGCATGTCTGTAATCTGTGATATCCTGCTCTTCATTTTCTGCAATATGCACCGAATATTGAAACGGCAGTTTTTCATAGGGCTGTGTGCCAGCTATAACCGGCAGTGGCGGTGCAACGGTTTCAAAGTCGAAATAGGCGATGGGATACTTCCAGGCAGCTATCGTATCTTTGATCCCTTTTTTGTCAATATAGATTTTATCTTCAACAATGCAGTTAGCCACTCTTTTCTTTAAATCTTTGAGTTTATCGTAATCATAATCTTCGACCCTCGTTATACCTTGTTCAAGCGGTTTCTTTGTCTGTAATCCCGGTATTTGATAAATGGTATAACCGTCAAATTCCATATAGCATTCTCTTTTCATTCCACAACTTTTACAGTCCGGTATGAGATGTGGTCCACTTCTTTCAGTTTTTAAAAGTGTTTTTTTGATAAATGCCGCCTTTGAATCGTATACAGGAATTAATGCCTGAACTTGCTCTGTGGCGTAAACTTCTGTAAAGAGTTTACTGACATCATCTCCGAGTCGGTATTCTCCGGAGAGGAAGTAAAGGGACGACTCATCCACTTTAAGACCTGCCTTTTCCGCCACCCAGCAGGTGTATGCAAGATCCTCAACGTATGGTTTGCCTTTAGATTTAGTAATATCCTGTTCCGTTGCCGACTTCACTTCAATGATCTTGTATTTATCTCCTGTTTTGATCAGGATATCCGCCCTCGCAACAAAACCATCGTGTTCAAAAGCAGCTTCGAAGAAAACTCCGTTCGGTTTTTCACTGAGGAGTTGTCTTGTGACGATGATGGCATCATTTATGGTCTTTCCGTTAATCATAGTTCCATCGATGAATTTTTCTCTCGCCTTTTCTCCGATAAGATGCCCGATATATATTCTGTTCTCTATTGCAAATGTAAGAACTTCTTTTTCTGTATTGTTATATGTATACCATCCGAGAGTCGTACAATTCATGGAATTTAAAAAATCTGCCTTTGTTATGTTTTTCATTTTAACAACCTCACTTTTTAAGCTCTGTTTAATACTTTTCTGTTAATTCAATTATACCATGTGTGATGATTTTTATAGTTTTTTTGTTAAGACATTTTATCTGACGGTGATAAAATACATCTCTGCTCTGACTATTTCATCAGCCAGCAGAATTTCCACCGTTTTCCTGTAATAGAAATAAGGAACACTTTCGAGTCTGTCACAGGCTTTGAGCTGTTTTTCCGTGACTTCATAGAGTTCCACTTCTATAGGATATTGCTCCCTGTTTTCAAAGACATACGGAAAAGGGGTTTCTTCAAGATCCTTTTTTTCAAATTTCTGAAAGGGTTCCACTCCTTTTTTATCCGGTTCAATCAGATTGCCTGCAATCGTCGTCAGGAGATATTTTCCTTTTGTCTTTCCTTTTCCGACAAATCTCGCTTCCTTCAGGAGCCTGTGATTGTGAAAACCTTTTTTCAGCGTACCGTATACGGCTATATAACGTGTCATACCCTTCATCACCTCAGTCGATTGTTTTCATGAAACGCAGGATTTCCCTTTTGATTCTGGAGTCCCAGCCTTCCTGTAAATTTATATTGTTCCGTTTCCGGTAATCGTTCCAATAGCTCATAAAACACGCTTCTTTAAACGCAAGGAAGTCTTTTGGATCTATTTCGCCCATTATCGGGAAGGTTGTATCCTCCTGATCTTCTTTTTCAAGCCGTCGCTTAAAATGTCTTTTTTCCTTCTGAAGTGCCAGTGTCAAGTTGTACACTCTCAACTTTGAAAGGAACAGTTTGTCTTTGAGAATATCTTCTTTAAGATCTTCGATGAGCTTGTCAGTGAACATCAGATACTTTTCATGGGCTTTTTTCATCCCTTCAGCAGACTTTCTTTTCTGTTCCCACCATTCATTTCTGCGGCGCACTTCTTCGAGATACCATTCCGAATGCCGGAAATCCCGTTGAAGGATCATGCCACGTACGATTGGCAGTTCCCATCTTTTCAAAGTACCTTCGTTATCCTGAATGCGTAGAAAAACCTTATTTTTAACCGCCAGAGTCCATTCTTCCGTTGAGTCGTTATGATCAAATTCATATCGCGTGAGGGCTTCATCTACCCCTTCTTCGCTAAGTTCCACTTTGCCCTCAATATAGGTGGTGTATATGTATTTTGCCGTTGATTTACACAGTTCAAAGTTCTTTTTTATTTGGTACCATTTATTGTCACCCAAAGCTTTGTCAATATCTATTTCGAACAGTTTGATAGCTTTATCGACAATCTCTTCTGTAAGTATCATTTTACCGTCGATGTAGGTGGTGTATATGCTTTCTGCGTATTCCCGGCAGCTTTTTATAAAATAAAATCGTGCAATCATGTTGTTCCCTCCTTTTTTATTGCATAGGGGTAATTCTTGGGACTTCTTTGAAGTTTACGGCTCTTTCCATCAAAAAGAGCTTGAACTCTCACCTTCCCTCATTTCGGTTGTTTCACAAAAACAGTTCAGATATCTTGTGATTTCCTCATATTCCCTCCTGTAATCTTTGTTCCACCCTGCAACCGTCTGATTCACCGCAAGCAGATGGCGTTTTTCTTTGCAAATATTTTTCAAAAGGCAGTAGAGATTGTATTGAAAACGCTTGTTCTCGTTGAGAAATTCGGGAACTCCCCCAAGATGCAGGTAATAGATGGCATCTCTTAGACCGTCTTCTGCTTCATAGCCATGCCCTCTCAGTCTTCTCAAGGTTGAGAAATGCATTCCCTTTTTCATGGCTTCGTCGAAATTTTCGATCTGCTTTGCGATATACGGATAATTCACTTTTATACTGGTGAGGATTGAGACAACGATATAGGTGGGTTCATACATGAAGTCCACCCTTGCATCGCTTGGCATCACTGGGTCAAGGGCAAGACACCAGGATAGAGCAACATTCTTTGGCAGATCCGTTCTTTGAGAAGCAACAAGATCCATGACTGTTTCCAGCAAGTCCTCTTCCGTATAATGTTTGCTGATTAAATTTCCTGAAACGAGTTTTTCGAGAAAATCCAGAAGCTCTCCTTTTGTCTCGTAATAGCTTCCTATCGATTGATTTTTTGTGGGTATAAAGAATTTTTTCAGCATAAACGTTCCTCCTCTGGAAGTTATGATTCTTTTAATTTTTCTTTGAAAAAAGCTTAATAAACGCGTTTGATAAGAATGAAGAAAAGATAATAACAATTTCATTAATGCTTCTGGCAGCGTCAATTCATACAATTTTGGCTGCAAAAAGGCTTCTTTTTTCAAAAGTTATCAAATCATTATTTAATTGTGTATGGAATATGGAATATATCTATTTTTTGTTGAGAATATCCTTTAAAGTCTGTTCCTTTAGTTCTTTCATCTCTTCAAGCTCTCTTCTGAGCTCTTTCTCTCTTTCGTTTGCCCGCTTGTAAGCCTTGTCAAAAACTGTCCTTTCCTCTTCTGTAAACACTGGTATTTTCAGCTGGGTAAATTCTTTTACGTTAAGTCTTTTTATTCCCCTCGTTTCAGTTGTAACCATCTTCATCTGCTGCTTTCCAAACTCACTGCGCAGTAGTTCAAAAAGCAGATAGGGGGAATATTTTTCTCTGTCAACACTTATCTTCAGGGTGTTCATCCCGGCACCAAATCTGGCCTGTTCCGGTTTTGTCACAATAATCCCTATCTTGTCGAGATCACCTCTCGTCAGCAGAAGGATGTCGTCTTCTTCGAGGAGGGTTCTTTCAATCCCACTGATCTTTTCTCCATACCAGTAATAGCCTTCTTCCGTCAAGTTTACCGTTCCATCCTTTTCGATATCGGAACTTTTGACAAATGAGACCTTGTTTGGATGACTTCTGTCCTCTTTTTCTTTTAACAGTTTTACAGCAGTTGAAAGACCACTTGAGATTGTGGCAATATCCTCTATCGGGACCATCTCTCTGTCTTCAAGTCCTGAAAGGCTTTTTGTCGCATTTTTAAATGTCTCTTTCTCTATATAATAAGAAGGCAGGAGGATAAATTCATCTTTTTTAAAATCAGACTGATCATACAGGAGCGAATCGCCTTTATCATCCTTTCCCCTTTTATACAAAGCAGAGAGTTGAAACAGTCTGTCTTTGCTGCTTCTCGTCAGGTCAATGAGTAATGTTTTTTCGTCCTGTTCTTTTCGCGTGAGGATAAGAATACAAAATTCTTCACGCTGATCGTCAGCGAGTTGAATAATCGCGTCAACAGATCTATCATGAAGGAGATTTTTCCTGATAATCTTTTCCTTTCCCGGTTTTTTCAAGGCGTTAGCGTTGATAAAAGCAACAATTGTACCATCATCCTTCGTTGACCGTAAACCGTGTTCCAAAAAAGTAAACTCGCTCTTTTCACTCTGCCCGTATTTGAAACGCATGTGTTCATCATTTTCATAAACAGATTTGTCTACCTTTTCGTTCTGAGGGGGATCAACGATGGTAAAATCGTATTGCTGCATTTCCTCTTCAACGACGTTTCCGGGATTCGTCAATGTGTCGCCAAGGTATAGATGATCCGAGTTTATCTTCCGTATTTCAAAGATATTTTTCATATTCGCCCAGAGAAGAGGTTCCTTCTCCTGTCCGATAAAAGCCATTTCTTTATAATCGTGTTCTTTTATGATCGCAAGAAACCCCTCGCCGATCCCAAAGGCCATATCATAGATTGTTTTCACATTTTCAAAGCCGATCGCTTGTGCAAGGAACAGATACTGATTTTGTTTTCTGTACAAACTGTCATATGTATGCGCTCCTCCATAATACTCTTCATAAAATGTGAAGAGATCGGATAACGGATCAAGTTCTGTTGACAATGAGAGGATTTCCGCCAAATCTTTATTCGAAATCCTTGCCATCAGACCATTAAATTCCTCTAAGGTCTTTATCGTTTCTTTTTTTTCATAATAATCCTGTTTAAAGGCCTGTATATCTTTAACCAATTCTTTCCAGTTTTCGTGATTTATTTTTTTCAGAAGAAGAATGGCGGTAAACATATACAACTTCTCTTCTGAATTTAAAACCGTATGATTTAATTTCCGGATAATCTTTTTAACAAATTCTCTGTTCATACCAACCTCTTTTATGATTTATTTTCATTTACATTCTATCATTTTTATTTTGTTTTGTCAAGTGTATTTTTTACATTTTTATGGTAGAATATTATACACCAAAAAAAGGGAGCGTGTGTCTGATGAGAAATGGTTATTGGATGAAGAACATAAACGGGGATGAAATTCTGCTGATAAACATAGGATGGAAGTCACATATCAGCTTTTTAAACAAAAATCCAGAGCTTTTCAATCTTTCCTGTAAAGACGTTGAAGAGCGGTATTTATTCTATTCCGAACCCGTTGGCTATGAGGGAAGGGCGAGAAATGATCTGATGATCATGGCATTGCAGAATGGCTGGATAAGGATTCGTAACCATGGAGCGCCGCAAGATAACTGGATCATTCAATGTGCGGATAACGATAAATGTATGATTTTCATTTCAAAATTTCTTGATCATGTTTTAAATAAAACGAAGGTGTTGAGTAATTATCAGAGAATCACCGTTACTGATTTAAACGATCATATCGTCGAGTATCGAGAATTTATCGATGGTAAGGAATTCTTTTTTTCTGATGAAAGGAGTACCCGTATGAAGGATATTCTATTAATTGTGAAGTCTTTTTCTGATTTTTAATCTTTGTTGTGTTTGGTATAATCGAATAATGATGAATTGGTATTTATAAGGAGTGAAATGTATGAAGAAAAACGTATTGTTTGCTTTGATCCTTGTTTTTGTTGTCATTTTTAGTTTTGGTATCCAGCTGAACATCCCCGCAGAATCCGTTGCCATCGATGCCGCCGGAAACAAGGTGTATCAGATTCCGGTTGGAGATATCGCAATCGGTTTTAAGGTGATTGGGGAAGGGGAACCGCTTTTACTGGTCACAGGACTTGGCTGTGAGATGATTCACTGGCCTCAGACGATCCTGGATATTCTGTCTCATGACTATCAGCTGATATTGATGGATAACCGCGGGATGGGATTCAGTGGGGATGTTATTGATCAGCCGTACTCTTACGAGATGCTTTCTGAGGATGTCGTATCGTTTATGGATGCAATCGGACTTGAGAAAGCGGATATGCTGGGATACTCCATGGGAAGTATTTTTATTCAGTACATCCTGCTGAACCATCCGGAAAGAGTCGGACGGGCCATCCTGAATGCAACCTCTTTCGATACAACCGGCTGTTTGGCTGATTTACGGAAGAATGCCAACGCAGAGCTTCCAACTGAAGGTCCTGTGAAGAAGCAGCTCGATATCGTGGATGACTGGCAGGTTGATCCCGCAGATTTTTCAGATATCGACCATTCGGTTCTGTTCATTCATGGCACGTCGGATAATATTCTGCCCGTTTCAAATTCAGTGGTACTTTCTTCCTATTTTAAAAATTCCTGGCTGATCCGTTTCAACGGGGATGATCATTATCTGATCTTTGAGGATCCGGTCGATTTTGCCTACTGCTGTCTGACATTTTTGGGACATAAAAGATAGATACAGCAAAAAGGGCGCATCACTACGCCCTTTTTGTTTGAGTTATATGGTTGAGAGCTGTTTCTCGGTCTCTATCGTTTTTAAAGATGTTTTTCTATCCCGGACATATCGTATTCTATGAACACCGGTGCGTTTTCTCTCGAATCGAGATAGACGGGATTGACTTTTCCCTTGTAAAGCGATGCGATTGAACCCGTCCAGCCGCCCGTGTTGGCACACAGGATGAGTGGTTTACTGTAGGCATAGGCGCCGAAAATCTCCACGGCCGTTCCCGAACCGCCTCCGATTGAGATGACAAGGTCGGCGTTGTTGAGAAGAACCATGCTCCTCATGGTGAAATCAAGTCCGGTGAAGACGGCTTTATTGGCATAGGGTGTCGGCGTTGAAAGGCCGTTTGACTTATCCCAGGGCAGAACACCCATGATCTCTCCGCCGGCTTCATGAGCTCCCTTTGATACGATATCCATGATTCCGTCTCTTCCGCCGCTCCAGAGGGTATGCCCTTTTACCCCTATCTTGTAGCCCAGTTCGTAGGTAAAGTCATACAGTTCCTTCACGGGTGATTCTCCTACATTTCCAGAATATCCGATTACGCATATATCCATTATCATTCCCCCAGATAGTTTTCGATGACCTGCCGGTCGTTAAACACGGTGTCCGGATCTCCCTCAGCAAGGATATTCCCCTTGTGGATGACGTACAGCCTGTCTACTATCTTTTTAATATCATCAACATTATGATCGGTCACAATCACGCCGATTCCCATGTCTTTTAGTTTAATACTGAGCCTCTGAATATCTTTGACGGTCATGGGATCTATCCCGCTGAACGGTTCGTCGAGGAGTATGAATTTGGGTTTGAGCGTCATCATCCTCGCCAGTTCGAGTCTTCTCTTCTCACCACCGGAAAGGTTGATCGCCTTTTGTTTTTCAAGGTGTCTGATTCCGAATTCATCGAGCAGTTCATCCGTCCTTCTATCGATATCGCGCTTTTTGTATTTGAGATTTTCCAGGACGATCGAAACGTTCTTCCTGACCGAAAGTCCGGTAAACACGGACACTTCCTGCGGAAGATAGGTTATCCCCTTCCCGGCTCTCAGATGGATGGGAAGATGCGTGATGTCCTCTTCGTCGAGGTGTATCGTCCCGTTGCTGGGAATAACAATGCCAAGCATCATCCTGAATATGGTTGTCTTCCCCGCCCCATTGGGTCCGAGAAGTCCGACTATTTCATTCGATTCAACCTCAAGAGACGCGCCCTTGACAACCTCGCGTCTCCCGAATTTTTTAACTAAATCTCTGCAATAAAGATGATTATTCACAACCGATAGTCTACCCTATCAGTATTGTGCCTTTGAATTCGCATAGGTGACAAAATCTTCCGTGAGATCGTAATCATCGGAAGTGTAAACCGATACTTTATCCGTAAGAAGCACATCGATATTCTTTATCTTCGCATACTCCGCTGCAAGATCAAGCAGTCTCTGATTGACATCTTCAAATTTTGAGGTATATTTATTCTGAATCTGTGAAGTGTACTTATCTTTCTGAAGCTGATATTCGTTGACCTTCAGCTGAAAACTCTGTGAAGTCTGATCCCCTGCCGACTGCATCTTTACAATTTCATCCTCAAGAGGTTTTAAAAGACTGTTGTAGTATTCGGCATCCGCCTGATATTCTTCCATGAGATTTTTTGCCTCGATAAACTCCTGACCTGCGATATCAAAATCAATAAAAGCAATGACCGGCTGTCTGGCACTTGCCGTAAAAGGTGTTCCCGCTACTGCAGTAAAAGCGAACAATACGGTGATTAAAACTGATAACAAAATAACTTTTTTCATTTATAGCCCTCCTAAAATGATGTTTCTATTCCCCTAAGATAATATATGGCCTAATCTTTTCAAGAGTCTTTTCTCCGATACCGGAAACGTCAAGGAGATCTTCATAGGTTCTGAACGGGCCTTTTTCCTGTCTGTGATTCGATATAGCAGCCGCCTTAACCGTTCCGATTCCCGGGAGTCTTTCCAACTCAGAAACAGATGCGGTATTCACGTTAATCTTTCCGACGCCTTTCTGAGAGGACTTTTCAGGAAAATACTCAGGTAAGTCTTCGGAAGAAACCTCAATCTTGTCGGCTATCCCTTCAAAGGTCTTTTCTCCGATACCCGGAACATTCAGAATCTCTTCAATCACAGTAAAGAAACCATTTTCCTCCCTGTAAGCAACGATGGCATCAGCCTTCGACGGACCAATCCCCTTCAGAAACTGTAGCTCCATGGAAGAGGCCTTATTCAGATCAATGACCGAATTTTTTATAGCCTCCGCTTTTGAGACGTATTCTTCGACATTTTCTTTTTTTATCGCTTCGACTCGAACCTCTTTTATACTGAAAATAATCCCCATAAAAAATACCATTAACACAGCTGCAATGACTATTTTTTCAGTACGGTTCAAGTCCTCCGCCTCATTCTAACGAGATATAGAACGGATAATGGGCCTGTCCTCCGTCATAGACACTGATTTCCATGTCTTCATATTTTTCACGCAATTTTTCTGAAAGGTCATTAACCGTTTCCTCATCGATGTCCTTCCCAAAGAAAATGGTCATGATTTCATAATCATCCATATCAAGACCGTCAAAGCCTTCCAACAGGCAATCTTCCATCTCTGCCACATGACTGATGAGTTTTTTATCTGCAAAGAAGAGATACTCCCCTTCAATGATCTTATGTTCTTCTATCTCAGAATCCCGGATTGCCCTTGTTACCGAAATAGAAACAACCTCCGATTTTGCGGCCTCCATCATGTCGATATTTTCTTCAAGTGAAGTATTTTCTACATAGGAAATGAGGCAGGCAATCCCCTGCTGAACAGACGTTGTTGGAATGACTTCGATGTGTTTTTCTTCACTGTCCCTCATCTTCGCAGCAGTTTCTGCCGCGAGAATGATATTCGAGTTGTTCGGCAGGATGAAAACGGTCTCCGCATCTACGGCATCTATCGCATTGGCAATATCAGCCGTAGAAGGATTCATCGTCTGTCCGCCGAACACGATGCGGTCAACTTTCATCTCTTTTAATATCTTCGAGATTCCTTCCCCAGGTGATACGGCAACAAAGGCATATTTCTTCGTTTCGCAGGCAACCTCTTCAACCGCATCGTTGAAATTCTCGCCGCCAAATACCTCTTCATCAATATCATCATTTTCAAACGCCGGTTGCTCTTCCTTCACTTCTTCGCCATTTCGTTTCAACAGGACCTCATGATGCTGTTCCTTCATGTTGTCCGCCTTTACCTTCATGATATCGCCATAGTTCAGGGCGTGCTCAAAGACGAGCCCCGGATGATCGGTATGAATGTGTCCCTTGAGAATATCCTCATTATGAACGATGACCATGGAATCTCCCATCTTATCCAAAATCTGTTTCAAGGAGGAGATATCCTTTTCTTCAACTCCCTTGAACAGCCTGACCATAAACTCCGTACAATACTGAAAGGTTATTTCCTCGGGAAGAATATCCGTTTCGGGCATCATTTCTGGACCAGATGCCTTTTTCTCAAGATTGATATCCGTTTCACCCATCGCATACTTATAAAAACCCTCAACAATATAGGCAAGTCCTTTTGCTCCGGCATCAACGACCCCTGCCTGTTTCAGCTTGGGCATCATCTCCCTCGTCTTTTCCACAACCCTGAACGCTCGCTTCGTCAGCATTTCCAGAAGATGCTTGTAATCCATGAATTCATCCTGATGTTTTTCGGAATATTTTGCAAGGTCTTCGATAAGCGTCAGTATCGTTCCTTTGACGGGCTTCATGACGGCACTCGTTGCAACCACATTCGCCCTGTTGATCGCTTTTACAAATATAGGAATATCTATTCTGTCATTTTTTATGACAACTTCAAAAAAGCCACTGAATATCTGGGAAAGAATTACACCTGAATTGCCTCTTGCCCCCATAAGGGTACCATCTTTTATCGCCTTCGACACGGTCTTGATTGAATCAAATTCCACACCATCCAGCGTCTTACATGCTTCCAGTACACAGGCGCTCATATTATGTCCGGTATCTCCGTCTGGTACCGGAAAAACATTCAGCGCATTCAGCTCATCTCTATGCGCTACTAAAACTTCAGCTGCCTTCCTGAATCCATTTTTCAGGAATTCGGCATTTATCTTTGACGGCTCTTTATCCACTTAAAACACCTCTTTCTTTCAAAGGGAAAATATTTAATCGAGTTTTATGCCAAGGACATGCACATTGATCTCTATCGGTTTGATACCGAGCATGTCTTCAAATTTGTAATCCACATACTGCTGAACGTTCAAAGAAACCTGATCGATTTTCATTCCATAAGAAACAACCGGATAAACGTCAATGTATATGCCATCCTCTTCATCCTTCAGATGAATACCCTTTTCTTCACCGCCGAGGTATTTTGAAATGAGATTCACATCATCCATTTTCACCAGACCATAACACTCCAGCAAGGACTGATAGACAAGATGTTTTAAGACGTTTATATTTATTGTAATTTCTCCCAAGGGATTTACAATTTTCATTTACAACCTCCCCCTGTTTAATTTACTGCACTTTAAGGTTTAAAATTATATCATATTTCCTTATTTCTTTTCTCATAATTTATCTCTGCCACTGACTTTCCGCCATATTCGGGAAGACATTCCAAATAACTCCGTGCGTGCCCTGCTTTAAAATCAACATAACACAAATCCATGATCTTTTCCGGATTCAATTCTATATTGACGAATTTAATAAGACTTTTATCACCAAACTGCTCGATTGCCGACTGCCCTTCAACGAGATAAAAGGACCGAACATCCGTTTCCCTGAGGATTTCTTCGGATGTAAGCAGCAAAAAGGCCTCCTTTTTCTGACCCCTTTCTCTTATGTAATAATGGTTTTTTCTTGCCATGAGGATGGTATAAACGTTGCCAAAACCGGTCAATTCATCCACCGTATATGATTTTTCAAGGGCAAATAAGGTCGGCAGCGTCACAATGGGAAGATTCAGGACCTGTGCCATGGTCTTCAACGTACTCATACAGATCCTGAGGCCGGTCAGAGAACCCGGACCGGATGTTGTACACAGCATTTCTATATTTTCATTCGTATAACCGTATTCTTCGAACAATCCCTTTACAACCGAAAGAACGGCTTCACCTTTCAGTTCTTTCTGCGTAAAGATCTTCACCTGACACGCGTTGGTCTGTGTATCCTTTATGGCAACGTAGAAGCATCTCGTTGAAGAGTCGATAAACACGATAAGATTTTTTTTATTCTTCATTTGTTTCATTCTGTTCCTCTGCGATGATTTTTTTCAGTTCCATCTTCAGATTACTCTTTCCGAAAAGAGAGGTGATGTCATCTATGCCAAGTGAATCGACCCCTGTCTTCGCATAACCCTCTATGTTTGACAGTTTCACATCTCCGATGTATTCCAGGTAAACCTTTTTAAATCTTTCCCTGAGTGTCTTGGTTATCTCGGCCACAAGATCCGGTCTCATATTTCTGAGTATGATCCCATCCGCACCGCTGTTCATCGCCTCGAGACTATCAGACAGATTGGTACATTCAAACATCAGCCGCATCCCCGGATACAGCTTCTTTCTATACAGGTCGACAGCTCCCTTGATATCCACAAATTGTTTCCACATGGCATTATGAATAATGCCGTCCGTCATGGACATCGGCCAGTAAATACACCCTGAGTCTTCTATGACATCGACAAAATACTCTTTTCTGAAAATGATCTCCGGTACATTTCTGACAATAATCTTCATATTCGGTGCATTTTTATTGATAGTGGTCTTCAACCTGTACAGCACGGTACTCATATTGAGCAGATTGGCAAATTGACTGATATATTCCTCTTTTGCAATTAGAATATTTCCAAGATTTCCCCTGAGTTTTAAGATCTCACTCTCATTTGCCAGAAAATCCCCTGCTGAAAATCGCGTGGAAACCTCGAGTTTCAACCTGTCACTCAAATTATCGATGAAACAGCAGCCTGAAAAGACAACGGGAGCGAGGTTATATACCTTCAATTCCCACTGTTCATTATCTGTAATCATCAATTCCATAGGTTGTATCAGGTTCATGTAAATCCCCTCTTTCACTTTCAATCTTTCACAATAACTGAAAAAATCAGTTTAACTCATAGTAGAGCTGACACGGATAGGGTGTAAAAAGCGTTTTCAACTCTTCGAGAGGATACAGGAATATCTCAAAATCGTTTCTCATATTCACCCGCTTCTCTATCTGCATTTTAAACGCGGCAACGTTATCCGGCATCGTATATTCCTCTATCCTGAGACTCCTTGAGCTCCTGTTGAGACCGAGACCCCTGAATTCCGTATCGGAATGTGAATCCCATCCGATCAGAATGGTTCTGTATGATTTAAGCAATTCAAACCAGACCCTGTAGGCATTGATCTGATCCCCACTGGCATAAAGAATACTGGACTGCAGAAGGATACCATGTGGATCCTTTAATCTGACAAGGTCTTTTGCCAGCTCCTTTGCCTCCTTAATATTTCCGTTCTTCAGCATCTTCCTCGCAAGGATATATTTGCCCGTCGGACACAGCCTCAAGGTCTTTTCCGAATTGACTTCCTCTCTTGTCAGGTATTCAAAATAGATTTTCGAACAATGATGATTTTCCTTCTTTTCAAAGGCACCCAGCAACCGCTTGTAGGATTCGTCATCTCCGCTGACGAGATAGGGAAGGGCTCCGGCTATATTCTGAAAATCCTTGAATTCGTTCTGTCTGTACAGAGAACTGACATTTTTTGTCACCTCATGGAAATTGTGCCTGATCATATTACTGACGAGACTGAGCAGGGGTTCCCTGTTGTCTTTTTCAACGAGGGTGAGCATACTTTTTAAAGAGGCATAGGAGCCTGTCCTGAAGATGGTGGAAAAGATGATGGCAAGAAACGGATAGGCAGAATCCGGATAACTTCTGAAAAAGGCCTTTAATTCGTTATTCATATCTATCCCCGCAATGATTTTTGTCAGGAAATAATTGAAGAAGACGTAATCCTTCTTTCCGGTCTGTATGATCTGCGCAAATTTCTGATCGGCCTTCGTCACATTTTTATTCAGCAGCTCAAGGATCCCCTTGAGATTCTCCTTTGCGATGATGTTACTGACACTGTTTATATTGGTTCGGAATATTCCCTTCAGATCACTGAGAGAGGTATCAAATATTTTTTTCTCTATATCCACCAGCGTGTTTATATCATCCAGCTTTACCGCGGTCGATTTGTTTTCCGTCAGCCTCTTCCTGACATCGTCCGAAAGCGTTAGTTTTCTCTTCTGTTCGTCCTTGATGATCTTCTTACCGGTCTTTTTTTCTATATCCCTTTCAATCTCCATCTTCAGTTTCTGCAACTTCTCGAGTCCTTGATCCTTTTCTCCCATGATCCGACTCACCTCCCTGTAACTCTTTATCGAGGGTAAAGCTGAAAAACCTGCCTTTCCCAACGATTACATGATCTATTATATCAATCCCAACGATTTTGGCGCATTCTTTTAATCTTTTGGTAATCTCTTTGTCGGCCTGACTCGGTGAAGGGTCTCCGGATGGATGATTGTGTACCAGGGCAAAAGAAACTGCAGAATGTAAGATGGCAGACTTAAAGACCTCTCTCGGATGAATGAGAGACGAATTAACCGTTCCCATCGTAATATCCTCTATCGAAATGACGTTCGACTTTGAATCTACAGAAATGACCCTGACAATTTCCCGATCCAGGAACACCATATCATCACAGAGTGCATAGATATCCGCCGGTCTTTTAATCACCTCCGGCATGATCAATTCCCTGTGCAAACGCATTCCGAGTTCCAATGCGGCCTTTAAGGTTACCGCCTTTACTTCACCAAGACCGTTGATCTTCTTGATCCTTTCAAAGGATGACTGATGCAGGCTGTAAAGGGAATTCCCCATCTCTTCGTAGAGCTGCAGAGAGACATCCACAACATTCTGACCCTTTGTCCCAGTTCTCAGTAATATGGCGATCAATTCACTTTCTGTCAGCTGAGCAGGACCGAGTTTCAGAAGTTTTTCCCTCGGCAGCATATCAATCGGGCTGTCCAAAATCGGAGGAAAGCACTTCAAAATCCAGGAACAATTCCCATATTCTTCCGATGGGAAGACCCATTACATTGTAATAATCACCAGCTATTTTTTCGATCATGAAGGCCCCTTCATCCTGAATTCCATACGCCCCCGCTTTATCGAGCGGGCTGCCTCCTGCGATATACCGTCTGATAAATCGTTTTGGCACCTTTCTGAATCGGACCCGTGTCTTTTCCCAGAATTTGATCTCATGTTCCTTCCCATCATGAGCCCTGATAAAGATACCGCATCCCGTGTAGACCTCATGCCATTCGCCTGACATTGCCGTCAGCATCCGATAGGCCTCTTCCCCATCTGCCGGCTTGCCAAGGGCTCTTCCGTTGAAAAAGACCATCGTGTCCGCCGACACGATCACAACGCCATTTTCCCTGTAATCATCGTAAAGGGATCTGAGTTTATTCAGTGCAATCTCCACCACGATCTCCTGTTCATGCTTTTTCTCCATATCCGCTATGCTTTCATCTTCAAGTTTGTGTGAAACACAGCTGAAAGGCATCCCAAACCGATTCATCAGTTCTCTTCTCCTCGGAGAGTTGGATGCCAGTATCAAATTATACGTATCTTTTTCAACCATAAAATGCCTCCATAAGTCATAACTGCATTTAATACACCGGTAATCGTTCCCAGAATCATCACGTAGACGCCGAGATAAAACACCCTGAAAGAGCCTACAAACAACAGTGCCGAGAGCAACAACTGAGTGAGATTACTCGCAAAGGCCCCGCTGACACTCACAGCCATCAGGCCAAATCTCCTTCTGAACAGAAAAGACATCAGCGTCAGGGAACTCAACGTCCCGCCAAGCCCGAGAAAGAATCCCGGAGAGAGAAATCTTCCACTGAAAAAGGAAGCCACAAGAACCTTAAGAAGGCCTACGATGAAAGCCTCTCTGATTCCAAACAGATAGAACGTCATCAGCAGAATAAAGTTTGAAAAACCCCATTTAAATCCACCTACCGGTATTGGAGGTGGTATCATGTACTCAAAGATGTTAATGATGATTGCGAGAGCTGTCAGTATGGCCAGAAAAGTTATCTTCGAGGATTTTTTTGCAATGGAATTTTCTATCTTCATCACCTGTTCACTTTATCTTGTAACGAGGTCAACCTCTTTTTCCCTGTCCACGACTTTTTCATCATCAAAGGTGACCAGAACCTTCTGAGGGACACACACGAGGACTCCTGAATCGTTCAAATGATCCCTTTCACAGAGATGCAGGGGACATTCGGAATCTCTTATATAAACATCTTCCCGATCTATCACGAGATCCATCAGATGTTTCCCTTCATACGCTATTGGATAGACTCCTGAATCCAGGATGGAAAAACGATAACAAGCCTCTCCGTTTATCTGGACAAGGACATTTGACCCCCGGCCTCCGTTGATATGTGAAACCAAAAAAAGAAGACTCAGAAAAAAAACGGCAAGGACCGAATAGACGAGGACATCCTTTTTTCTGAACAGAACCGGTTCATTTTGCCTTTCATTCATCGTTATCTCTTTTCCGTGAAAAAGGACCAGCCTTCGGTTGTAAACTGCTCCATCTCATCATTCACAAACAGACCCTGTCCTCCAAGGGAAGGCAGAATCACCGATGCAAATTCTCCACCAAGCACAAATGCGGCCGTCGAAAGCGCATCCGCGTCCATTGCCGTAGAAGAAATGACGGTTGCTGAGACGGTTTTCACGACGGGATAGCCCGTTTTCGGATTGATGATGTGATGATACCTTACTCCATCGATGATAAAGAACCTTTCATAATCCCCGGAGGTTACGATCGAACCCTTTTCAAGGTAGACTACATCCAGATATTCCCCCGGATTATCACTTCGCGGATGCTGGACACCAATCGACCATGAATCTGAACTGAATTTGGGACCGATGATTCCGATGTCCCGTCCGGCATCGATATAGCCGGTCGCCTTGGGATCCATCTCCTGTGCAATCGCGATCCCGCGATCAATGGCATACCCCTTGACGATTCCACCGAGATCAAGTTTGACCCCGTTGTTAAGCGTGATATAGACCCCGTTCACCTCAACGTTTTCATAACCCGATGAGGCAACAGCCGCCAGTATCGCATCGTCGGAAGGAACACGACCCTTAAAATCTACATCTCCTATCTTATCAAAGCCCCAGAGGTTGATCAGATTTCCGAGAGCTGGATCAAAAGCCCCGTTTGTCGCCTTTGCAATCGTCAGTGCCCTTTCGATGACAAAGGCCATCTCCTCGTCCATCTCATAAGGCTGCCCGTTGTTTCCGTTGATCCGGCTGATTTCGCTATCTGCCAGGTTGACGGAGAATTTCTCCTCTATCCGCCTGAATTCCCTCAATACCGACTCGATGATCAGCGCCGGATTCTTATCGGAAGCTATAACGACTCTGACCGTCGTACCTAACGCAATCTCCACTTTCGACACATATTCCTCGGTATCCCTCAGAACGGCAGTCGTGATCAAAATGATCACAAGAACGGCAAAAGAGGCAATCAGTATCCAGGAATTTCTCGTAAGCCTCATAACTTGATCTTGATTTCCGCCTGACATTTATCACACTTCTTATCCTTCAGCCCGATGATTTCGGATCTGAACCCATGTCTCTCTATGAGCAGATTACCACATTCGGGGCAATAGGTATTCCTTCCTTCTTGGAGAGTTGTGTTTCCAAGGTAGACATATTTCAGATATTTTTTTGCTATCCGGAAGAGTTTGAGCAGACTCTCATCTTCCGTCGGTGGTTTGTTAAATTTATAGGCCGGATGATATTTCGAAAGATGCAGCGGAATTCGATCGTTGATCGATGCGATCCATCTGCATTGTGCTTCCATTTCCTCCTCGGAATCATTTTCACCGGGAATGATCAGCGTCGTCAGTTCGAGGTGCAGCCCCTCTTTACTGATGATCCCTATGTTTCTCTTCACTATCTCAAGATCTGCCGCACATCTCTTTCTGTAGAACTCCGGAGAAAAACCCTTCAGATCTATATTCATCGCCTGCATGGTCTGAAGCAGCAGCTTAAGGGGATCCTCTTCTATGTAGCCGTTGGTGACCATGACGTTGTAAAGTCCCTCCGCGCTCGCCATCCTTGATGTATCAAGCACAAACTCAAATGAGGTTATCGGTTCATTGTAAGTATATGCAATCCCCTCAAGACCTCTGTCCAGTGTAAGATCTATCAGTCTGTCGGGGTCCACTTTCTGGACTGTCGGTTTATCATGGGCTATTTCCCAGTTCTGACACCATGGACAGGCCATGTTGCATCCCCAGGATCCAACCGAAAGGATCATTTCCCCCGGATGAAAGTGATAAAGCGGCTTTTTTTCCATCGGATCGTTGGCGATCGATGACAATGTTCCGTAGGTCTGTGTGTACAGAACCCCGCCTTTATTCTGTCTGACCTTACACAGTCCGTAATTACCTTCCTCAATCTCACAATGGTGCGGACAAAGATTACATTTAACCTTACCGTCACTCAGTTCTTCGTAAAAGAGGGCCTCTCTCATTTCTATCTCCTCCTCAATGGTACCTGTTAACCTCAAATTGATATATTTTAATCTGTTCATCCGCCGCTATTCCGGCCTTCCGCCTCGCGATATTCAACTGCATCTCTACAGTATCCACACCGTCAAGGTCCGGAAGCAGCAAACCTCTTCTGTAACCGCTCTCCACAATTACACCGTATCTCTTTGGATCCAGTTCTCCCACCTCCTCACAGGAAACGGGCATTGAAAGAACATCGACAGATACCGTTACATACGCCAGTTCATCAGGAGAAAGTGCATTAAACCTTGGATCTCTCGTTGCGGCGGCTATGGCATTCTCTCTGATTTCTAAGGCAAGATTCTTCTGTGTCGGCAGAATAGTTCCTATGCAACCTCTTAACGTATTGTTTTCCGTATGAAGGGAAACAAACGCACCAGCTTGTGTCTCAAGCAGCTGATGCGGGATGTATTCCGGTATATCAATGATCAGATTTTCTCTGATATATTTTTCGATTACTTCTATTGCCCAGAGTACATAGGCATGATTACCTCTCAAAACATCACCATCCTTTTAAGGAAGGATCATCCGAAGAACAATGTACACAATTTGTAATAATCATATGGAACGAGTTTTTTTGTCGCTACGCCATATTCGATTGGAACAGAAATGATGTCATTTCCCGAAAGTGCCACCATTCTTCCGAAATCTCCTCGTTTGATCAATTCCATCGCATGAACACCGTATCTTGTCCCGAGAATTCTGTCAAAGGCCGTTGGTGTTCCACCTCTCAACAGATGACCAAGTACAACGGACCTGGTCTCATAATCTCTTCTCTCCTTTGTGATTTCAGTCAGGAATTCGGCAATTCCCCCAAGCTGTACATGACCAAAGGCATCTATGGCCCTATGTTTGTTGAGTTCATCCTCAAATTCCGTCGGCTTAAATCCCTCCGCAACCGCCACGATCGCATAGCCTCCCTTGGCCATTCTTCTATCGACGATTGAAAGGATCTCATCCAATGTCATCGGATATTCAGGGATCAGAACGAGATGAGCCCCTGAGGCCAATCCGGCCTCGAGTGCGATCCATCCGGCCTCTCTCCCCATGATCTCAACGTAGAACACCCTGTTATGTGACTTGGCCGTTGAATGCAGTCTGTCTATGGCATCCGCCCCAACGTTGACCGCCGTGTGAAAACCAAAGGTATAATCTGTATTTGAAACGTCGTTATCTATCGTCTTTGGCACTCCGACAACCGGAAAATGATAGGAGGACAATTTTGCCGCCACTGAAAGGGTATCATCTCCACCGATTGCTATGATGCCATCTATTTTCAATTTTTCAAGATTTTCAAAGAGTTTCTTCGTATCTTCTTCCTTGTTAAACGGATTAGTCCTCGAGGTACCCAGTATCGTTCCTCCGAGAATGTGAATACCTTCAACATCTTCCGAATTAAGCGGGATATAATCACACTCAAGAGGTCCTCTCCAACCCCTCATAAATCCGAATATCTCCATATCTGATCTCTTTGCTGAAACGATACCTCTGACAACTGCGTTTAACCCCGGACAATCTCCACCACCAGTTAAAATACCTATCCTCACTAAGATCACTCTCCTTGAATATTCATGAATTCATCTATCTTTCTGACCTTGTCTTCTACAGAAGCAATTAATTCATCAAACAAAACAGGCGTAAACCCAAGCTCATCCCAGCAATACTTCGGAACATCTATATGTCTGCCTCCGCCATTATCCCCAAGTCCCATCCTTTCAGCGATAAAGGTGGACAGGGTGATGATGTTCACCGGATCCGAATAGATGGAATTTCTCATACTATCCGGCCGATGATGCCTCGACGCGGATATAAGGACCAGTTCGGGAAAATTCCATTTTTCTACGAGTATCTCCGCAAAGATCTCATGTGTAGGAATCTCAAGCAGTTTCTCCGCTTCATAATAGGAAATCTTCTTCGTTTTCGCCAACTTGACTATTGCATCCAGCAGACCAGGAAAAAGAACGCCCTGAACGGATTTACCTATATCATGCAGCAGGCCGCACATAAACAGCTCTTCCTTGTTGGAATAGCCTATCTTCTCAGCCGTCAGTTCGCCGATTGTGGCAACAACGATCGAATGTTTCCAGAATTCCTTGAGATTCAACTCTTTGGATTCAAAGTTGAAAAACTCCTTGTTCGTAAAAATACTCAAAGCCATATTCCTGACGGTCTTGAAACCGAGAATCATGATGGCTTCCGTCAATTTGGAGACATTCCTCGGAAGACCGTAATAAGCAGAATTGGCAAGCTTCAAGATCTTGGCCACAAAAGCCGGATCCTTTGAGGCGACTTCATTCAGATCCTTTGCAGAAGCAGAAGGGTTATTCGCCGTATCCACGATTTTCTGAAGGACAAAATCGGGAGACGGCAGGCTCTCTATCTGCTGTATCGTCTTTTTCAGATCCATAGGCTACCCCTCCGCTTTGTCCAGTCTGAAAACAAAGGACGATCCTTTCCCCGGGGTACTCTGTACAACGATCTCTTTTCCGTGCTCGTGAACAATCTCCTGACAAATCGCCAGGCCAAGTCCCGTTCCTTCAACCTCATAGGTGAGGGAGCTGTCGACACGGTAGAATTTGGTAAATATCTTCTTATGCTCCTCATCGGCTATGCCGATGCCGTTGTCCGTAATCTCTATGATGACTTCACGTCCGATACTGCCAAGTTGAACCTTGACATATTTTTTCTCTTTCGTCTTATCCGAATATTTAACCGCATTGGAAATCAGATTGATCATCACCTGCTTGATCCGCTTTTCATCGGCATAGACCATCACTTTTTCATCGGGTATATCCAGAATGACCTCGACCTGATTTTCCTCATATTTTTCCTTGTTGCTTTCCTTTGCCTTCCTTATGACAGGAACGAGGTCAAAATTATCCGGTTCGAGCTTGAGATCCTTTCTCTCCATCCGTGAGAAATCCAGCAGCTGATCCAGCAAAAAGGCGAGATGATCACTCTGATCCATAATTGTCCCCATGAATTCCTTCAGGGTATCGGAATCCATCATGTCAACCGAATCGTTAATCGTTTCCGAATAGGCCCTAATGGCTGAAAGTGGTGTCCTCAGTTCATGCGAGATATTGGCGATGAATTCGGTCTTCATCTGATCGACCTTTTTCATCCTTTCAAGTTCTTTGGTGTTGGAGATATCCTCGAGCCTGACGAGGACCTGCTCATCGGAAAGAAGGATGACCGAATTGAAAGAGAAAAAGCCTTCGTCGAATTCTTTCTCAGAGGCCTGTCCCTCATTTTCCATCAGTGTATTGACAACGATTTCCCTTATATGTTCTATCACTTCTTCATCGGGATTGATCTCATCATATTTTCTGTTTTTAAAGACAAATTCCCTTTCCTTGTCCAGGACGCAAATTCCCTCATCCAGTGAGTTCAGCATCATTTCAAAATATTCCTTCAGCTCCTGCTGCACTTTTGCACTGGCATTTACCTCTTCAAAGAGGTTGATATTCTCTATCACGATCCCGGAATAAAAACTGAAAAAACCAAACATGGTTTCAAGTTCCTGAGTAAACCCGTTTTCATTCTCTTTTACATAGCCAAAAAAGGTTGAAAGCACCTTACCGGACTTGACCGAAGGAAGGATGATCAGATAATCCGAGTCGTCGAGCGGGAAAAAACTCGGTGATTTTCTTGAAAGGGCAAGGTCATAATAATTTTCCATCTCTACCTTTGTAAGGGGAAAATCGTCTTCAAGACGGATGACATGCCATTCTTCTTCGGAATAGACGGCCGTCAGACTCGACGAGATAGTGAAAAACCTTCCCAGAACCTTTTCGATGGCCCTGGAAATGTCAACTTTATCTTTGGCCGTGTTTAACTCCCTTGCAAAAGAAGCAATTGTTATTAGAAATCTGTTGATCGAATTAGCCGATTCTTCCATAAAAAAAACCCCCCGGATTATACATAATATTATACCATACAGTTAAAAGCTGTAGTTACCTTGTTAAGAAAAACGTAAGCTAACAAAACTTATTTTTTTTTATCATTTTATTTAGAATTTAATTTTATAGTACCCGCGTATGGATTTATCTGACTTAAACTTTCAACATTCAGGAGGGTATCAAATGAAAAAAGTATTAATGACCGTTGCAATAGTGCTCCTTCTCACGGCAGCACTCTTCGCACAGGGACCAAAGTATGTATTTCTTTTCATCGGTGACGGAATGGCAATGCCACAGTCAAATGCCGCACAGCTTCTCGAAAGCTCACTCGCAAACGTGGAAACACCCAAGCTAACCATGTTCAAATTCCCGGTACAGGGTATGACAACAACGCACGCTGCAAATGCATTCATCACTGACTCAGCAGCTGCCGGAACAGCACTTGCTACAGGATACAAGACGAACTCCGGTGTTATCGGATTTGACCCGACACTCAGCAACGCTCTCGAAACAATTGCAGAAAGGGTTAACAGCATGGGATGGAAGGTAGGAATTGTTTCAACCGTATCCATCGACCACGCGACACCAGCGGCCTTCTATGCACATCAGGCAAGCAGAAGCAACTACTACGAAATTGCAAGACAGCTCGCAGAAAGCGGATTTGCCTTCTTCGGCGGTGGCGACATCAAATATCCGACAGGAAAGGGTAAAGACCAGGAAAACGTATACGAAATGGCAAAGACAAACGGTTACGAAATCATCAATACACAGGCAGGTTACGAAGCATTTGATCCAAAGAATCCGGGAAGCGAAAGAGTATGGATCATCAACGAAGATCTCGACGGTTCAAAGGCCATGAATTACGCGGTTGACAACGCACCGACATTCGACGTGGCAGATATCACAAAAACGGCTATCGATTTCCTTGACAACGATAAAGGATTCTTCCTCATGGTAGAAGGTGGAAAAATTGACTGGGCCTGTCACGCAAACGACGCGGCGGGATCAATCGGAGACACAATCGCGTTTGACGATGCAATCGCTCAGGCGGTAGAATTCTACAAGGAAAATCCCGAAGACACACTCATCGTTGTAACAGGAGACCACGAAACAGGTGGACTCACAATCGGATTCGCGGGCACACAGTATGCAGCCTATCCTGAACTGATCGCAAATCAGAAGGGTTCATACGATGTATTCACGGCAAAGGTAAATACAATGAAGGCTTCCGGAGAACTCAAAAGCTTTGAAGATGTTCTTCCGGAAATCACCGCATTCTTCGGACTTTACACGGAAAATGGTGAAAACGAAGCACTCAAACTCTCAGCTTATGAAACCGAACAGCTTGAAGCTGCGGTTGATACATTCGTAAACGGTTCAGATAACGCAGAAGAAGCCTACCTTCTCTACGGTGGCTACAACCCAATCGCCATGACCTGTACGCATATCCTCAACAACAAGGCCGGACTTGCATGGACAACCTATTCCCATACTGGCGTACCGGTTGTTACCTATGCAATGGGTAACGGACAGGAAATGTTCTCAGGTTACTACGATAACACGGACATTGCAAAATATCTCTTTGCACTCGTAAAATAATAAACCAATGCAATGCTATAATGAGCAGCCACCCCAAAGGGTGGCTGTTTTTCAAGATAGAAGGTGTGTTTATAATGTATAAAATGTTCAACAGAGAAAAAAAATCTGAAATACTTTTCATCATCATTCTTCTGATTGCCAACATCCTATTACTTCTCATTCCCAACAATTATCAGAAAGACAACGATACATACACCTATACGGTGGGAAAAGTTATCTCCGTCGATAACTCCGAAGTCGGGCAATACGGTATCATCCGTCAGGGAGAACAATACGCCGAAATAGAAGTTCTCAGAGGCGAAAGAAAGGGAGAGATTTTCGAAACGAACAATCAGCTCATCGGAAAGATGGAACTGGATAAGTTCCTGAAAGCGGGGGATACGGTTTATGTCGAGATGTTTGACGCCCGCGGCAGGACGTATCTGAACGTCGTGGATTTCTACAGGCTCGGAACCGAGGGAATCCTCTTTGGCATATTTGTGATCATCCTCATCATTTATGCCGGATGGACGGGAATCAAGACCGTTCTATCCTTCTCCACATCATTGCTGATGATATGGAAAGTCATGATTCCACTGTTTCTTCAGGGATATGACCCCGTCTTTCTCGCCTTCTGGATCGTCCTTGCCCTAACGGCAGTCGTTATCTTTCTCGTCGGCGGGTTTGAGAAAAAGGGAATCGTGGCCTTTCTCGGAGCCGGTTCCGGTGTTCTGATCACACTAATCCTCTCACAGCTCTTCTCGGATCCCTTCATCATCAACGGATCCGTCATGCCCTTTTCGGAAACGTTGTTGAATTCAGGTTTTGCAAATCTGAACCTCAACAAACTCTTTCTGGCAAGCGTTTTCATCGGCAGTTCAGGTGCCGTTATGGATATAGGGATGGACCTTTCCGCCGCCATGAAGGAGATCGTTGACAAGCATCCGAAAATCACCGTAAAAGAGCTCACAATTTCCGGTCTCAACATAGGACGTGCCGTCGTGGGAACGATGAGTACAACACTACTCTTTGCCTATGCAGGCGGTTATCTCACCCTGCTGATGGCTTTCATGGCACAGGGTGTCAACGCAGGTGCCATGCTGAACCTGAATTATTTCTCCTCTGAAATATTCAAGACGATTATCGGAAGCTTTGGACTGGTTCTCACCGCTCCATTCACAGCCATTATCGGTGCAATCATCTACAAATTACCTTCAAAACAGAAATAAGGCGTTCAGAGCATTTCTCTATTTCATACTGAGAAAAGGCAGCAAATTCACAGGATCTTCAAAAGACGGACGGGAAAATTTAAAAATTCTCCCGTCCGTCTTTTGAAGGCCAGATCATAAAATGATTGTTCCCGAAAAAAATTTCAGTATATCCAGTTTTTAACGGAATCTGCCGTCATCTCTATATTTTTTTCAGAAATATCCTTATTCTGATTGAATACTGCGGTAACAAGCAATTCGAGGATATATAACTGAGCGATCTTCGATCTCAGGGCACCTGATTCATAGGGGGCTTCCCTTGTCGGTGTTAACAAGACTTCATCCGAATATTTCTCCAAAGGAGATCTTGCATAACCTGTAATAGAGATGATCTTAGCTCCCGATTCCTTTGCAATCTTTGAAATATCGACGATCTCCAATGTACTTCCGCTTTGGGAAATGGCAAGCAGCAAGTCTCCTTTTTTCAGTTGAGCTGCCATCATTGCCAAGATATGGGGATCTGATGAAGTTCTGCAGTTGAAGCCCATTCTCATAAGTTTGTAAAAGGCATCCTGAGACGTGTTCCCGGAAGATCCCACTCCTGCTATCAGGATATTCTTTGATTTTAAAATCATATCCACACATTTTTGAAGCGAACTTGACTTCATCATATCACAGGTGTTGTTTATTACCTCGATGTTTTTCTTGGCAAGATATTCTCCCAATGAATTCAAATCGCCTGATTTCATATTGGAATACATTTCATCTGAGCAGCTTTCATCAGAATTAACACTCGCCAACAATATTTTAAATGGATGAAATCCCTTCAAGTCAAGTTTTTGACAAAACCTGACGATAGAACCCTCACTGACGGAAAGCTGATCCGAAAGCTCCGTAAGTGACATATATACCACTTTTTTATGGTTTTTAAGAACAAAATCTGCGATTTTTTTTTCAGTTTTCGTGAAAGAAGTTAGAAGTGTTTCAATCGTGACTAAAATATTTTTACTCATTCTCCACCCCTGACCTAAAGTGTTCCGTGTATTGCACATTTTACATTTATCATAACCAAAATTCATTATACAAGAAAAATATAAAAAAATAAACCCCGAAGAAACAAGATTCTTCGGGATTTATCCATCATTTCAAATCAACGGTTAAAAAGGCGTTGTCTATCCAGCAATCTTTTACAAAATCTCTTGCCTTTAAAACAACCTTATCGGAATAGACTTCCACATAAAGCATTTGACCGGTATTTTCAAGCAAGGTCTGTTCATGATGTCCTTTGTCTGAGGTCTCAGCGGTCCTCACGACCGAAGAACTGTCTATACAGACATATCCACTTTCATCCTGATAAAAATTACCACCATTCTCAAAGGCTTCATGAGAATGTGAAGAGATAAAGAACATATTGGAATTCTCACTGAGAATTTTCTTTATCTCAGAATCTTTGTCCACATTGCCCTTATAAAACCTTGAAAAATAAACCGTATCATCAAGTGGCTGATGCAGAAATACAAAAGTAGGCTTGCCCGTTGAACTGTATTTTTTAACCTCATCTTCAAACCATTCCATCTGCATATCGGATATCACGGCTGAAACCGTACTCTTGTTTTCATATTTATTGTAAGTAACCTCTGATCCCAGAGAAATAAATCCTATCTTTTTGAGCTCAACCGTATGCCAGTAATCATCTCTTCCGGAATATTCGAAATAGCGCCCCTGCAGGATATCAGTATATTTCCTGCCATGTGCCCCAGTTCCATACGCGTAGTAATATTCATGATTTCCTATGTTGAATTCAACTGCTTCAGGTACTATTCCCCCTTCTCTTGCGTTATTTAAAACGGTCATAACGCCTTCATAATCCTCTATCTGTCCTATATCAACCAGATCACCGTTAAGGATTAAGAGATCATAATCAGGTGTCTGTTTCCATGCATCTTTCAATGCCTTATCGAATGCATCAGCCGCACTGTGTATATCACTCATAACCCAGAATTTCAGTATAGGTGTTTCCCCCTCTGCAAAAGAAACAGTAGCTACCATTATAATGATCAGAAGAAAAATAATTTTTTTCATACTGCCTCCCATTCTTTATATTTTTATTCCCAGTTCAAATGATCGGTGCCATGGAAAAAAGAGTTCAAAATCCTCTATTCCGATATTGAGTGAATCGGCTATTCTTTCAGAATACGGATTCAGAATACGTTTCGTTAAATCCAGTGCCCAATCTTCTATGGCAATCAAAGACCAAGGTTTGGAATTCTTTTCGTTCATTGCCTTCTCCAGCAGTTCTTTTCTGGCATTACTTTGAAATCCCCAATGCTCCAGGAGAAATATGTACTGTAATGTTCTTAATTGATCGATATCCCCTTCGATTAACCCTTTTGAGACCAGGAACTGAATAATACTGTGCGTACAAACCGTTCCTATCGTGTTTCCCGCCGTATTCCAGCCGCTGATATTGGTAATATTCCAATCCGGTTCTGAATCAAGCAGTTTTTCGATAAGGGCATTGTCAGAGCCGTTCGTGTATCTTATATTCACATAGCCCTTTACACCTTCCGAAGCGTTGCATTTTTCCACAAAATCACAGCATTTGTCTTCATAGGGTGGATCGCTTTTCTGATTCATGCCGTCTTCTTTCTCCCTGGGATTACTGACTGCGAGAAGGATGTCTCCGTGTTTTTCTACGACTTTTCCACCGGCGCTTTCCACATGAGATCTCAACCCCTCTTTCAGAGGTCTCCCTTCGTATGCCGGTATAAATTCGGCATACTCTGGAAAAAGATATGTGATTTCAAATTTGGGAGTTATTCCGCTCATATCACATAACAGTCTCGACAGGAGACTGAGCGTGGATTCATCCGCTCCCGCATGTATCGAAACCCTATCGTTGAGTCTTTTCTCATCTACCAGTTTCTGATGCAAAGCCGCTTCAAATAGGGACATACTTCCCTCCGAATTGTCATCGAGGGTCAGATTCAGAAAGGTGATGGTGTTTTCTTCGACACATTCTATAGCCTTTTGTATCAGTTTGAAATTTCTCTGTCGTCTCCAGATAAAATCATCAACAATCCACCTTGGAATATCGGTTTGCGGCAATTTCATCCCTTTTTCATGTATGTTGATGCCCCGTTTTACGATCTCCCTTGAATAATCGTATATTTTTTCCCCAAAATACTGCCAGTAATCCGGTTCTTCCTCAGCTGAATCGTAAAATGGTGCCCTGGTAACACAGACTGAGGCGTAGACGTTGATATTTTCCTTTCTTAATTCCTTTAAAAACTCCATTCTCTTTTCGAGGGTTTCCGGTAAATCCAGGCTCATTCTCGAAGGAATGAGCCCCCCATGAATTAACATGTCCATTGAAATAATCGCATGTCTGACATCGGAAATATTCTTTCTCATCCAGTGATGTAAATTACCAATATCCGGCTGAGTTTTTTTCATCCCCAACATTCTCTTTTCCGGAGTAATTACCTCTAACCCTGCTGCAGAAGCCATATGTATAAAATAATCCCTGGTACAGAATCTTTCGTCAACAGGCAGAAAAAGAATTTTACTCATTCTCTTTACTTCCCGAAGACTTCTACTTCTGCCAGCATCGTCCAGGCATTCCCTTTTGGCAGAATTTCCACTTTAACAAACTGTGCTTTGATTTCAGCCCCATTATTTTTCCATTCTACTTCGTTTATCTTTTCGTTTTCCGCATACGGAACGTATTCAGAAGCGATTCCTACTTCTTTATAAATCTCATCGTCTTCACTCACGGATACGATCATTCCGTATGGAAGCGGCACAGCAGATGCATTGGAGCACATGAAATGTCCGGCAACTCTTTCGATACTCCTGATGTCTCCAAGATCCAGAATGATTGTCGGATTTTCTTCAATGTCCTTGAAACCGATCATATCCGCCCAGGAATAGGCATAACTCCCATCCGTTACTTTTTCTCCCTCATCCGGGTATGCGGTACTTGGTTCCGGTGTCATGAAATAGGGCATACCCGCTGCGAGATTTTCCAGTGCATCATAATCCACCTCTCTCTGTCCAGGCATAAGTGTGGCTATATCCTCCGGTAATTCCCCGGCGCCAACCTGTACTTCACTTAATAAGACCCATGCACTTGCCTGCCTTCTTATGGAGAATTTCACAAACTGTCCTTCTACAGGTTCTTCCGTTGCAAGGAACATCGTCAATATCCTTTCATTTTCCCAGCCTTCAAGCACTTCCGTTCCCATGCCGACCATTTCGTATAATTCATCGTCCTCACTGACGGAAACCAGAAAACTGTAAGGTGCTACGACGGCAGCTGCCGGTGAAAGCATAAATTTAACGGCGAAATAGGTCAGATCTTCTCTGTATTCACCGAGATCAACGATGATATCCGCACCATTTATGTCCGCTTTTTCAACGGCTACGACGGATTCATCGTATGCGAATCGCCATTCGCCATCTGTCAGTGTTTTACCTTCCACATCCGGATAAGAATCTATGACCGGAAAAGTACCAAAATAAGACTTCCCTTCCGAAACGATGAAGTCTGAAGATAGACATAAAGAAACGAATGAAATAACCAAAATTGACAATAATAAAGCCTTTTTCATAAAAAAACCTCCTGTTGAGTTATGGTATTCATAATAAATTATCCTTTTATTCCGCTTATCGTTGCCCCGTTTATAAACGTCTTCTGCGAGGTGAAGAAGAGGATGATAATCGGTAAAGCCATCAACAACGATCCGCCCATCAAAACCGGCCAGTTGGGATAATGTGTTCCCGATGCAATCCTGTGCAGTGCGATCGATAAGGTGTACATCTTATCGTCATGCAGATAAATTAACGGGTTCAGAAAATCCGTCCAGGTCCACAGGAAGACAAAAAGGGCAGCCGTCGCAACCGGTGCCTTGGCAAGCGGCAGATAAATCCTGAAAAATATCTTGAGTTCATTTGCACCATCCATTTTCGCAGCTTCGGCATATTCTTTCGGAACGGTATCAAAAAATTGCCTTAACAGAAATATTACCCAGGTTCCCCCAAAAAATGTCGGTATGATCAGAGGTTTGAAAGAACCCACCCAGCCCAGTTTGTCAAAAAGCATGTACTGGGGAATCATCGTAACCTGTGCCGGCAACATCATCGTCGCCAGTAAGACTTTAAAGAGCGCCTCTTTTGCAGGAAATTTAAAGTATGAAAAACCGAAGGCCACAATCGATGAAGAAGTCAGAACGCCCAACAAAGTCATTCCCGTGACAAAAATCGTATTTAAAAAATATCTTGAAAAATCCGTCTCTGTAAACAGTTCTCTGTAGGCATCCGTTACAAAGGGATTTGGAAGTAATTCCATCGGCGCATCGAATATCTGATCCTGAGTTTTAAAAGACGTCGAAACCATCCACAAGAAAGGAAAAATAAACAGCAAACTCAACAAGACTGCCACTATATAAACCGTCGTTTTTCTACTCTTATTTATCTTCGTCATCGCTTCCCCCCTTATTTATCCCTGTCTTTAAAGACTTTCATCGTTATGGCTATTGAAACAGCCGTGATGATCAGCAGCACCCAGGACAAGGCACTTGCATAACCCATTTTGAAATCTCTGAACGCATTCGTATAAATATACAAACCGTACACCAGCCCGGATTTCTCTATACCACCATCCATATCCAGCATGATGATCACCTGTGTAAACGACTGGAAAGATGTGATAATCCCCATAATGGTGTTGAACAGGGTGACAGGTCTCAGCATGGGTAAAGTGATACTTTTCAGTCTTTGCCTGCTGTTGGCCCCATCCAATTCCGCCGCTTCATACAATTCATCGGGAATATTCTGAAGACCGGCGAGATAGATGACCATGGTTCCGCCAATTCCCCAGAAGCTCATCAATATGAGTGAGGGTTTAATCCATGCCGGATCTATCAGCCAGCCCGGACCTGAAAAACCGAGTTCCTCTAAAAAACCGTTTATCGGTCCAAGCCTCGGATTCAAGATCCATTTCCACAGCAATCCCGTTGCCACCGCAGGTACCACACTCGGAAGAAAGAATATCGTCCGGAAAAGTCCCTGATACTTCATCCTCACATTCAGGAGAATTGCGGCCATCAATGCCATTATCTGCGCTATGGGAATCCCTATACCGGAAAGTATCAGCGTGTTCTTGATGGATAGCCAGAAATCACGTTCCCCAAAAGCCCTCAGATAATTATCCAGACCGATCCACTTTAAGTGACCGCCTTCTCCTGTCATGGTAAAACTCAAATAAAGTGAATAGAGTACGGGAAACAGTGTAAATATTAAAAAACCGGCTATCCAGGGGGAGATAAATATGACTCCGAGAACACTCTCCCTCTTGAAAGTTCTTTTTCTAACTTTTAATGTATATTCGTTCATCAGTAATTACTTAACTCCTCGGTAATTCTGTCCTGTACATAGTCAAGTGCTTCTTTAGCCGTTTTATTACCCAACTGCACATCGGCCAGTGCCTGTGTCATTTCTGAAAGGTACGTCTGTCCTATCGGAAGCATTGGAAACGTATAGACATATCCGTTGGTCAGCAAATCTATATACACCTGCATCTTGTCATCTATGATCTGTGTGAAAGCCGGATCGTTTAAGGCATCTTTTACAGGCGGAATGTTATAAAGTGCCGCCGCAAAATGCGCGGATTGTTTTGGTGCCGTCAGCCATTTCATGAATTCAAAGGCTTCCTCCTGATTTTTCGAAGCGGAAGGAATGACCCAGAAGGAGCCACTCACGTTACAGACATCTTCTCTGCCCCCTTCCGGAGCTGGAAAATAAGAGATTCCATAATCAAAATCGGGTTTTGCAAATTTCTGAGCCACCAGGATCTCCCATTGAGAGCCTTCCTTCATGGCAACTTCACCTCTGAGAAATGGATTAAGCGGGCTGAATACATCTCCCCAGCCGGCCTGAAAAATCCTTTTCTGCTTGACATCGTACTTCTCATAATAGGAAGAAAGCCATTCGTATGCCCTGATATTTCCGGGATCATTTGCGGTGATCTCTCCGGTCTCAGGATCCCAGAGTTTTCCGCCAAACACATAACAGTAAATATGGCTGATCACCGGATCAAATCCAAGTCGCTTCAGCTTTCCGTTTTTTCTGTATTTCATGAGTTTTTCAGTGTATGCATCGAGTTCTTCAATATTTTTTGGAGGGGTCTCCGGATCCAGTCCCACTTCCTCAAAGGCCCCCTTATTCCACATAAATGCCGTAACATTCAGCGTGGTGGGGAGACCATATTTCCTTCCCTTATAAAATCCGTAATCCCAGACGCCGTTGATATAGTATTCTTCGTCGATTCCAGCCTTGGCAAGCATCTCATTCAGGGGAAGAATCTGCCCCCTGAATCCAAGCGGAACAACCATCCAGTCCCAGACCGTAATAACATCGGGAACCGTGTTACCGGACAGGGTTGCCATGATCTTTTCTCCCATGCCGATGGGTGCAAACACGGATCTTACAACGACCTCATCCTGTAGGTTGTTGTATTCCTCTATCATATCCTCGAGAACTTTTCCTTCATCTCCTCCCCAAGCATTCCAGAAAACTATTTCCTTCTTTGAAAAAGCCATGGTGCATAGCAATATCATAAGAATAAGAGCTATACTTTTTTTAATCATTTTTCTCCTCCCTTTTGATATTTATTTATTCTCAGCGTATTCCGCATAATCCGAATACAAATCGCTTCCCGTTTCAGGACTCATATAATTTGGATAGTCAAAGATGATAAGCTTTTCGACAAACGGTGATATCAATTCTATCTGTTTTTCCAAAGTATCCATCGAAGCCGCTTTTGCCGCCCACGGTTCGTAATCTACCGGCCAGCCATGTGTCTGCTCAAATACTTCGAGATTGGCCCAGTAGTTGATGCCATACTTGTCCATTACCGGTTTAAGTGCTTCAAAAACCGCTGCGGATTCCTCCACAGTCGTTCTTTTCGTTCCCACACCATCCTGCATGGCAAAAATACCTATTTTGACCTTTGAAAAGATCTCATCCCAGAATTCGGCATATTTTTCCCCATTTGGTTCCACACCAAAGTATGGAGAAATAACCACCGGTTTTTTACTCAGCATTTTGGCATAAGAAACTATCTGGCTGAGATAATATTTAAGGTCCTCTTTTTTATCCTCCGTCTGGAAGTTTCTGTCATCTATTTCTTCAGGGGCATACCAGCCTGCCAGTGATTTGTTGTCCTTGTACATTTCGTACAATTCTTTCATGATGTTTTTGTTATACCTTGCCTGATCCTTTACGGAAAATTCTCCCTCCCAGTAGCCTGAATCCAATGCAAGGCCCAAATAGACATTTATTCCGTATTTCTCGGCAGAGCTCATGAGATAATTCAGAGGATAGGTCCTCTCCTCTGCTTCAGGATAAGGTGTCTCTACGAAATACTGAGCCGTTGCAGCTTTTTCATTGTAAAAAGATACGGTATAGCCGGTAGCCGGCACATCCACACCGGATACCGTGGATCTCATGAAAGGTATTCTGATTTTTTCCACAACGGTATTCCTGGGTAATTTGAAAGTGATATCGATATTGTCTTTTTTCTGCCATCCCACCATTGTTCCCCAGGAAAACACCTCAGATCCATCTACCAGCTTTCTGTCCTGATCCGGATAATTGGCTGACGGTTTTGGTCTTATCTCATATTCAAGACCGGAAGCGATATTCTTTCCGTTTGAATAAATTTCTATTTCGGGGAAAATAATCCATTCGACTTCCTTGTCCCTGGTTATTTTCACGTTTAATTCATCACATTTCTCCGTTCCTTCCCATACAACATCTATGAGTGCTTCATCGGGTAAGGAGCCATCCTCGACATCTTCATACTTTGAGGGGAAATAATACACATCGTTGTACGCCGAATACTGAACGATAATGGTATCCATACCCAAATTACCGAATTCGGATAATTCCTCATCCCATTCATCGGCCCCCATCGTCATCATTCGGTTGCCTAACTGAAAAAAAGCCCCGGTTAATTTCATAGAATCACTCCCAAAAGCTACCAAACTTAGTATCGATAAAATTAACAAACTGAACATTACCTTTTTCATACTTCCCCTCCTATTTTTCGAATAATGAATAGACAGCCGCGCCAATTACCCCTGCATTTTTTCCCACCGTCGAAAATTCGATAATGTCTCCGGAATTCCTGAGATTTATCCTTTCAAAGGCTTCCCTGATTCCTTCAAGATAGCCCTCCCCATATTTCGTAATCGCTCCGCCGAGATAGATCCTTTCAAAATCAACCGTGTTTTTCAGGGAATCGAGAACCCATGCAAAGCAATTTACGTAATCTTCAAAGGCTTCTCTTTTTTCCTTTCCAGATTTATTCGCTATTTCAAGCAAAACGCTTTCCTTCAGAACTGTTTCGATACAGCCCCTTTTACCACATGTACAGATATTATCGTTCCCAGGATAGATCAGATGTCCAATCTCACCACCGGAACCCGTTATTCCGTTTATGAGCCTTCCGTTCACTATGATTCCGGAACCTATACCGGTGCCAACCGTTATATAAACGATGTCTTTCAATCCTGAAAAGAACCATTGGCAATACGCTGCCATATTGGAATCGTTGTTCACCGATGGAATGACTCCGAATTTTTCCCCAATTATCTCCTTGAAATTTAAACCCTGCCAATTTTTAAGATTTTCCGAGGCATAAAGGACTTCTCCACTGGCTTCATCTATTCTCCCGGCTGTCGCTATGCCTATCGCGGAAATTTCATCTGAGAAAAAGGAAGATACCATTTCAAGTATGTCCGTAATCATCTCATCGGAACTCTCCCTATTCTTTTTTTCCATAAAATCGATTAGATGGCCATATTGATCGGTAATTCCAACCCTTGTCCTTGTTCCATCAATAGCCACACCAATCGCTTGAATGTCCCTATGCTCCAGATCGGCAATTCTATCCTTAAATCTCTTAGTTATCTGCTGTGGCCTCGTTATCGCGCCCCCAACAACCACTGAATAAGCACCGAGCAGCAACGCCTTTCTGATCATTTCAGGTGAGACATAATTTCCCTCGGCTATTATGGGTATATCGGTTATTTTCTTTATTTCCCTGATTAAATCGAAATCCGGTTTTGGCCGTCCCAGGGTATAGGGTGTGTATCCGGAAAGGGTGGTAGAAATAAAATCGGGTTTTAAACCGATGATCTCTTTCACATCTCCGATATCTGAAATATCGGCAACGATTTTTATATCTCCATGATTTTTTCTGATGTAGGCATACATTTTTTTTAATGAAATCGGTCGCGATACCCGTGTACAGTCAATCGCGATAATATCCGCTCCCGCTTTCACAAGACTGTCCACCTGTTCTTCAGTCACGGTAATAAAGGCTTCGTAACTGTCATCTCTATCCTTTTGAAGTCCTATAATGGGTAAATCTGAAACCTGTTTTATGGCGCGTATATCTTCCGGGGTATTAACCCTGAGGCCACTTGCTCCACCTTCTACAGCTGCAATAGCCATTTTTTGCATAACTTCAGAACCGTATAGTGGTTCGTTTTCTTCAGCCTGACATGAAACTATTATCGAATTCTTGAATTGCAACACTGATTAGCTCCTTTCAATTTCATTGTTGATTATTTCGCCAAAATTATATAATTAATTTGAGAAATACTCAATTTATAAAACTGAGTATTTTATCCAAATAAATCCAATTATTTGAGATTATCTCAATATTTCTCTTCATTTTGAATGATTTTATCCTATTTCATTGTCTTTTACCCATTAATTAATAGCTGAAAGATGCCAAAATTCATACTGACAGAGAATGAGAATTTCTCCAGACAGTTCCTCACCTTATTTATTTAACCAAGTCATTCCATTGTTAATTTACTGGTATAATAGGAAATGAATCAAACTGAAATCAGGGTAGCAAAAGATATAAGCCTATTAAGGAGGAATTCTTATGAAAAAGTTCTTACTCGTTTTGTTCATCTCCCTGTTCTGCTTCACGGTCTTCTCAGCAGATATAGCTGCACTTGCCGGCGAGACAACCTTGATGATTTATGCCCTTGAAAGCAACCTGGAAGAGATGCATTCGATTCTTGAAATACTTTCGGAAACAGACACCGTCAAAAGCGGCAACTGGGATGAGATGGAAGAGACGATCTCAGAGATTCAGAAAAGAGATGCACATACGCTCTACTGGTTCGCCAACACAGATGGAACTTATTACACTGTAGAGAAAGGGCTTACAGACGCCAATCTGAAAAACAGGACATACTTCTCGGTTCTTGAGGTGGGCGGTAAGGTTTACGGGGCAGTTGTCACCGGCTATACAAGCGGTAAAAAGAGTGCGGTGGCGGCACTGCCTGTTATAAAGGATGATCTGGTCGTGGGCTATATCGGGGGATCTAAATATACGGAGGCCTTTGAAGAATTGCTGACATTCTTTTCGGATAACGGACTGGATAAATCCGTTTACGCCATCACACGAGAAGGTGAAGAGGTATTCAGATTCAATATCGACGACAAAGTGGCAGCCGACCTCGCTAAACGGATGACCGAAAATACATCCGGTTTATATCCATCAGTGGAAAACAGCCCGTTGAAATATCGGTACATCTTCGGATCATCTCCTTCAACTGGATGGATCTATGCCATCGGCAGTCTGAAGTAACTGTTAAAATGGCATTGCTCATAGCCGGTCTGATCCTCTTGACTCTATTGATATTTTTCATCGTTGAGCAAAGGGAACTGAGAAGAAAAAGGAATCGAATAAAAACCGTTATAGCCGTTACAGGAACCCGTGGGAAATCTACAACGGTTAGATTTCTCACCTCCCTCTTTCAGAAAAACGGTTTCAAAACGCTTGGAAAGATAACCGGTACAAAGGCTTCTCTCATCCTTCCGGACGGCACCGCTCAAAAGATAATCCGAAGGGGCGGTACCTCTATCATCGAGCAGAAAAACATCTTATTGAAAACGGCAAGCCGTTTAAAAATCGATGTGCTTATTACCGAGATTATGAGTGTTACCCCGGAATATCAGAAAATGGAGACGCAGAACATACTCAATCCAGATTACTTAGTTATCACCAATGTCAAAGCGGATCACATAGGGGTCAGTGGTTCAAACAAACAGGAGATAGCGGAGATGTTTGTCAAAAGTACCCCGAAAGCAACGACCTGCCTGACCCTTGAACAGGAGAAGAACTATTTTGCAAAAGATACGGACAGAATACTGTTTATCAAAGAGGATGAAGATTTAAAAAAGGTCAGGGAAATTCAACCGGGGTTTTATGAAACACTGCTCATAGCCGATTATTTTGTCAAGGCGTTTAACCTTGATCGTTCACTCTTTTTAAATTGTATCGACGAATTTAAAACGGATGATGATGTCTTTTATATAAAGAAAAGGGACAAAAATACCCTCTTCGTCAATGCCTTCTCCGCCAATGATCCCGAATCGACCCTCAGGATCATCGATGAGATAAGATCCGAATACCCCAATCACTCTATCAAGGGTATTTTCTGTACGAGACCGGATAAACCAAATCGAACGGCACAGTGGATAGAAAGTTTCAGGAATTCGGGAAGTTTATTTAATACGGTCTATGTGTATGGAGCCCATTACGGTATTATCAAAAGACACCGCTATTCATTTGCCCTTTCAAAATTACAGCAGAAACGGTTTGCTATCACTTTTGCACCGACTGAGGAGAAGACGGTGTTCGTAGGATTCGGCAATTACGTCAAAAGTGGTGAACATATTTTAAAGTACTGGGATGAGGTCACCTTATGATATACATCTTTTCCATGGTCAGTCTGTTTTTCACCTT
>ERZ795048.572-NODE-572-length-37797-cov-40.877616_pt1 | contig 37797 bp, 34 predicted proteins | sample MGYA00375132_ERZ795048 | MGnify/ENA primary metagenome ERZ795048 (study PRJEB30177, sample SAMN05720225) | activated sludge metagenome | isolation source: Anaerobic digester | place: Hong Kong | collected 2014-12-17 ...
CATGCACTCTGTTTATTGGTCTATGCTATACGGTAATAAGTTTTCGGATGGGGTCCAGCTACAGCAGGGCCGGTGAGATAGTACGCCTCGACCCCGAAGACGGCAGCATCGAAAACACATCGATCAACATACAGGCTGGAATAAGCACATACATGGCCGCCGACGGCGCGGGCAGGCTGTTCGCAGCCTCGGAGAACACCCTGTACTCCTTCAATGCCGACCTTACACTGCGCTGGCAGACGGCAATCACGAACCCCAGCGCACCTGCGATAGCATGGGACGGCACCCTGATACTCTGCGGCACCGGCACCGACATCCGGGCATATGAAGGGGCCAGCACCGGCATACAGCACCAGCAGAACACCGCGGGAACGATCAGCCTGGCCGGCAACCCCGTTACCACCCAAGCACAGCTCACATACCAGATACACACTGCCGCAACGGCCAGCATCAGCATTTACGACTCCACCGGCAGGCGAATCCACTCAACGGCAGCAATGAACCTCAACCCGGGAAGCCACTCCATCCAGCTGGACACCTCCGGCTACCCCGCCGGCATCTACATGGTGGAGCTCAGGCTGGCCGGCGAACCGGCGGGAACGGCAAGAATGGCAGTGGTGAGATAACACCCAAAAAGGGAGCCAACGAAGGAGTGAAGCGCCAGGACTGGTCAAGTATCATGGAGGAAGGAGAGCCGAACTGAAAGCTCTGCTGTTCGCAGCTCTGCTCATGGCGCAGTCATCCGCAGCCGGCATGACCACCGACAGGAACTGGCTCATGTCCATCGAAGCAGGTGTCGGACTGGGCTTCATGGACCATACCCTGGAACAGGGCCAGGAAGAGGAATGGTTCGATGTGGATACCCTCCGCGATTCCAGCGAGCAGGATGGAGCCGGCTACCGGATCTCTTTCGGAAGAAGATTCTCGGAAACAACCAGCATCATGCTCTACGGAGGAGGGGGAGTAGTATTCCCCGGGATCATTTTCGATAACCACGGCCCCTTCATCCCCCCGGAGCTTACCTACATGCTGAAAGAAAAACAGCTGGGGCTGGAGTTTCGATACGATGTGATAGGCATAGGTGCCGGAATCAGTTTCTACGAAGGAACCGTAAATCTCTGGCCGGATGAAAGGGAGGGACACGAACCCGGCGAGGAATGGGAGGGAGACCTCGCAGCCACCGCAGGACTCCATCTGATAGCGGGGGCATCCATCCCCATGGAGACAACCGGCTTCACCACTAACTTCAGCATCATCTACAGGGACATCCCCCTGGACTTCCCCGCAACCCCCACGGGAGTTGACCCAGGGGTGTTCCACAGATCCCACATCGAGGCCAGGGGAGGAGTTCGGGTGGATATCGGGCTGTTCTGAGAGAAGCGGGACTCCATGGATAAACCGCGGGGGCACCTGCAGCGAGAGAAACTCAAACTCCTGCCCGGTTCGAAAGCCAGTTACCGGAAGAAGACGGTCGCAGATGCTGTACGAATCAGGTGAAGTAAGAAAACATCTCGCCCTTCAGTGGCTCTTCCTGGAAAAAGCCCGGCAGAAGGGGCTGAGATACATCACCTCAGAACGTCCATTTGCGTTACTTGCAGACTTAAGTGCCGCACTGGAGTTGCTGAGTCAGTGACAGAAGCGATTCTTGCCGTATTTGATATATAGCAGCTTCACAACATCTGCAGTCGTTCACGGATGCTTCCTCAGCGGGGATTTGACAGCCTGACAACCACCGAACTGGGCAGATAGGGATAGGGTATCTTCACCCGATACAGCATGTAATCGCTGATGTCATATCCGAGTTTGCTGAACGCTGCTTCGATCATGTCTGCGTACCAGCGTATCTCTTTGATCCGGTATCCTGAGGTCCCTGGCATGAGCGCCGTGATCTTCTCGTCGAAGGTGAGCCTGGGCCCTGTTCTCTTATCCGGCGGCGTGTCGGGATAGTTGCCGGACTGAAGGTCGTTGTAAACCCTTACCGAACAGTCCCCGATGTTAAGGCTGTCTGAAACGAATACATCCACCACCTGCAGCTTTGATGGAAAGTTGCAGCTGACCGTAACCGAGCTGTCAGCCTGGTCGCTGCCGGCGTTGTCGCCGGGAGGATAGGTATGAACCTCGGCGGTGACCAGGTTGGTTTCGCTGTTGAGATCCGATGCGCCGCCGCCCAGGAGATCGTCTATGAAGACCCCCGGAGCATCCGCCTCCGGCTGGGGAGTAAGTGTGGTGCAGAACTCATTGAAGTAGGGTATCAGGTTGTTCCTTGAGGGTGCCTGCAGGGGACAGAGGGGCTTGCGGGTGTACGAAATGGATTCGTCGGAAGCGTTCAGAACCTGGAGCTGATCTATCTTGAACAGGGGACAGGTGTTGTTCTGAAACCTTATGATGTTGTGGAACCCACGCATGCTGCAGATTCGCATTCCGCCGTCCGCCGCCTGGTGCACAATGGTAGAGAGGAACGTTGAGGAGGCGCTGATCCCGTTCAGGAACCTCTGGGCAAGGAAGGATGCCTTCTTCTGATCCTGATAGGCTTTTTCGCACCCCTCGGGTGACATCCCGAACAGCAGGAGATTCAGGGAGGCCCTGTCTTCAGCGTATTTCTTCTGCAGCCGGATGAACTCCCTGAAAGCGTTCTCAGCCCTCTGAACTGCCCCGCCATCGGTGCTGTGCTTCATGGCCACCGCCAGGAACTTACCAAAGGAAGACTCTCCGGGAATGAACCTGGAGCCCAGGAACAGATCCTCCGAATCAATGAAGTTGAACAGTTTCCAGGTAAGGGTCTTGTCGAGCTTGAGCAGTCTGCTCAGTTCAGTTGCCGTTTCAGGGGAATCGCTGATGGACCCGATGGCCTCAACTATGGAAAACCGCAGCTCGGAAAGAACCGCAATGGAAACATCCGCAAAACTCCTGCTGCCCATAAAGCCCTTTCCGCAGAAAGAATGATCCTGCCTGTCCCAGCTTGAAGATACAGGTTCCACATAGAAAGTCAATATGAATATGCGAGGGTTGACATAGATTCTATATAGAATATATATCGAAAATCGTAAATCGAAAGGATGGTATGAAATGGGCGTATGGTACGCAGGCATGGTTCTCGCTTCTCTCCTTTTTCGGGGGGTTCCTCTCTTCCATCATCAGGGCTACATACAGGCCGGAGGGGGCGACCTCGATGTGGGTTCTTATTCCTCCCCCCTCGTTGCCGACTGGAACGGGGATGGAGCAAAGGATCTCATAGTGGGAGAACTCGATGACGGCATGATCAACTTCTTTGAGAACACCGGAACCAATCAGAACCCCCTCTTCGGCCCATCCGTTCATCTGAGGGCCGACGGCAGCGAGATAACCATGTCGTACGGTTGATGCTCCGGTGCAACGAATCCACAGGCTGTGGACTGGAATCAGGATGGAATGACGGACATCATCGTAGGCGAAAGGGAAGGGAACATCAGGTATTACAGAAGGACCGGCCCCGGAATACACGACCTTACCTATGAAGGGCAGCTGCAGGTCTCAGGAACGCCGATCGATGTTGGCACCTGCGCTTCTCCAGCCTGCATGAGCACATCGGCATCTGGGGGCTGCACCAGACTGGACTGGAATGAGGACGGCCTCTATGACCTGATCGCCGGCAATGAGCTTGCGTCGTATTCCCAAGCCGCGCTCACAAGCGAAGTTACCATTTATCTGAATCAGGGTAGCAACTCGAATCCTGTATTTCCCGCTTCGAGTTCACTGGGAGACAGTTTCCCCTTTCGAGGGAAGCCCCAGGTCGTAGACCTGAATGGCGACGGCAAAAAGGATCTTGTCTTCGGCACCTTCACAGGGAATCCCGGCAATTTCTATGGCAGATGCATGTACTTTGAGAATACAGGAACGAACAGCTCTCCGGTCTTCAACGAAAATGGAGGAGTTTTCCTGGAACTGGCTTCAGGGGGCTTCGTGCAGGTTGCCTCGGATGCCGCACTGTGTCTTAACGACTGGAACGAGGATGGAGCAGTGGACATCATCATGGGCGACAACACCGGCAAGCTCACCCTTTTCACCAGCACCGGAGCTTCGGGAAACCAGACCAGCCAGACATCCATTGTCCCCACCCCGGCACTCCGGGTAAGAAGGAATCCCGTGGGAGATCTCCTTGAGCTGACAATTGACGACACTGGAGCAGCCCAGGGTGACATACGAATACATGACATGTCGGGCAGAACGGTCCGCCGCGAACAAGTACAGCTGAACGATGGAACGGTTATCATGTGCATAAGTGATCTGTCATCGGGTTCGTACATCGTCAGTCTGGAAACCGAAGAAAGAATGAGCTCCTGCTTCTTCACCAGGAGCGCGAGTGAGTGATGAAACGCCGCCTCATCCTGCTCACGGCATTGCTTCTATGCCCTGCGGCAGCTGAAGCAGCCGCTAACCGGAATGGTGTGAACGGGAACGAGGATCATCCCTGCATAGCGGAGCTCCAGCCCCGGGTATCGAGCCCGGAAAAGCCGGGAACAGTACTTCCTCAGAGCAGATGCCAGATGCCCGAATCAAAGGCAGATCAGGATCCGGCCGGAAGCTCCTCCCGTGAGAACATCCGCTACACCCGCGAGAACCCTTCGGGAAAAGGGATTGGGGGACCATCCCCCGATCCCTCACCTGAAGGAGCAGCAACCGGCAGGGAATCAACCTCCACCCCTCGCCAGCACAAAGTTACCCCCGTGGAACAGTCTCCCGGAGATCCCGGCAGCGAGGAGCGGCAGCCGGAAAGGGCTGCAGGCGCTTCCCCAGACAACAGGCAAGCCCCACCACTTCCCGGCCAGGGAATGATCATTAGAATAAGCGAGCTCACAGGCAGCTACCTCCACCTGAACCTCACCCGGTATAAAAGCGAAGAGGTGAGGTTCAGGCTTTGCGATGTCACAGGCAGCCTTGTGAAGACATATGCGGGTTATTCCGAAACAGGTTCCTTCTCCCTGGACATAGCTGATCTGTCTTCGGGGATGTATCTGCTGAATGTGGTTCCCAGCCCCAATCAGAACCCATTACCCGAGGGAACGTCCGCTGCCCCACCGGCGGAGGCACAGCAGCCGTAGACTGGATAAGCCAGGAACGACTGCCGTGCCCAAACAGGGCATAGCAAGTCGGTATCCCTGATGATCTCTCCCGTCCGGTTATGGGAACACATCCTCGCTGAGAATCATCAGGTCAGCCTTCCTATAGACTTCACTGCTTCATGTAACACCTTCCAGGAAGTTATGGCAGGCACCTCCCGGAGTTCCCTTAGCCCTGAGCAACACCGAACGCACATACAGGGTATAGCCCTCTCCCTGAGGCCAGGGGAGGGATACGGGTAGACAATGAGCTCTTCTGAAATGGTACCCAGACCAACAATGCCGCTCTGCGGGCCGCATCCAAGGGGGGTGGGTAACGAAAAGTATGCGGTTCCCCTCCTCTGTTATGCCTGTTATCTTTCCGGAACTGATCTGAGAGGGATGGTGAACCATGAGCGCCATGCATCAGCTCCTTAATGCCATAATCGTTATCTGCTTCATCTATGTGATAGCCGTGCTGCTGAAGAAGAAGGGCATCCTTCTTGAGGAGAACTCCCTTACACTGGCCAGGCTGGTAACCGATGTCTGCCTGCCCGCAATAGTGTTCACCGGGCTTGCCGGGCAGACCATACAGGTAAGGGAACTTGAACCATCCGCTGTGATGCTCATGCTGGAGATACTCTGCATACTCCTTGCCTGGGGAGCAGCCAGGCTTCTTCGCTTCGATCTTCGGAAGCAGGGCGCGGTGGTGTTCTGCTCCGCCTTCGGGTCTTCCACCTTTCTGGGCTATTCCATCATAACCCAGATGTATCCCGGTAATCAGGCTGCCATCGGGGAGGCCGTGCTCATTTCGGAGATAGGGGTGGGCTATCCCATCTTCATCCTGGGCCCCATGCTGGCGGCCTACTTCAGCGGTAAGAAGAGCGGCCTGGCCGCCTCTCTGGGCTTTTTCCGCTCGCCTGTGTTCTTCGCCCTTATCGCCGGGATACTCTGGGGAATCCTCGACCTGCCCGGGGAGAACAGCTTCCTTGCCCCGCTCTTCCATCTCGGGTCGGTGCTCTCCGGAGCCCTTACTCCCCTGGCCATCATAGCCGTGGGTCTGATGTTCCGCCGCCCCGCGGTGAAGAGCATTGCCATTCCCCTTGCGGTGGTGATCCTCATCAAGCTTATTCTGAAACCAATGATTGCTTCCGTTGCCGGAAATGCCCTGGGCTTTCCTGACATGTGGCACGACATCACAGTGGTTCTTGCAGCAATGCCCCCTGCGGTTCTCGGAGCTGTCTATCTCCGAAGGTACGGCGGAGACGCCTCGCTGGCCTCTGCACTTCTCCTTACCGCAACCATCCTCAGCGCCGCTACCCTGCTGGGGGTATTCTGGCTGGTGGGCGCGTAGGGAAAACTGCCGGCATGAGATGCTGCACCATTCCTGTATTGCGGAAGTCATTGAAGCGACCATCGAACAATGGAGGTCTGAATGCATCACCGGCTGATTGAAATGCTCCAGTGTCCCCACTGTCACGGGGAGCTAAAGTGGAGCATTACCGAAAAAAGTGAGCACCACATCGAAACCGGGGAGGCAGTATGCGTGGAGTGTGCAGCCATATACCCCATCCGGGAGGGGATTGGTTCATTCCTTACGCCGGACCTTGCCAGGGAAGACCTCTGGCAGCAGGTTGAGAGCGGCCTTTCAGGGTATCTGCGCACTCACCCTGAAACCGAAAACAAACTCCTTGGCGTTCCCCTCGAGGAACTAGCCCCGGCGGACCAGTTCTTCCGTTCAATGATCCTTTCCGAGCGGGGAGATATCCCCGGGGCGAAGGCGGCATCCCAGGCTGCCCGGTCAGGCATGTACACAGAGGAATACCTTCAGTGCTCCCGGCGGCAGACCGATTTTGCCCTGGAGCTCATTTCCCGCACCGAGGGACCCATAGTTGACCTGGCCTCGGGGCAGGGCTTCCTGGTGGAGAAGATGGCCAAGGGGCTTCGCCGTCAGGTGGTGGCAACTGATTTCAGCCCCCGGGTGCTCCGATCCAACCGCAGAAGGTTCGTCCATGAGGGTCTGGACCACCTCGTTTCCCTGCTGGCTTTCGACGCCAGACGAACACCCTTCAGGAACGGCGCGGTGAACACACTGACCACATATCACGGGCTGCCGAACATCATGAACCCCGGTGATCTGCTGGGCGAGCTGCGACGAGTGGTCTCAGGCTCCTTCATCGCCATAACCCAGTTCTACTCCCAGGACGACACTGTGAACGCAAAGGCCATCGAAGAGTACGGCCTCTCCGACCTCATCTTCCGAAAACCCGCCCTTGAAGGCTTCTCCAGAACAGGCTGGGATGCCCAGGTGGCCTGGTCAGCCCCTGCCCGGGTTTCTCCCACACCGGTTGGCGTGGTCATAGAAGGTGCGGGAATAGACGGCCTGCCGGTGGCGGACACAACCCTGGATTTCTGCGTGATTCTCGCCCAGTGATAACGGGCAAAACAACCACAGTCCAAGGGATATGCTTACCAGCGGCTGCTAGTCCATGTCGTCCCGGGTGACTTCCCAGAAGATCCCGTTGTCCTTCACGGACACCTCCCAGAGGGTGTAGGTGGTGCCGTACTCGTCCTCAACCTGGAAGTCATAGAACTTGTCTGCCTCCAGGTTGAATGTGAACTCATCCCCCGGGGAGAGAACGACACCCTCAAGCAGATCATTGCCCCAGTACTCCCCTCCGCTCTCATCCGCGAAGGCGTAGACGATGGAGACATTTCCCAGCCTGTTGATCAAAGTGATCGGAGCGGTTGCCCCATATGTTTCATCCTGGTAGACGGAGTTGTCCAGGTCGGAGGGGGAGATCAGCCATGTGAAGCCATCCGGCCCCACATAGGTGTCGAAGGAGAAGTAGAAGTCGCTGTCTCCGTTCCTGGCGTAAAGATCGTAGTAGTCATCGGATTCCACATCGAATGAGAAGGACTCGCCGGGTTCGAGCACCAGATAATCAAGGCGTTCCTCTCCCCATGACTCGGCGGAGGAGGGGGTACAGTAAACGTACCACACGGTTCTGTTCCTCAGGCCGTTTTCCACGGTAATGGTTGCTTCCCCGCCGGATGTATTCCAGTCGGAATCCCCCGGCCGCACCATCCACCTGAACCCGCCGGCATCTATGTTCTGATCCAGGAGGGTGTAGCAATCCCCATTCTCGTCTATCACCTGTATGTCGTAGCTGTCAGCCTCATCGAAGAAGAACGAAACATCCTCCGAGGGCTCAAGCGGCGAATCAAGCCTGTTCTCCGACCAAGGCCGGCTGGACGGGTCTATCCAGACCTCGACGATGTCGGTTCCATCAAGTCCGTTCTCGATCACTACCTCAACTTCAGCCCGATTGTCCGCAACCGGCGAATCCTGGTTCCCGGCTTCAGGCTTCCCTCCTATTTCGCAAGAGAGGAACAGCATCAGTACCGCTGTGACTAAGATCGCTTTGCCCACTTCATCTCCTTCTGTATCTGTGAACTGCCAATGGATTAAGCAAAAAATATAGTTTCAGCCCTCTTAACGAAAAAGGCCGGGAAAGAACCAAAACCAATGGTGAAGCTCCCCCGGGCACCATCAAACTCCGATCTGATCTGCTCCTGCAAACCTCAAAAGGTGTCACGGAATGAATGATTGTAAGCCGCTGCGGGCCTTGAGAATGAATTGACACGGCACACCCTGCCGGATATCATAGCTTAAGAACAGGGAACACTGAGCGCCGGAAGGCATCAGGGCTGTTTCCGGGCACAGGGATACATTCGCGAAACATCGGCGATCCGGTTTCCTGCTGATTCAGGTTGCTTCAAACGGATGTTGGGGGTAGTCGTATGAATCGTTTCGCGATAGCGCTGTTGCCCTTGCTGCTGCTGGCCCTTCCCATGTCTGCCATGTGGGAGAACACCGGCCCCGCGGGTGGGCCTGTCCTTGACCTTGCCCAGTCCCCTTCCTCGCCAGCTGAGCTTTACCTTATCAGCATCAATGACCCAGTGGATGTGATGAGATCCATCGACGGCGGCCTCAACTGGAGCCGTATCTCCACCATAGACGGTTCCGTGCACTGCATCGAGGTATCCTCCAGCGGCGATCTCTTCGCTGCAGGGGTGGCGAACATCTGGAGGTCCACCGACGGAGGTGTTTCTTGGGCATCCACCAGCTGTCCCTCCTGTATAATCCGCGACATCGCCGCCAATGTTCTGATGCCTTCAAGGGTCATAGCCATAGGGGACACCCTCACGGGGAACTGGCATGATGTGATGTTCTACTGGTCGGAGAACGGCGGCGATACCTGGAACGACCAGCCCTACCTGGCATTCCAGTCCGAGTTCCACGGATACGGGGCCGCATTCTCCAGGACCGATCCCGGTTTCAACTACCAGTGCATGTACGCTCCGGATCTTTCCGACAAATGCACCGTATACGCCGGCTCTTGGCTTACAGGCTTAAACATCTCTCCCAGTTCCGCCTGGTTACCCACTGCTATCGACGGGAAGCCCGGCAGCACCGGGACAATCCTGGTAAGCACTTACAGCGGAATTCTTCGGACGGAGGATCTCGGTGCCAACTGGAGCACAGCCGGCGGCAGCAGCGGATATATCTACTACGATGTGAGTTTTTCACCGGCGAACGGCAACTACGCGTTTGCCTCAAGTGACCTGTCGGTTCACCGGAGCACCGACGCTGGGCAGACATGGACCTCCAGCTCCAGCGGTCTCTCCGGCTGGACCTTTTCCAGCGCTGTGCCCAGCTGCAGCGATCAGAACACAGTTTACACAACGAGCAGTGCGGGGTTCTTTTGCAGCACCAACGCCGGTGTGAGCTGGACACCCTCCAACGACGGCCTGCTCATGGGCCAATCCCAGGCCCTGGCCATCAGTCCCTCCCAGCCCCAGACTGTATACCAGGCAATAAAAGGAATGGGGGTCTGGAAGTCCACCGACAGCGGGTCCAGCTGGGCCTCAACCACCCCGCCTTTCTATGCAGGAGAGGTGTGTGCCATGGCTGCCAGCCCCGATACTGAGATGGAAGTCTACGCCCTCACTTCGGCCCTCTACCCCCCGCCCAGGCTCTACCACACCACCGACGGTGGCGAATCCTGGACGATCATAGATCAGCACTACACCTCACCAGGGGCGGTGTGCTCCGACCCGGTGAGCCCGGGTACCTGCTGGACGGCGGGTTCCGTAACCTCGGGCTCCGCTCAGAGGGCATGCGTGTCAAAAACCACCAACGGAGGATCCACGTGGGAACGGGACACCCTGGCAACCAGCGACGGCCGGCTGTTCGCATTAGCTGTGGCCCCCTCTGCAGCCTCCACGGTCTATGCCGGGGGAAGGGAGCAGACCTCTCCTGCGCTGTACAGGACCACCAATGGAGGTTCCACCTGGACAAAGATGTCCGCAACCGGTCTGTCTGGATACATCTATGCGCTGGCGGTAAGGGCCGATGCCGCCAATACGGTATATGTCGGCACTCCCCAGGGCATCTTCAGATCAACCAACGGTGGAGCCAGTTTCACCAAGGTATCCACCACCATCGCAGGAGTGAAATGCATAGCGGCGGACCCGGTCTCCCCGGGAATGCTCTACCTCGGCACACAATCCATGGGTGTGTACGCCACAAGCGACGGTGGCACAACCTGGACCCCTTACAACGACGGCCTTACCAACAGCTCAGTGAACTGCCTTGCCCTTGCACCGGGCCAGTATCTCCACGCCGGAACCAACGGAGGTTCAGGCTACCGCCACAGCCTCTCAGTGGGCACTTATGAAGGAGAAGCAGCTCCGATCCCCATGCTCACCATAAACCTCACCCTCACCCCCAACCCCACCACCGGAGCCGCAGCTGCTCAGTTCCAGCTGCAGCAGGCCGGCCCCACCCGGCTGGAGGTGTTCGACCTCTCCGGCAGGTTGGTGGCCGTACCAGTCTCAGCCTGGCTGGAAGCAGGCCCCCACGAAGTAATGTGGAATGGTGAGACAGCAGGCGCACCTGCCCCCAGCGGCGTTTACCTGATAAGGCTTACCGCCGGCAACCAGCAGGGCTCAGCCAGGCTGATACTGGCCAGGTAGGGAAGAAGCTCCAGACAGAGCCAGGGGGTAAGCACACCCGGTGAGTCAAACCAAAAGATGCCTGATCAGCCGAACCAACATCCGAAAAGGGAACAGAACGCACAGAAGAAGGAAACGGAAGAAACCGAAACAGAACTCAAGATAGGAGTTCCCCAAGTAGAAACGACGCACAAGACACCTCCGGAGCAGAGCACTAACCACCTCCTCCGAAATGCCCGCAGACTAAATGGAAATAAGAAGGAAAGAAGGAACAAAGGAACAAGAGAGAACGGGAAGAAGGATCTAAGACCCGGACCTCCGAAGCCTGGAGTATTCAATCTCCAGGGCTATCCACTCATTCACCAGCGAACGAAAAACCCGATAATTCTCCACCTCCTCCCGCACCTGATCAATGTCATCCTCGCGCACATACAGGGTATGGCCTTCTCCCTGGAAAGTGTAACTCAGGTAATGGTACCCATTCCCGCGAGAGCGCTTCTGCAGGGTCACTGAACCCGGATGGATTCTCCCCAGGCTAACAAGCGCCTCTTTTACAGCACCTATCTGCTCCTGAAAGTACGCATCATCTTTCATTAATGAATCATAGTAATGAAACAACACAAAAGCAACCCTCTTCCAGATAGCGCAGGGAAAATCATTGTGCTATAAATCTGTAAAGGAAGCAGGTGACTTTGCCCGAAAGAACAAAGACAAAAAGAGCAGCCCACATCGTTGCAGGAATTCTCTCTTACGATGCCAGGGTAAAGTCTTACATTGCCATGCTCACCAAGGCCGGCTGGAGCGTGGATGTTATCTGCTACCGGGAGATAGACAAGCCAGCGATGGAAACGCTGGATAAGGTAAGGATCTTCAGGGTTTCAGACAAATACCAGGGGAACAGTGTTCTGCTCTATCTCAACGCCTACCGAAGATTCTATTCAAGGGCAAAGAAGCTGCTCAAACGCCTGCACAATGAAGATCCATACGACATGATACACATCAACAACATGCCAAACTTCCTCATCGGCATGACCACCAGCCTTAAACCGAAGCCTTTTGTGATCCTTGATATGCACGACATCATGAGCATCAACTACAAAACCAAATTCGGAGGTTTCCCCCCAGTAGTTAAGCTTACTGAAATGGAGGAGAGGTGGTCTCTGAAAAGGGCAGATGCTGTGATCTGTGCCGACCATGGACAGAAGGAAGCACTTGAATCCCTGCATGGTTTCAAAGACGCTCATGTTATAATGAATCTTGCCAACCCGGAAGTTTTCAAGTGGTCCGATCATTCATACAAAGGTGGAAAATTCAGATTCGTATACAGTGGAACCATTGCCCACAGACTTGGAGTTGACAGGGCAGTAAAGGCTTTAAGCAATCTGCCTGAAAACATAGTACTGAGAATTATCGGTGATGGCGATGGACTGGATGATCTTAAGAAGGTAATCAATGAAAAAGGGCTTGAAGAAAGGGTTGAACTTATCCTCAGAGTCCCTGTTGAACAGGTACCTGAACTGCTTAAAGATTGCCATGCAGGCGTCATCCCCTCAAGAAAAACAGAGGCAACCGACAAAGTAATGATACCGGTAAAGTTCATGGAATACTGTGCTGTCGGGTTGCCCAGTGTTGTTTCAAATCTTTTCAATCTTCGACGTTACATTGATGAGGAGCAGGCACTTTTGTTTGCCCCCGACAGCCTGGAAAGCATGCTGGAGTCAATGCTGCTGATCGCAACAAGAGATTATGAGAGAGAAAAAGTAACAATAAACATCAAGTTGTTTACTGAAAAATTCAAATGGGAAGGGTCTGAGAGAGAATACAGGTCAATCATCCTTCTTAGAGCCTGAGTCTTTTGATTCGTTAAGAATCCTCGTGTAACAATTTTCATAAGCTACAACAGACTTATCCCAATTGTTGGTTTCTGAGATAACCTTGAGGCGATCTCTATCAACGGGGATTTGGACCCGTCCCTTCCCACAAAGGAGTCTTTCAAGGACATTTGCAAGTGAATTGTGGTCTTCTGAAACGAAAGGTTCTCCAACACCGGTGGCAATGGCTTTGTTTTCCTCTATATCACTGTAGACAAAAGGAACATTCAGGGCAATGTATTCCAGTAGAGTAATGCTTTGCGCTTCAGTTCTTGACGGAAAAACAGCCAGCTTTGCCTGGGCATATAGCGAGTAGAGCTCAGGGCCGGATAGAAAGCCTGCAAGGAGAACATTGTTAGGGACTGATTGCAGCATCTGTTTGTAGTATCTATCCTCCCCGCCTGGAGCACCCACTATAACCAGGGGGATATCAAGGTTCAAATTGGCGTATGCTTTCAGAAGAATATCAAGACCTTTGCAGGGGATGATACGACCGGCTGAAAAAAGTATGTACTCGAAAGGAACAATAGGAAGGTTCTTTGGCAAATCATCAGCACTGAAACTAATATCAGGCAATCCATTGGGGATATATTGCATCTTGTTGCACCCTATGCAGTTATAATACGCCTTGTCTGCTGGGGAAACACAGGTGATCTCTTCAGAAATCTTTAGAAACACACTTTCGGCAAATTTAGACATTGACCTTTTAAGAAAACCGGTTCCCGGAAGTCGGTAAGCTCTTCCATGTGAAGTTGCTACAATTGGGATCTTGCCTTTTAAAGTCTGTGCGAAAAGGCATGGATCGACGCTGTGGATATGGACAACATCGTAAGAATCTCTGTTTCGTAGAACCTGGCGCACTGAATTATACATGTGACTTGGCATCTCAAATAAGTGATTCCTTGAACCAGAGACTTTTTTTAGATTTACTCCCTCTATGCTTTCATGATCACCTATGTACCAATCGTACCCAAACACAGTCACAGAGTGCCCTCTCTGAACCAGCCGTGTCGCTATTTCTTCTACTACAGTCTCTGCTCCGTGTCGAGCAGGAAGTCCTTTTGTTCCTAAAATAGCTATACGAATTGGATTACTCCCTGGCTGAAATGAAAATATGCTCTATCTGATTATTACTCATGCCTATTTCCGCATTGGAAGTCAGATTCTGAACCTTTGGATATGCGCCCTGTTCCTTTAAGGATGCCAACCCATATGCCCATCATTTGAGCATACTGTTTAAGACCATGAACTATGACAAATTGGATACGAGCAACTAAGGAATTTGAATTCTTGCTAGAAAGAGCTAAAACTGTATAGGTTGCAATTGGCATTATAAGCCAGAGGAAAAACAGGTATCTTACTATCGGTATTAAAAAAATAAGTACTCCAAGAATAAGCAACAAAGGCAAATAAATAACCCGTACAATAACGCCAGCCGTTATCATTTTGGGATGTCGCTGGTAAGGGGCCAGAAACCACATACCGTATCGATAAGAGCGGGTTAACAACTGCGTTAGTGAATTGACATGATGATGCGTAACAGCGAGATCCCGGCTCCATAGGAAATGATATCCTTCATCGACTAATTGGAAATTGAACTCCGCATCCTCTGCAACCCAGAGGTTGGAAAAACGCTTACTTGTAATTGCCTTTGCATGATAGATTATGTCCATTGTGGGTAAAGCAGTAACGTATTTGCTGTCATTACCTAAAATGACTCCGTACTGCATGCTATCCATAGCTTTTGCAATCCAGGTATTACTTGGTGTTAATCCTGGCCCGCCGACAGCGACTGCATCGGGATGTTTTGCCAGTAAACTCAGAGCACAAGTAGCCCAGTTGTCAGGAAGTTCAACATCGGCATCTACAAAAGCAATGAAGTCTCCTTTAGCAGCTTCCAACCCTCTGTTGCGTGCAATCCCTCTGCAGCGCTCAGACTCAAAAACAATGCTAACAGGCAGATCTTTGACTTTGTCTGCTGTGCCATCAGTTGAGTTGTTATCAACTAGGATGACTTGCTTATCAACCTTCTGTGCAAGAATGGATTCGATGCAGGAACTGATAGTATTCCCCGCATTGTATGCAATAACAATGAACGATACTTGAAAGGTATTCATTTGCTAGATCCTACCGCTAAAAGAATGTTGTCATAAAAAAACAATTTAAGCCATAGAAGCACGATTCGCTTTTCAGCAAGATTCAAAAACATAGTATTCATCCTAAGGGATTAAAGCAACAACCAGAAATTTCTGCGCATAGATTTCCTAGATTGCTATGAGCTAATTGCCTCTTGGACAAGAACAACTGATTGCTAAAAATGAAAAGTTCCTTATTGCTGCGATTGCTCCTAGTTGAATTGCAAACAGCAATGCAGTACTTGTTGAGTGAGGAGCACTGATAATTATTCATGTGAAGCTTTCTACATGCTCTATCGCATTCATTAAGAGAGAAGCATAAGCACCAATATTATAACTGAAATTTATCGTATGCTAACAACATCCTTCCTTGGGGAAGCAACGTAAATCAAGACTACCTTTAAGGTGTGGTTTGCGTTTGTGAACAACCTCGCAACGATACAATGATCGTAGCAGCGATCGCTTGTAAATTTTCCCTGAATTGTATTCAGATCAATGAAAACCTTTGTGTGTTCACAAAATAATAGTAAAACAGTTCTTGTTCTTTGATATGGTTTCCGGACAAACTCAGACATGGGAATAGATCCAAATAAAACCAGATGCAGCTGGGTGCTATTCACTGTGTACATCAATTCTGCCGCAAATCCTTCTGTAGAAGTTTTTCAAATAGAGATGTCTCTAAATCAACTACTCTAGTCAAGGAGAAATCTTTGACTAGCAGTGCAGCATTAATAGCAAGGGACTCTCTGAGTTCGCTATTTCTAAGCAGACAATCCAATTCGCGGGCAAGGGTGCTAGAATCACCGGCAGGGAAAAGCAGACCGTTCTTGCGGTGTTCGATAATGTCCGAAACTCCTGGAACATCTGAGCCAATGCAAGCTGCCCGACATGCCATTGCCTCAAGCAATGCCTTTGGCTGTCCCTCCATAGTAAGAGTCGGAAGCACAAAGATTGAAGCGTGTCTAAGGCGGTTGAGAACCTCAGAATTATCGCAAACGCCACAAAATTTGACTCGAGTTATGCCATAATCAGCAGTAAGTTGCCGTAAGCGATTCTCCTCATCGCCACAACCGAATATCTCAAGATATGCTTTAGGGTGGGCTTCAGAGATATCTTTGAAGGCTTCTATGAGACAATTGATTCCCTTTATTTGATGAAGACGACCTGCGTAAACAATTAGATTTGGATCTTTTTCTTGAAAATCCGAATTGTCATTAATTCCATCAAAATCAACCCAATTTGGAATGAGCACAGTAGGTTTTCCGTACCGAGTTTCTACGACTTGTTCAAGTCTTTTTGTTGTTACTTGAACTAAATCTGCAGCTGAGATACTTCTCCTCTCCAACCATGGTGCAATGATCCTTCTGACCAAAGAACGACTATCTTTTCGAATACCTTCCGAATAATCCCACTGAAAAGTGACTACCAATGGTCGACCAGAGATAGACCTTACATCAGCAAGAGTCGGAATATTGCTCCCGAATACCTTTATAACTCCTTTCATTGTCTTTGCTTCTGATTTCAACCAATGAAAGTATTGCAAGTGAGACAAGCCAGAAAATTTACTAATTGATGATTGGTGTATGTGGTTTACTCCTAAAATACTACTAAAGTCATCATAGTCAGAAGTGTAAACAGCAACATCATAATATTTTGCATATTCAGAGATAAGCTTATGCTGACGTTTAAGTAGTCCGTTATCTGAAAAACCTTTCAGGCTTGCATGAGTTGAATGAATAAGTGTTAGTACTTTATTAATCATATTGATTATTTGAGCTGCCTATTTCTTTGACAAGGTTACTATGCTAAAATATACTATGCATACGCTTTAATACTCGCTAGATGCAATCGAACGATATTACTAATTTCTATAATAAAAAGCAAATGTAAATAAGACTTGCGAAGCTCACTCAGTAGAAACAGCAAAATATCTGCTACAAAACTAATGAGAGTTGCATAATATAGATGTTTCTATTCCAACTGCAAATTCAGGGTTGCCAAAACAGCTCGGATTTCGACTTGCACGTGCCAGGCTTACAAATTAGTTACAATCTAGAATTCTATATATTCAGATGTAAAATAGGCAACTACATTTATATTGAAGGAACGTTTTCGTCTCAACGTCAAGTCTGCGAAAGTAGTTTAATATAAGACCATACAATAAGCATACAACAACACAAGCGCAAAGACTGAGATCAGAACTAGTGCAAAGTGTCTAACTCAGTTACCGTTGACTTACCACTTCTCGGAGAATTACAGGACAAATCATCTTATGCGCATTCCGTTTAATTTGGCCAGTGGTTCCGGAGTTATCTGGCCGGCAGATTCCGGCCTAAAGTGGCCAGCGATTCCGGAATAATTCGGCCACCTGGATTTCTCAATTCCCCAGTTCAGCACTGCTGATCTCAAATTCTAATTATTACCGCTTTCTTCAGTCAAGTTCGTTATCGTTCCTCTCATTGAATTCTCGGCATTCAAGCTGATCTTGTAAGAGTTGTTGATAAGCCTGTCTACAACGGCATCAGCGATTGTCGGATCCTTGATAGTTGCGTGCAGGTTTTCGGGAGGGATCTGTGACGCGACGATCGTCGATCTGAGATCGTACCTGTCTTCAAGCAGTTCGAGAATTGAGAGACTCTGCTGCTGATTCAGCTTCTCCAGCCCCCAGTCATCCAGTATCACCAGGTCAGTCTTGGCCAGTGAATTCATCAGCTTGTCATATGTTCCCAGCGCCCTGGCTGCTTCTATCTCCCTGAGGAAATTAGGGACACGCTTGTAGAGGGTTGTGTAACCCTGCAGGCACGCTTTGTGCGCCAGCGCACAGGCAATCCAGGTTTTGCCTGCACCGGTGGGGCCGGTGAGGATGATTCCCCGGTGTTCATGTATCCACCTGCATGATGCGAATCCCATCATCATCGAGCGGTCAATCCCCCGTTCGACACTGTAGTTGATGTCCTCCATGCAGGCCTGGACCTTAAGCCTTGCTTTCTTCAGACGGCTCGTGGTTCGCCGGTTTGATCTTGTGATGGTTTCCCGGTCGAGCATCATTCCAAGGCGGTCCTCAAAGGAGTACTTCAGAATGTCTTTCGTCTGCATCTGCTCTTCGTAGCAGGCTGCCATCTCATGCAGCTTCAATTCTCTGAGCTGCTCTATCATAGGGTACTTCAGCACTGTCCAGACCCCTTTCCAGCGTAGAATTCCTCACCTCTGATGTTCCTGTGCATGATCGGTTCATCCTCCTCTTCCACTTCGTCAAACAGACTGAGATCAAGTTCTTTCTGCAGTATCAGCTTCACATCACGCAATCGTAAAGAGTTAACTCGCAACGCCATGCCACAGGCCTTGTTCAACCGCTCAACTCCATACTTCTTGCTTAAGGTCATTATGCCGAGAATGGCCCGGTAACCCTGGGCCGGGTGTTCTCTACGCTTCAGTATCGCATCTGCCATTTGGGAGGCGTGGGAGCCTATACGATCAGCCCAACTCATGATTTTCTCGGGGGTCATCTTCAGGTGCTTTACATGCTTCTCGGGCATGTGGTTCATGTGCGTGCTGAAGCGATACCTGCCGGTGAGCTGCCGCATGTGCCTGGCTACCCGCTTTTCTCCATTGAACAGCTCAACCGTCGTACTGGTGATCCGAGCTGTCAGATACTCTCCGGCAAGGACATAGGGAACGCTGTATTTGTTGTAGTCGATCTGGACATGATAATCAAGGTGTACCTTTACCTCCTTCCATTCCTCAAAGGTAAAGCGCTCTGATGGGAGAGGTTTGAGCAACGGTTTGTCAAGCTCCTCGAACACGCTTCTTCGACTGCCCTCTCGTACTGAGAACGGTTTGCTATTGATCTTTTCCAGTTCTTCATGAATGGCCTCATTCATCTCCTCCAGACTGAAAAACTCCCTCTCCTGAAGAATGACGATTATCCAGCGCAGCACTTCCTGCACTCCGCGTTCTGCCCGAGGCTTGTCTTTAGGTTTACGGACACGGGCAGGCATCACGACAGCGCCATAGTGCCTGACCATGTTCTCGTAGGTGCGCTGGATATCAGGATCGTACCGACAGGGTCTTTTCACCCCGGTTTTGGGATTGTCAGGAGTGACTATCTCGGTGGCTCCCCCATAATATTCGAACATCCTCATGTGAGAGCCTATCCAGTCAGGTAACTGCATCGTAAGGGTTGCTTCAGAGTACAGGAGTCCTGATACCCCAAGAGCACTCACGAACACCGGCACCTGCTTCACAACACCTGTAGCTGGATCTGTAAGAGGCAGAGTTGAACCGGCGTAATCGACTTCGGTGTTTACTCCAGCCCTGTGTTCCTGGTGCATCGAAACATTCTTCTTGCGGCACCAGCGATTGTAGTGCTCGCAGAACTGGCTGTACTGGTATCCGTCCGGATGCCGGTCCTTGTACCTCATCCACTGCAGCCTGAGTGTCATCCCTTTACGCTGCATCTGCTTCCAGACACCATTCCAGTCAGGCTGAGGCTGGCTGGTCTTCCTGTGGGTCCGCTGGGGATAGCAGATGCTCTCAAGCATGTTGTTGTCGACTTCATCCGGTAGAGGCCATGTGTAGCCTGCCGCGCTGACGGCGGCATGAATCTTGCTGACGGTAGAATGGGACATCTTGAACGCCCGGGCGATCTCCCGATCACTGTATTCGAGCTCGTGATGAAGCCTGAGTATTTCCCTGATCCTTCTCAATTCAGTCCTTTTCCGTGACATTCGCACCTCCAGTTTTCACTGAAGATGTCACATCTCGTATGCTGCAAAACAGCAGTTTACTGAACTGAGAAAATTGAGAAAATCGATCAGGAACAGGTGGCCAAATTACTCCGGAATCACTGGCCAGTTTGGTCCGGAATCAGTGGCCACATAACTCCGGAATCGGTGGCCACTTTGGTCCGGATTTTGCATCTTATGTGAAGATCTGCAGTTTCATCAATGTCAATCATACCCTGACAGATGAAATCCAGCAAGCTCTTATTGGTGTAAGGAAGAACACCTAGCAAAACGGAAGCACCTCGGAACAAGTGCTGACCTTAGTGTAACTCAGAGCTATTGAAGGATTCATATATGATGACCTTTTCCTTCACTGAACGAGCGTCCGGTTTTAGGGCATGCTGTCCCTTCGGATCTCGGATCGGATCCTCTCCAGGTCGTCACTTGCCTCTCTGGTGAAGGCAGTACCACACCGGGAGTATGGGAGAGCGTCAACATCGTTTGATGCAAACAGATGAGGTGGATCACTGGGTTTCCTGGGATCAGATTAGAGCTGACTGAAGCTTGCTTTAAGTCAACATCATTGGTCTACTGATTTAAGTCTGCGATGTTATCGCATCACGGTCACTGTAAGAACACTCAAGAAAGCCGGTTAACGAAAACTCTGCACAACAGAAGCAAGAAACGAAGCGGTGCCTGAACTCCATCCACCATGCCACAGAGGACAGGAGATGCGGAAACTCTACTGGAAACTCCTCAGGGCATATGTGAGACTATGGGCTATGACTTCTGCGGATTCGCGCATTCAATGGTAAAGCCAGAAGAATATACTCATGGCTATGTCAGAGAAGACATTGCTCGTAACAAGAGGCGAAATCCCTATCAGCCAGATGGAAAGAAGGGTGCTTGCCGGAGATACAGCTTAGCAACAGAGAAGTTGGCTTCCATATCCGAGCCCCATAGACAACAACACAGTAGTGATGGACAAGATGTACAGTTTGTTGTGCTCGATAGTAATGCGGCAGAACGCTCTCACGCTCGGTGCAGCCCGGAAGCCTGGAAGAAAAGTACGGATCAGCTTTAGCCGGGGTTGCTATGGATGGCGGACTTGCGTCAAAGAGAACCTGAAAGCTTTCAAGGCGGTTGTTGATAATGTCTGCTTTTCCTAGAAGGGAGGAATGTAAGAAGTGGAAATGTGTTCCAGCTAGGATTTCTACAAGGCCCTCTGGAAATTCAGGGCTGGAGTGGAGGGTATCATCTCTTGGCTTAAGTGATCTTTCTCTCTGAGCAAGTGTCCATGGAGATCATTCCCATCATTCAGCAGATTCGTCAGGAATGGGATCGTGGCAGGAACCTGGTGACATTCTGCATGTAATTGCTATACGCATATTTACTCTTTCTGACTAATTAGATCGGCAAGAATCGAGAGGGATTCTTTGCTCGCGTACAGAAAGCGAGTTAGAAAAAAGGAAATTAGCTGTATTGACCCAGGCCAACGGAAAGGAGAGATTCTCAGAAGACATCTGAAAAAGCTGTATCAGAAAGGAAACAGCTTAATAGCAGAAGTATACTTTACTTGCAGTATGAAGTATCTGTAAAAAATGGTATACATTATTAAACAAATAACATAAATAAAGTATAATATATAGTATTATTAAATATATACTTAGACTGTATTTTTCTGAGCACTTCTCGTTGACGGAAGATAGAATATTGAGTATGGTTATTTATTGAAGTAGGAACCATTGGAAACATGGCATAGAAACCCATTTTGGGGCATTTCATGTGGCAGGACATTAAACTATTAATTTACAATGTAAGCAAAATACATGTTTTTATTACATTTGAATTGGCCATTAAACAAGTATTGGATATTTAGTGTTAATAAATACATTCAAATTCATGGAGATGCTTAATTGATAGTTATTATTGCTCAGGCTGGCATAGGTTTTCCCAATGGCACAGCGCCAACCGCTCGGGTGAGTTGCTACGCAAAGGGACTCAACTCTGCGGGTGCTGGAGTTTTTATTCTATGTCTCGGTCCAAGTGAGCAGGATTCAGTCAGTGCGCAAAATAAAGATCTGAGTGGCACTTGGAACGATATACCATTTGAATACTGCTCTATTAGCACTGTTAGAAGCGGAAGCAGAATTGGGAACAAGTTTATAACAGGACGAGCTTTGATTCATGGTGTAAGGCGCATACTTCAACTGGCTTCCGTAGAAAGGATTGATGCAATACTGCTATATTCTAGCTCGTATGCGGATGCAGCCATATTCCACTGGGTGAGCAAGCGCATTGATGCTCTTTATCTTGCCGATGTGTGCGAAACGCCATCAATTCACTTCAGAGCAGGCTTCTGGGGGAAAATTCAGAAGATCATATATGACTTCTTTTTCTTTAAATTATTTAATGGATTTCTAGTTATATCACGCTATCTGCAGAATTACGTTATGGCATTAGTGCCGCCGAGTAGACCCACGCTACTCACGCCAGTAATGGTTGATATCCCTGCGTTTTCCGAAACTACTATAGTTCACTGTCGAAGAAATATTACATATTGCGGTTTGCTCAACGATGTTAAGGATGGTGTGGGAACTCTTCTAAATGTGTTTTCAAGAATAAGCCAAGATTATTTAGATTGTAAATTGGTGCTAATTGGTGGTTACTATAGCGGAGACAGAGTTGCTGAATACCGCAAGAGGGCAGAACTGTTGGGCATAGGTGAAAAAGTAGTCTTAACAGGGCCGGTCAACCGTGACGAGATACCAGGCTACCTTGCCAGATCTACTGTGTTGGTGCTTGCTCGCCCGAACACTCAGCAAACTCAAGCTGGTTTTCCTACAAAGCTTGGAGAATATCTCGCATCTGGACGACCTGTTGTTACTACTCTCGCTGGCGAGATTGGTAATTATCTTGATGATGGTGTTAGTGCATTTTTAGTTGAGCCATGCGATGAAAATGCTCTTGAAGCAGCTATTAGGTATGTCATGGAGAATCCGGATATTGCTGATCAAGTTGGTGCAAGGGGGCGCGATGTGGCTGCTACATATTTTGATGAACGCGTTGTAGGAAGACAAATATTAGAGTTTATAACCCAGATAAAACGCCAAAGGAAAATGGATAAGTGATTCACATTATTCAATATGCCACTTATGTGCCAGCCAACACAACAGATGTAATGAATAGTATTAAACGAGTACACATGAACTAGTTTAATCGGATATGAAAAGCAATATAGGAAGATATCCATCCATGGACAATGAGCAAACAGTACAGGCGATAAAATCTATTAAGCGAAACATAGTGAGTAAGTTTTACCTTTCAGCTGGATGGAAAACTGTCTCAACTGGATTTTTGCTGCTCAATATCTTTTGAAGCGAGCAGAGGAGTCTATTATCATGATGGCGAAGATAGACAAATTTCAGCAGAGGAAGAGACCAGGTCGAGTATTACTTATGGGTGAAACTCTTGAACCTGCCGGAGCTGAACGTCAGCTAGTTACCGATGCTACAATTCTATCTAGAGCAGGATGGAATGTAGCCCTGGCCTCTTGGGCAGGGGGTGCTCTTGAATCCCATCTTCCGCAAGAAGTTCAGGTTTGCCGTTTGCGCAGCTCGTCTTGGGCTGGGCGACTTCGCTCATTGCTGAGTTATTGCATGGAGTTCCGACCTGAAGTGATTCAATCTCACCTAACTGGTGCTAATATGCTTGCGGCAATTGTCGGCTATCTTTTAAGTATCCCGGTAGTGGTGACAGAGCATGGGCTAGGGCTTTGGCGGATGAACAAACTACGTTATCGCGTAGCAGTCAAGATTACCTATCTCTGCGCCAAAGAAATACAATGTGTCTGCAATACAACTCGGCATATCAAGATGAGTAATGAGCATGCCCCTCTGGCGAAGACAACCGTAGTCCATAACTGCTTTTCTCGGGATTCAGTCGCTGATGGCCCTTCAGGTTCCTTGTTGCGCAAAGATCTTAAGATTCCCACTGATGCCGTTGTTATTGTATTTGTGGGCCGTCTAATAGATGTTAAGCGCCCTGATCTCCTTATGGTTCTTGCTCAGCGGCTCCTTACTGCGGATGAATCCACCTACCTTATTATTGCAGGAGATGGACCTTGGCAAATTCGCATTAGAAATTGGTCTTTTAAGTCTGGCATTCGTGAGCGTGTTAAACTGATTGGCGTTAGTAGTAACATGCGTGCTGTTTATGGAGCAGCAGATATTCTTATCTCGACCTCTGTCCGTGAGGCTTTATCGCTGACATTGATTGAAGCCGCGGCATCTAAGGTACCCAGTATCGCATTTGATGTAGGAGGTAATGCGGAGGTTATTGCAGCGAACCAGACAGGATTTCTAATCCCTTTTGGCGATACCGAGTCCTTTTCAACTCAGCTGATAAATCTTGTAGGTAATGTAAATCTTCGTCACTCTATTGGACACGCAGCAAGAGAGAGAGCAGAGAGCCTCTTCTCCCCAGAGGTTCGTCTTAATTCACTTGAGACATGTTATTACCGCCTTGCTTCTATTAAATCATGAAATATTTTCGCGCCAGATGCATTCCTGTAATCATGTATCATTCTGTTAGCCCACAAACCAGTAAATCATGGGAGTATCGCCACCTTACTTTAAATTTGCAATTTTTTGAACGTCAGCTTAAGTATCTATGGCGTCACAAGTATACAGTGGTTAGCTTTGACGAGGTCGTTGCCTTCAAACGTGGCGATATAGATCTACCAGTTCGTAGTGTTTGCCTTACATTTGACGATGGTTATCTTGATAACTGGGTGTACGCATTCCCAATATTGGAAAAGTATGGTTATCGTTCAACTCTATTCGTTGCGACTGACTTCGTTGATCCTAGGAAAATCCTTCGGCCAACGATGAAAGACTTCAGGAAAAATCCTGTTTCCCAGGAAGATTTTGATTCTTGCGGTTTTATGTCCTGGGATGAGTTGCGTGCTATTGAATCTACTGGTTTGGTCGATGTTGAATCCCATACTCAGACTCATACATTCTTCCCAATATCAGGCAAAATTGTTGGGTATCATTATCCCGGTGACGATATTCCTTGGCTAGACTGGAATTCCAATCCAGCGTGCAAACCATTTTACATGTCCGTTGAGGGTAGAGATTATAGTAACTACGGGTCTCCAATTCATCCTGTTGAACCAGCTCTAGTGGCACGCAAAGTTTCTGAGCACGGAGGACTCACTGAGCATCTCATTAGTTATGTGAAGCAAAATGGCGGCTCTGTTTTCTTTGAACACGAGTTTTGGCTTCAAGAGCTTCGAAAAGAAACTATTGGCTATCTTAGTACCCACGATGTTTGGTATGATATTGAAACGAAAGAAGCACAGATGGCTCGGGTACGGACTGAGCTAGAATACTCTAAGATAAAGATAGAGAAAGAATTAGGTAAAACTGTAAAGTATCTTTGCTGGCCAAATGGTGGCTGGAGCGATGAGGCTCATTCTGTTGCTTTAGAAATCGGTTATACTGCAACAACAGCAAAAGGAAGCCCGAATGAGCATGCAAGTCAAGATCCAACACGCATTAAACGTACAGGTATGCATCAAGTTGGCTCACGACGGTGGATAAGTACGGCATTCGTGCACTATACGCTATGTGCTCATGCAGAAATGTGGCCTTATGCTCAGCTACGTCGATATTTGGCTCGCACTGGTGCAGTTAAAGCATTGAAACGGATGGTGTACAGATGATTTCTGGAATGCCTCTATCGTTACGTTCGGCTTGGGCTAGGCATGTGCTTTTTCCAGCAGAAGGCTTACTTCGGGGGATTCCTCTCACAAAGAAGTACAAAGAGTACTTTCGGGCTCAGTGGTGGCCTAGAGCACAGCTGGATTCATACAGAGAGAATAAACTGCGAAAATTGATTGAACATGTCTATAGGACTGTCCCGTTCTACAGGCAGCGCATGGATGAAGCCAGTGTCCGGCCAGGGCACATTAGACATATGGCGGATCTCTCTTTGCTTCCCACTCTATCTCGAGCAGATGTTATTGAGCATATGCCTGACATGATTTCTTCTGGAGTCAGTCCGTCTGCTTTACGAAGAGGTTCCTCAAGCGGATCTACGGGGGTTGTTGTAACTAGTTATCACACTGCCGATTCACTCGGAGCTGCATTTGCTGCTGAACGTGTTGGCTGGAGTATGGCCGGTTACCCTTTTGGTGCCCGACGTTGTGTGGTATGGGGGAATCAGATAGCTGTCAATGAGCAGTGGTCTAAACCAGGCAGTCGACTCAAGCAAATTGCTTATGGAGAGCGTCGCATTCCAGCATTCGGATTGACGGATATTGAAGAGGTAAATGCGGCTCTTAACATGCTAGCAGATTTTAAGCCAGAATATCTTTGGGGTTACCCTAATGCTATCTACTTTCTGGCACTTAGGGCAAAGGAAGCAGGCTATAGTGATTTGTCCTGTACCGGGGTTCTTACTACAGCCGAGACCGTCTATGACTATCAGCGGGAAGTTATCTCTGAAGTGTTTGGGCCTGTTTTCGATGGATATGGTTCCGGCGAAGTACCCGGAGTTGCCTATCAGTGTTCTCAGGGTGCTTATCACATTATCGAGCCTCGAGTTGTAGTTGAAATTGATGAGGGGAGCGAACAGGAACCCAGAGAAATAATTCTCACAGATCTTGATAACTTTGGTATGCCACTGATACGATACAAGGTTGGCGATCTTGCTGTTGTTGCTGATTGTGATGTCTGCGGTTGTGGAAGAACTTGGAAAACAATGAAGCGGATAGCCGGTAGAACTGCGGATTTAATAACTCTTCCTGGTGGAGGGGCTCTTCTTATCCCAAGCTTCTTTGGATCGGCTTTGCTCAAACGATTGCCAAGTGTGCAGCAGTATCAGGTTGCCAAAGTTTCAAAAGACAAAATTGTTTTAAGGCTTGTACTTGCACACCAATTAGACAAAGATGGATATGATTATTTAAGTAGAGAGCTGAATTCGTACTTGAAAGGTAAGATATCGTTTAGCATTGAAGAAGTAGAAAGCATACAGTTGACCAAGAATGGAAAGTACAAACTGATAATTGATGAGTCTAGTTGAAATGGATACAGATATGGCTAAAATTTCACTGAATTACTGATGTAACCTTTGGAGCAGATCAGGATGATTTGATAATCATGCAGACTACCGAGCTGGGCAACATGAAGCATCCACTTATCGGCTCCAATCGAATCGTATTGAGTGTTTCAGTTGTAGTAAATAATCACCTAATAATGTAATATAATTAAATGTAAATTGCGTTCTATAAACACTATTTTTAACACAATATAATAAATATATATATATTATATGCATATAACGACTTTCTAGAATAATGAGGCTAATCAGAATATTGATATTGGATGAGATGTATGCGCATCTTGATGGGAAAGAGCAGTAATGACAGAAAAAATATCAATACTATATGTTCATCATTCAACAGGGTGGGGAGGGGCGCCAATAAATATAATTAATATTATTAAAGAACTTGATAAAAGAAAATACTATGCAAAAGTATTACTAATTAAAGACTCAATAGTTAGTGACATTTTGAAAGAAAATAATATTGATTATATAGTAGCACAGTCAAAGTTTTATAAATATATGTATACTTACTACAGCCATACGATGGCTGGCTATGTTAAATGGTATTCAATACATCAGCATCTTCGGTTAGGGCTTTGCTGGTTGCTAAGTAGATACTACTTTGCAGGAAGAGAATTGCGCAGAAGTGATTGCGATCTAATTCATCTGAATTCTTCAGTATTAACTGACTGGCTAGCTCCAGCAAGTCAGAAATGCAAAGTTGTTTATCATATACAAGAACCACTTACAAGGGGACTGATTGGTTTGCGATTCTCTTTCTTTCGTTATTTGGTTAGGAGGTATGCTAATCGTGTTGTCGCTATAAGTGAAGACAATGCAAAACGAATTGCGCTTCCTGAAAAAACCACAGTAGTCTATAATTTTGCAGTGATCAGTAATGAAGAACCTGATGAGTCTTCGTATTCCTCAAAGAAATTCCTGTACTTAGGTGGTGCCTCAGAAATCAAGGGGTTTTTTACTATGCTAAAAGCACTTGACTATCTGAATAAAGATGTTATAGTACTATTTTACGGAAAATACGAAAAAAATAAAGTAATAAATAGTACACTAAAAAAAGTATATAAAAATTTACTAGGTTATAATCGATTCAGAGATACAGCACTTGGAAAATTGCATAGTCACTCCAATGCAGCTGTTTTTGGAGTTGTTCAAAGCACTGATAGGCTATTTGCTTCTGTCTGCTGTCTCGTTTCTCCCTTCACTGTTCCTCATTTTTCACGACCAGTTATTGAATCTCATTTGCATAAAAAGCCAGTGATTGTTTCTGATGTAGAAGGGATGACGGAGATTGTAGAGCATGATAATACCGGCATTATTGTGCCCAAGAATAACCCGAGAGCTTTAGCTGATGCCATGAACGAATTAGCTTCTAATCACTGTAAGGCAAGAGCACTTGGCGAAGCTGGTTATCGTGTTGCCATTAAGAGGTACTCACAAAGCAATGTTCAAAAAATAGAAAGTATATACGAAGAGATGCATAATAATAACGTATCGTCACTTTCGAAAAAGATAAAGAAGCCGCATTCAGATACTGTGGGTGTTTGAAATAGTGGTCGGCAAATTTATGCAACTGAGAAAATTTACGAACATAACTATAATAGAGTGAGAAATATAGATAGAATGTAATAATGAAGCATTACGTGAATCGGCTATCAGGGCCTGAGAAACTATTTGCTTTGTGTACTGCATCTTTATTGCTAAGAGGCGCAGACAAAGTATTTATAATAATTAGTATTATAAGTTTATTGTATATCTTAAATAATCATAATAAAATTAAAATAACATTTTTATCTTGCTATGCTTTGATAATATTACTATATTCGCTATATCGATACATAATGGATTCCAATCTTCTTGCAACAGCACTGGGGTATTCTATCTGGATAACCCCATTCACAGGTGTTGTCTTGCAGCTTCAGAATAGAAAAGTATTTACTAAAAATGAAATGGAAAAAAGGCATATTATAACACTGATAGTTACATATATTATACTATTTATAACGTATTATAAAAGTATTGTCATTGGGCAAGCGGATTCTTTATCAAGTGTATTCCACATATCATTTCTGGCCTTGATTGGCACTGTGCTAGCACTGGAAATTATAAATAAGTATAATAATAGCTATGCTGTTATTGTACCAATAGTATTATTTATAATTCCAATATTAGGTGCGCTGAGGCAATATGTATATATAGTTATACCATGTATGATATACTTTGCTAAGAAAATAAAAAAGCGCATATATATAATAATAATTATGCTAATAATAATATATATATCGTACAATACTATAGTATATCAAGTAAAAGAAATATACAAAGGCACTATATATAGCAATAGCTCTATCGAGGATTATTTCACTGATGCATCAGATCCTTCAGAGAAAAACCTAGAGATACGCACAAAATGGTGGTTATCAGCAGCAAAGGCTACAATAGAACATAACATTATCTTTGGATATGTTTTAGATTATAGATTTAATCCTGGTGGTTACCCCAATTCATCATCTGCTATGCTCCACAATCATTTCGCTGCTGCTTTTGCTGATGGTGGACTTTTACTCTTAGGTATTATTCTAATATTATATATATACTATCTAGTATGCGCAATTAAACAAAAAGACTGGACAAGTGTATTAGTCATATATTCATACATAATTGTAATGGGGGTCAATTGCTGGGCAACGACAGGTAGACCATCCTATATAGCATTTTATATTTACGGATATTATTTGGTTAAGATAACGGAAAATAAAAAATATAATAATAGCAAAAAAGCAGCAATAACTAAAATAAAAAAGCGATAAAAAAGGATAAAAAAACGCATAGCATGATCAAACACAACAGCGTGTAAAATACAAGAGGATATACGGTCAGGCCTGTCCAAAATAACTTTTCCGCGCTGAGATAAGAAAAATGCCATTAACGGTTCGAAAGAGTAGAATTTGAGCACGACCAAAAACTCATTCAACCAAACCGAAAGGGCATGCCGAATATGGTTCGTTGCGCAAGTTTATTCAATCAGCTTCTTCAGCAGTTTCCTAAATCAGATTTCCAGAGGCTCGTAAATAAGCACCAGACAGAGCGAAACGCCAAGGGATTCACTTCCTGGAGTCAGTTCGTTTCCATGCTATTCTGCCACTTCGCCCGGGCGGACTCCCTCAGGGAGATCCGTAATGGCCTTGCCTGCTGCATAGGAAAGCTCAGTCACCTCGGTTTACGAAAGGCCCCACCCAAGTCCACCCTGTCCTATGCGAACTCGAACAGACCGGCAGAGCTGTTTGAAGAATTGTTTTGCAGTAGTCAGGCTGCGTTCCGAGAGACAAAGATGCTGAATGTAAGGAAGCCCTTCAAGTTCAGGAACAAGCTGGTAACCTTTGATTCCACGACCATTACCCATGCCCTGGAAGCGTTACCATGGGCAAAGTACCGCTCAAAGAAGAGCGGAGTGAAGCTCTCCATATACTGCTGGATAATGCGGATCTCATGCCCAGCTTCGTTTACATGACAGTAGCCAGAGACAATCACTGCAAAGGCCTGAAGAAAATCAATCTGAAGCCCGGTACCATTGTCGCCCTGGACCGGGGTTACAACGACTTCACTCAGTTCGGAGACTGGACTATGGAGGGTGTGTACTTCGTTACAAGAATGAAAGTGAACACGAAGCATCATTTGCTGGAGAGAAAGGTCCGTCCTAAGAACAGGCACATCCTGGCGGATCAGATAATCATTCTCACAGGATCGAAGTCAAGTGGCTGCACCACATTTCCAGGGCTGGCTGTTAATTCTCCATCAGGGAATGGCCCGACATGCTCGCAGGCGATGAAGTGCTGGCAACTGCCCTCTTGGACAGACTACAGCATCACTGCAATGTGGTGAACATCGACGGAAGATCCATCCGTCTAAGGCAGATCGAAGAGAAGATCCCGAAGGCCGAATAGAAAGGATGACGCATGTCTCAAAGCAAAGGGGACTCTTTGTCACGTGCGGGAAAGTGGATGTCCCCCAACTGCGGGAAACTGGGTGTCCGTTGACAAATGTAGAGACATGCCCTCAATCGAACTTGCCGACTATTTTCCTTCGTCCGAGGCCTTGAAAGTCGAGATCCAATTGACCATTATCAGAGCTGTCCAAAACAGCCCAGAATTACATCTGCCCGTGTGACAGGCTAACAAGTTAGGGTTTCAATTCACAGATTTCTTAGACCAGGCCTCCTTCGGGGGGTTTTTTCGTAAGTATCATTTCTCAGCTGTCCAAGATTCACAAACCCAACAAGAGTTGTTCTGGGACGGGTTCTATCGGCGGTGAGCCAAATGGATCCTCCAACCAGTCAAGTAAGTCTCTGTAAGTAAACAGATTCATGCGCAGCATCGCTGCAAGATTGGAGAATGACCAGCCAGCCCGGGAGATGTGGTGTAACCACTTGAGCAGGAGGAGTGCAATGAGAGCTGTCCAAATCTGAGCCAGCAGAGCATTCATTGAGGTTCCTACAAAGGTCTTGATCTTCAGATTTTGCTTAAGTAGTCTGAAAAACTCCTCTATGCGCCATCTTTCACGGTAGATGCCACTAATTGTGGATGCTCCCAGTTTGTGGTTGTTGGTAAGGATGTCGATGATCTCACCGGTCTCCGGATCGATTGACCTGACCAGTCTCAGGTCATGGGAACACTTATCTGCTCGGGCACCGGTGAGGATGATTGTCTGGTCTGCCAGGATATTCTTGTTATGCGGAGGAACTCTCCGTCTCAGGATGTGATGCTTGGTGTTCACCTTCATCCTGGTAACGAAGTACACCCCCTTCTCAGTCCATTCACCGAACTGCTCAAAATCGTTGTATCCACGGTCCAGAGTAACAATGGTACCGGCCTTGAGACTGATCTTATCCAGCCCCTTACAGTCGTTATCACGGGCTACTGTCATGCAGACGAATTCAGGCATCAGGTCGGCGTTGTCCAGCAGTACATGGAGCTTGACTCCGCCCTTTTTCGACCGGTACTCAGCCCACGGGAACGCCTCAAGGGCCAGCGTGATTGTCGTGGAATCAAAGGTAACCAGCTTGTTCCTGAACTTGAAAGGTTTTCGGACTCCGAGCATTTTCCTCGATCTGAATGCTGACAGGGTGCTGTAGAACAGATCCTCAAACATCTCTGCCGGTCTGTTCGAGTTCGCATAGGACAGGGTGGACTTGGGTGGGGCCTTTCGTAAACCGAGGTGACTGAGCTTTCCTATGCAGCAGGCAAGGCCATTACGGATCTCCCTGAGGGAGTCCGCCCGGGCGAAGTGGCAGAATAGCATGGAAACGAACTGACTCCAGGAAGTGAATCCCTTGGCGTTTCGCTCTGTCTGGTGCTTATTTACGAGCCTCTGGAAATCTGATTTAGGAAACTGCTGAAGAAGCTGATTGAATAAACTTGCGCAACGAACCATATTCGGCATGCCCTTTCGGTTTGGGTGAATGAGTTTTTGGTCGTGCTTAAATTCTACTCATTCGAACCGAAATGGGCATTTTTCTTATCTCAACGTTAAAAAGCTATCTTGGACAGGCCTGGACCATTATTAGAGTAAATTGTGTATTCATGATTAGTCGTTTCTATAAGAGCGCAATACTATTGTTAAGAAACATAATATAAAACTATGAAATGCTCTTTACAACTATATTGATGAGAAATTCAGGCTAGGGTCTTTCTTGACCCTCTCTATGGTGGATACATCAGCGGTGTTACCGGGGAACACCCAGGTTTTCACCGGAATGCCATCCCGGGTCACCGCCATGCCCACAACGATCTGAGGGTTTTCGCCCTTGCCGTCCTTGCTGTACCCTCTTCTCTTGTTTTCGGCTTCCTCTTCGTCGATCTCGAAGTACACTGGTGGTGTCGTAGAATATCAGGTCCACATCCTGGTTCAGCAGATCTCCTATGTGCCAGTAGAGTTCTTCCTCGATATCGTCCATGTGACGGTCAAGGAAATCCATGGCCATGTATAGATGATGCAGCTTGATATCCTTACCCTCTGGGAAGTAGACATCCTCTGCCAGCCACTGTTCAAAGGCGCAGAGCTTGGATGATGGTGCAAAGCATCTGTTGGCGACCATTGCGAATATGGCTCTCTCGAAGGGTACGGAGCGGTCTTCAGATTGAACCGCCTTCTCCAGGATATTCCTGATGCCCAGCTTATCCGAAAGACTGCTGACAGCATGAAAGGCACCATGCTCACAGCTGTCCTAAAACTCCCAGTCATCAAGTGCTGCCAGTTCCTCGAAGGAGAGCCTCTTCTTGATACTCACGGCAAGCTGCTGGAGACGCTTCTCTCCGTCCTGGTCAGCTCTGCCCAGCAAGCATATTACCCTTGTCTGAGGGGTTTTCTTCTGGGGATCCCAGTACTTCTCAACGATATGTTTTTTAAGAATGCTTTTCGCCGCAGCCATCAATTTACGAAAGCAAAGGTCGAATGTGTGCCCTCTCGTGTCAAACGCGGGTAAAACAGGTAAAGTAGCCCATCGACCAGATCATTGCTTAGCCCGACTTCCATCAGACAATAAATCGAAAGCGAGGAAGCAGTTCAACCGTTTTCATCTCCAGAAAACTGTAGGTGAAAATGGTAAACAGAAGAACTTCGCTGAGACGAATCAAGAGATTGATCAAAGCCAGGGCTCTGCTGAATCGTTTCGAATTTGCCTATATTCCCAAACATGGCAGTTGGCTGAGTATTGCAGAGATAGAATTGAATGTCCTCACCGGGCAATGCGTCAATCGCAGGATTGACAGTATTGACAAGATCAGGAGTGAAACCTAAGCTTGGGGAAACCACAGGAACAATTGAACTGCAAGGGCAAATTGGCAGTTCACAGCAGAGGATGATCGGATCAAGCTGAAGAGCTTTTAATCGACATCAGAGTATTGACAGGATACTGGTATATGAAATGGGAATATGCACAAAATATCAGAGAGATACAAAAATATGGTGGTTAAAAGTATTGCAATATAAAATATGTAAGATAGTATAATTATGATGAATAATCATAATGAACAATATGATAAAGATATTATGCCGGCTACATACATCCGGAGTAAGAGAATACTGATAGTAAATCCATTTCCAATAGGAGCCAACTGTCCTACTGGTATAATGATGAAAAACTTGTTTTACAATTATGAAGCAAATAACATACTTCAATATTACACAAATAAATGCGCAATAAATGATGGCATTAGTTACACTGCAAAGCAGATACATATATCAATAAGATTGCCATATACGCTAATATTGATAAAAATAATTAGAAGAGCTATAAGTACTTCCAAAAAATTGATGAACAAGCTACTGAATAGCAATAGTAGGGATAGAGAATGTCATGAGACGCAGAAAGATCATAGATTAAGAGCAACAGGATATAATAATCAATCAATAGGCGCATGGGAAGATATGATATATAATGTAAATATTGAAAAACAAATTATACAAGAAATAAATATCTTTAAACCCGAAGTAATATATACTCAAGTACACAGTTACCGTATGTTAAAATATGTAATTAAAATTGCCCGGATTACTATGTGTCCTATTGTTGTGCATACACTGGATGATTGGATGAATACTACTTACAAAAAAAGTTGGATATCGACGATACCGTTGTTATATTTTGATAAATTATTTGGAAAGATATTAAATAATGGGAAAATGCATATGGTAGGTAGTTTAGCAATGCTCAGCTATATGAAAAATAGATATGGAGGGCAATATGAGTTTATCGCAAACTGTAGCACATACAGCGAGATGCCAAGCAAGAGAAATAATAAAATAAAGAAAGTAGTTTATACAGGAGGACTGATGCTTGAAAGGTATTTAGTACTGGATCAAATAGCAAAGAGCATAAATATAATAAATAGTAAAGGTAAGCTATATGAAATGCACATATATGCTCCGAAAGAGCATATAGACGGATACAAAAAATACATGCAAACAAGTATCGTATTTCACGATAGTATAGCTAATGATGATGTTATTAACATTCTTGATGAAAGTGATGTATTGGTACATGTTGAATCATTTAGCCCTAATGTAATAAATTATACAAAATATTCTCTATCAACAAAAATACCAGAGTATTTAGCTTCAGGGAGACCTTTGATATACTATGGCCCTTGGGATGTGGGAGTCGCATGTTTTCTAAGAAAAAATAAGATTGGTATACAGGTACAAAGTAATAGTAGACTCATAGATGTATTGTTGCAGCTGTTCTATGATGTGGAATACTATAATGAAACAGCTAGAGCAGGATATAGAATAGGTAGGGAATACTTTGATTCTACTATAATGCGCAGAAAATTTATGAAGTGCATTTAATGCAATCAACAAATAATAACAATTCGCATCAAGACCCATATGTCATCCTGATATGAAGAGAACAGAATGAAGGCACTTCGTCAATGGCGCTATAAAGATGAGCGTATCAGCGACGCAATAGAGGGAGAGATCGGAGATGGTATGCAGAAGTATTCAAACCTACCGGGTAATGATCAAGCTTCAGGAGACGAGTGAAATTCTGTCAGGGTGGTCTACCTGGTAATGAACCTATAAAGGCTGTTGAGGGAGGGTGCTTCCTCATACCTTATGAGGATTTATCTCAGGCTGAAAGCCTGCTTGTTACTGGATATCCTTTGGATCGAACTGGACTGGTCAGGTATGCCGGCTCGGGGCTGAGGGGGATGATGGGTTGAACATCAAGCCCAAACTAGAATGCTACAAGTTAAAACGCAATACAATCCTTGAAGCAACAGCACGCAAATAGTTATTTGAAAGACGTATGCGTGCAAATAGAGCATAAAATATAGATAAAAATATATGAATAAGCAATAATATAACTCTGCCAAAAAAAGAATATGACAGATTACCAGATATCCATAGAGATTTGCCAATAAGATTACCATATCGCATATTATTAAGACCTAGGCCACTGATGAGCTCATCAGCAGTGTAGGTAGCAAAAACAGCATTTGGATATCTTGATTTAAAATAGATCCGTACAGCATCTAATCTACCCCTTGGATCATCAGTTATCAGCGAATGTGGGTGAGCAATATGATGATACAACACTATATCATAATACTGAAAGTTAATGTTTGAGTTTTTAAGACGAGCAATGTATTCGCTATCTACACAGTGATAACTGGTATCAAAGAGCCCAACTAATGGTAATATTCTTCTACGAATAATTAAACCTAATCCGACACCAGAGAAACCTCCTGTAACCGAAACGGGCATACGCAAATTATTTGCATCGTTGCCAGTAAGTCTTGCACAATCACTTAATGCAAGAGTCCCATCGGGGGCAATAGTGTAACCCTCGCCGCTGCATAGCAAAGCGTCTATGCTAGGATCATTATCCAAAAATGCAAGTGCCATTTCCATGCTATCAGGAATCGTTATGTCGTCATCCGTAAGAAATTTGACGTACTGACCACCTGCAAGAAGAAGTCCCTTATTTGCAGCATGAGCTTCTCCACGATCGCTTTCCGAGACATAAAACGTAATAATATCAGAATAATATGAGATGATAGTCGAACTAAGACTTGCATCGCCTCCATCAATAACAATAAGTTCGTCATTGTCAGAAATGAATCTACGGGCATTACTTAGTGCATTTGCTAAATGCGTAGGTCTGTTGAACGTGGTCAAAATGTAGCTTACTTTAGGATGTAAAGATTTAGCCATAAAATAACAAGCCTCTAAAAGCTGCAGCAAATATCAAAATATCACAATATATCATTATAGTAGCTAATAGTACTAGATAAGCCCTCAATGAAAGGCGTGAATGAAAAATCCGGAAACCACTGCCTGAAAAGAGTATCGTCCATTACTTTCTTTGGCGATCCGTCTTGGTACTTGGTATTCTTCCTTATGGTGCCACCGTAATCGAGCTGCTTGCAGATTATCTCCACCAGTTCGTCGACACTGAGACCGTGATTCTGTGCGATGTTTATGGGGCTAAGAATTTTCTCTTTGCTTTCAATCAGAATGCGAACTATCCTGGCGAAATCCTTAATGAACAGCCATTCTCGAATAGGTTTTCCAGTTCCCCATACTTCTACTTCAGGTGCATTCTCTTTCTTTGCCTTAACAAACTTGATAACCAGGGCATTAAGAGCGTGTGTCTTGTTGGGGTTGGTGCTGTCAAAGGGGCCGTACATATTGGGAACGAAAACATTGGACGATCTTACTCCATACTGATTGCTGTAACAGTGGGAAAGAACATCTATCATTCGGCGTGTACTGCCATATGAAAGAACAGATGGATGAACCGGTCCAGACCAGAAATTTGCCTCATCGTATACATTGAGAATGCCAGGATAAGCGCAATTGGCTATCGGGTTGATAATGATGGTATCGCGCATATGTTCTGCAATTTTGTAGATGTTCAGTAGCATACGCATATTGAGATCAACCACATCGGCTGCAAAATCAGAAACAAAGTTAACGCTCCCCACGTGAGCGGCAAGGTTAACTATATGAGTGGGTCTGAAAGCATCCAGCTTTGCCCAGGCAGTTGATAAATCGAGAAGATCACATCCTGTTGTTCTACTGAAAGTATCAACACACATCCCAGCTGACTCAAGTTCATCTCTGACATTGCGGCCAGCAAATCCAGTTCCTCCGAGCAAAGCAACCCTATACGAATCAGCTCTGGCATCCATATGCACATCTCCTTTCGCTGGCTACTATGTTAAGCAATATAAGAATGAGAGTTACAAGTGCAAGCAGCCTTCTTGATCTTTGCCGTAGCTGGACCCCATCCAGAAAGGGGTCAGCTCCACGCATCATAACCCCCTCCGTGGTTTCC